>Ga0307378_10000867_pt1 | contig 50598 bp, 37 predicted proteins | sample UN1MG_FD_202238 | JGI IMG/M metagenome (GOLD analysis project Ga0307378, IMG submission 202238) | Soil microbial communities from Risofladan, Vaasa, Finland - UN-1 | ecosystem: Environmental > Terrestrial > Soil > Coastal area > Acid sulfate soil | place: Finland: Risofladan, Vaasa | collected... | reverse complement strand
ATGGGGTCAGGTCTTGCTTTTTAAGTTGTGTTTGTATGAGTAGAGGCAAAAAACAAGACCTGACCCCAACATCAGAAAAAGTAGCCTGTCCTTTTTTCTCATCTTGTGCTGACTTGATAAATCAAGCCCCTATATTTTGAGTTTTGTTGTTTACTGTTCACTGAGTTTTTTATATTATTTATGCCGATGTCTTTTTTCAGTGAGTTTCGATGGAGAATGGTTGGAGTTTTGGGGAAGCTGGTTTTATGGTTATGGGCCAAATCAGCCAGGATGAAAGTCCTGGGAGTAGAAAATTACCAAGAAATAAGAGAGCAAGGAAAGCCTGTTATTTTTCTAGTTTGGCATGGGCGGATTTTTATTGTCCCCTTTTTTTTTCGCCGAAGAGGAATCATGCCGCTTATAAGCCCCAGTAAAGATGGCGAGATCGCTGCCCGGATTATGTCCAGGTGGGGATATCGAACCTTAAGAGGATCAAGCTCACATGCTCTCATCAGAGTATGGAATAAGATGAAAAGAGAGCTTCAGAGTGGAGGAGAATTGATAATCGTTCCTGATGGTCCCAGAGGGCCCAACCGGAAGATGAAGCTTGGAGCACTGAAGCTTGCTCAAGAGACCGGAGCCATTCTTGTTCCATTTACATTTTCGACCTCGAGAAAAAAATTTTTGAAAAGCTGGGATAATTTTTTGATTTTTCATCCTTTCTCCAGAATCGTTGCCATGTATGGGGAACATTTTACAGTTGATCCTGGTCTCAAGGGTGATGGGCTGGAGAAAGAGCGTCATAAAATAGAACGTTTCATGCTTAACCTGGACGAGAAGGCGGATAGGTTTTTCAATTAGCTCTTAAACTTCTTGTCCTTAGCAGGAAACTTATGTTATAAGTACGCACAAAAAGGAGAAGAACATGAAAGCAAAAATATTTTTTTCACTTCTTATCTTATTAAGTTTTTCTATTCCCTTATTCTCCCAGGAACCTGAGGAATTGATTGCTCAAGGGGACAAATTATATGCGGAGATGAAAGATATGGCCACAGCGCAGGAAGCACTGTCTAAATACAGGGAAGCCGTCGGTAAAGCAGAGAATAAGTTCGAAGTTTTTTGGAAGCTTTCCAGAATATTATATTACATAGGATCCAGAACGGAGAGCAAGAAAGAAAAAAAGATTATTTTCGGTCAAGGAATTTATTATGCAAAAAAAGCAGTAGCATTAGAACCTGAAAAGCCAGATGGCCACTACTGGCTTGGCGTCAGTTATGGAGTCTATGGAGAAACGAGAGGAGTGCTTAAGAGTTTATCTTTTGTCAAGCCGATCAAGGAAGCGATGAACAAGATTATCGAGTTAGATAGAGAATATGAAGACGGAGGACCAGACAGAGTCCTGGGCCGGGTCTATTTCAAGGTGCCAGGTTTTGCCGGGGGAAGCAAGCAGAAATCTCGCGAACACCTTCTGAAATCCAAAGAGCTTGGTCCCAACGATGCCTTAACGCGTTGTTATTTAGCTGACACCTTCCTTTCCCTCAAAGAGGTGGATAAAGCGAGGGAGGAATTGGAATGCGTGTTGAGCATGGAGTCGGATCCTCGCTGGATTGCTGGAGTAGATGATTGTAAAGAGGACGCAAAAAAAATGCTCCAGAAAAAGGCGTTCACTGAGAACTAAATAACCGGTTTGAATTTTTTCTCCTTGATTTCAGCTCTTCATTCTGAAAACACTTGAGCAGAGAAGACCTCGATATTAACTCCTTTTTTCCATTCATCTTCATCCAGACCTGCTTTTAAACATCCATGAGAGAGATAGGTCTCTAAATCCCAGTTCCACTCAAGAGGAACCTGAGGGAGGAGAAGGCCTTTGCACGGGCCCTTAGAAATAATGATACCGTGCTTTCCCACCTCTATTTCCTTAACATCCTTAATTGGTTTCGGCAGGCTGAGCACGGATATTTCAATTTTTGTATCGGGCAGCTCCTCAAGTGTTATGGATTTGAAACGGAAGTCCTGAGTAGCAGCTGAGATGGCAACATCGGAGATTGTTTCCCAGAGGGGTTTGCGAGGGAGAAGATATCCGATACAGCCTCTGAGTTGATCATTCACTTTAAGAGTGACAAAGGCCCCCCCTTTTTCCTTAAGCACTTTATCTTCTATTTTTTCCTTGGGAACATTTCCTGTCTTCAAGTAATGCTCGATAGTATGGCGAGCTAAACCAAGGAGGAATTTTTGCTGATCTTTGTTCAGAAGATCCTCCTTTATATATTATATTATGGTTCCTTACTCTTGACTTGTTAGCCCAACAGGAAGGAGAAAAAATTCATTCTCATAGTCTATGACATATGATTTAATTGTTATCTTTCTTTGCTGGTTTGAGCTGATTTCTAAAAAGAGTTTTCCGCAGGCAAAGGGAGCCAATATCTTTTTTATTTTTTTCTCATCCGGATTAAAAGAGAAAAAACCCAGGAGTTTTCCGTTGAAGAACTGATCTAATTCATGATACTTTTTGAGAGAAGGGAAAAAACCTGGCAGAGAGGGTAAAATTTTCTCCACAAAAAACCTATGGCCTCTCTTGTGTCCGATAAGTAACCCATCAGAGATTGAGCTTGAAGAAATCAAGTTTATAAAGTTGAGAGATTGGTAAGCCTCATGGGATAAATAGGCATCCATCAACATTAATTATAACAGAACTTCCCGATGGATAAAATACAATAACGCCAAAAGCAGAAAATAGGAAAAGTATGGCAAAAGTGCTACGGATGGGATTGTAGGAGCTTGTTCCTCAAATCCACGTTAATATTGTAAGGGTTTGATTCATCAAGCCTGCACTTTTTTAACGTAGGGGGTTGGTTCAACAAGTCCAGACCGAATAATGCCGTAAAAAATTGATTTATTCTTGTAGGGGTTTGATTCATCAAACCCACCTTTTTTATCTTCTGTAGAGATTTGTTACTCAAGTACACATTAGTATTGTAGGGGCTTGATTCATCAAGCCCACCTTTTTTATCTTCTGTAGAGATTTGTTAATCAAATCTGCACTTTATATCAGTCCCAATAAAGGAGCGATGAACGTTACTGCGACCCAGATGATTATGATTCCGGCAATATTCATCCAGAACCCAAATTTCATCATTTGAGGGAGTCGAACCAATCCTGAGCCATAAATAATAGCGTTGGGAGGAGTAGCGACAGGAAGCATGAAAGCAAAACTACAGCCGATAGCACTCCCCAAAACAGGAGGAAGAGGACTGATCGAAGCAGCATTTGAGATGGCGATGATAATGGGGATAACCATGTTGGCTGAGGCTGTGTTAGAAGTCAGCTCGGTAAGATAAACGCTAAAAGCAACAGAAAGGAGAGTGATGAGGGAAAGGCTGGCTCCGCTTCCACCAGAGGAAATAAAAAAGTTTCCGATAGAATCAGCCAGGCCAGTTTCAAACATCTGGAATCCTAAAGACAATCCACCCCCAAAGAGAAGAAGAGTTCCCCAGTCGATCTTCAAGGCTTCTTTCAAAGAAAGGGTGAATTGGCCGCGCTTTAGATTAACTGGAAGGATGAAAAGGAGGCCTGCTCCAATTATAGCTGCTGCGGCTTCGGGGAAGTGTTCTTGGAGCCAGAGGAAAAGAGGAGCCTCTCTTCCCCAGACAAGAGAAACAAAACCTGGAAAAACCCAGAGGAAAACAGTCACAGAAAAAGCCACAAGGACATTTTTTTGTGCTCGCCCCAACCCTTGATGGACCTTTTTCCCCTTAAACTGAAGAATATTGGCTAGCTTCCCAGAATTTTTTTCTCCTCTGAGTCTAAACTTCATGAAGTAAAACAGAACGAAAAACATAGGAATAAGCACCAGAAAAGCGATGATCATCCACTGGAAAAAAGTGATCCTGTAGGCAGTCAATTTTTCGAGCATGCCGATGGCGATAAGGTTAGGGGGGCTTCCTATAGGAGTGCCAATACCTCCAATAGATGCTGAGTAGGCTAATGTCAGAAGCAGGATTAAGTTGAAAGGAGGAGTTCCCTTTTTGCCTTTCTCTGAATCGAAGGTGCCCATAACTCCCAGAGCAATCGGGAACATCATAGCAGTAGTGGCTGTGTTACTTATCCACAGGGAAAGAAAAACAGTGGTCAGTCCAAAGGCAAAAAGGATTCTGGTTTTCTTATGGCCGATGGATTTCAAGGAGAGAATAGAGTAGGCTAATTTTTGGTCAAGGGCATGGACACTCATTGCCCTTGCCAGCATAAAACTCCCTAAAAAGAGCATGATAATGGGATTAGCAAAAGGAGCAAAGGCCTCTTTGACTGGCGCAATATGAAAAACCGTAATAAAAACTGGGATGAGGAGAGCAGTAATAGGGATAGGAATACATTCCGTAACCCACCAGACCACAACCAAAAGAAACACGGCTAAAAGGCTATTGGCCTTTGGGTTGTGGGGGAGAAGAGGAGAGAAATAGGCCACCAAAAAAAGAAAAGGGCCAAGGAGAAAGCCTATTTTTTTTCTTTGCTCCATCCTTCAAGCTTTAGATCATATCAAAATTTTTTGCCCGAACCATGAGCTGATGACCTCTTTACGGAAGAGCGATTTGTCATGAAGGAAGAAAATCCTAACCAATGGATAGATAAAGGATTATATTTTTTTTCTTGGGAAAAAACAAGAAAAAAGGCTCAGGCTATTTGGTTCAAAAACACGTTGCTTTTGCCCCAGCGAATAAATGGGGCCAGGCCCCATTTATTCTCAAGGCTTCGCTCTCCTCTCCTCCGGAGAGGAACCATGTCCGCTCAGCCTTTCTCACGGTTTTTTCACCATACAGCCTTCGCCAAGCGTTTCTATTGGGACGGTCATCTTTTTTCCCCCTCTTCTCTCATCCAGAAAAAGTAGCTTGTCTCCTTTTTTTTTGATAGAATTATCATCGAAGAAAAGAGATAAAAAGAATGAATTACGAAATGCTAGCTGTGGGTCCCCTTGAAACAAACTGCTACGTTGTTTATTGCCAAGATTCCTTGGAGTGCGCTGTTGTTGATCCTGGAGCTGAAGCAGACAGGATATTCCAATTGATTGCCCGAAAAAGCCTTAAACCAGCGCTCATACTCAATACTCATGGTCATATAGACCATATCGGTGCAAATAAGGACATCAAGGAGAAGTTTAACATTCCCTTATATATCCATTCTGCTGATAGCCCTATGCTGGAAAATGTTCAGCAGTCTGAAATGGCCATTTTTCTCGGAGCAATGGATTCTCCTTCTCCAGACCACTTGCTAAATGATGGGGACAAGATAAAGATAGGAGAATCTTTCCTGCGGGTTATTCATACGCCTGGACACTCTCCGGGAAGTGTAAGCTTTTTAGGTGATGGCTTCCTCCTTTCCGGAGACACCCTTTTTTTTGGAGGAGTAGGGCGCACTGATCTTCCCGGAGGTTCCTGGAAGGATATGGAGAGTTCGATTAAAAATAAAATCCTGACCATGCCCGATGAAATGATAGTTCTGCCAGGCCATGGCCCTATCACGACAGTAGGACAGGAAAAGCGAGCAAATCCTTTTATCACATGAAAAATCTTTCCTCTTCGCCTGAGGATATTCTCCAGGTTTTCCTTGAGTTCCTCTCTGTTGAAAAAGGACTATCTTCGAATACCCTGCTCTCTTATTCACGCGATATGAAGAAGCTTTTTCAGTTTTTTCAGAAAGAAAAAATACATTGGTTAAAGGCCGGAGAAGAAAATTTAATACGATTCATCCATCACCAGAGTCGATCAAGTCTTTCAGCTCGCTCTTTGGCCAGGCTAATCTCTTCTCTTAAGAGCTTTTATAAATTCTTGGTCTTGGATGGAATGATCAAGAAAAGCCCGGCCGTCAATCTCTCCTCGCCAAAAACCTGGTTCTCCTTGCCGAAATTTTTAACCATGAGTGAAGTCGATTTGCTTCTCAATCAGCCCGATGAGAAGGATATCCGTGGAATCAGGGATAAAGCTATGCTGGAGCTTCTGTATGCAACAGGATTAAGGGTTTCAGAGCTTGTCACGTTGAAGATAAAAGATTTAAATTTGGAGGATGGATTTCTCCTCTGTATGGGGAAAGGCGGGAAGGAAAGAATTGTTCCCATCGGAGACTCGGCTACAAGGGCTATCCGCAGATATCTTGATGAAGCCCGACCACTGCTTTTGAAACAACCAAATAATTTCCTTTTCCTCACTCGCCGCGGGAGTGCATTTACCCGTCAGGGCTTCTGGAAGCTTGTAAAATCCTATGCAAAGAAAGCTGATTTAGACGTAAAGATTAGTCCTCATGTCCTGCGCCATACCTTTGCCACTCATCTTCTTGAAAGAGGAGCTGACCTGAGGTCTGTGCAGTTAATGCTGGGGCACAGCCAAATAACCACTACCCAGATTTATACCCACGTCAGCCGGCAGCAGCTCCGTCGGGTCTATGATAAATTTCATCCCAGAGCATGATTGTCTTTCTGGTTCAATTAAAAATGTGGGCCTGATGAATCAAGACTTATTGCCAAGCATCTTGGCTCGTTCCTTAAAAACGGGGATGTATGGAGATTTCGACTTTGACATCATAGCTGTGGGAAAAAAACGCAAGCATGCTTCGCGGTGTATGCGGTTTCTGGTACTTCCATTTCCAGGCAAATTTCTTCTCTACGGTGTCAAGATAGATCTCTTTTTCCTCAAGAAAGATGAGATTAGAACCTTTGGAAACAAATAAGTTGTAGTCAATTTTAGAAGAACAGCGGGAATTTTCTTTAGATGCAGGCAGGCTAAGTTGATATTTATGTTCAGACTCATTTTGGGGGATGAGGAAGCTTCTGACAAGAAAATCAAAATGGAGGTTTTCACCTTTTCTTAAGATATAATTTAGCTTAAAGGAAGGCTTGTCTTGAAAATCATCTGTGCCTATAATTTTAGTAGACTCAGGGAATATTCCCTTTTCTTCAGCTTCAAAACCTATGAGTTCTGAATTCTCATAATAAAGAAGATAATCTCCATTATCTCTTTCCATACATCCCGTCCAGAGAAGGGTGAAAGAGTAATGAGCTGAATAGGATGAATTTCCCTCATCAACTTTGTAATTCCCGTTTGAGATAAGAAGGATTTTAATCTCCCACCAGAGTGGCAAAGCTTGATCAGAAGGGGGAAAGAGAAAGCTGTAAGCAGATGGCAGGAGGTGAGGTACAGTGAATAAAGATATTAAGAGTAGAATGAGCAGTTTTTTAGCCATTTCTCTACATATAAAATATAAAATAAAAGAACTCATAATTCCACAAAAAGAATGTTCCGAATAATTCTTGACAGGATACATAAATCCTGTTAAACGGGTTTTGCTTCACTAAGTTTTGGCGCAAGAAAGAATATAATATAGAAGAATACGCAAACTTTATCCCCGGCATCTTTCTTGATTGTATAAATAAGATTGAAAAGGAGTGTCAACATGAAGAAAGCAAAAACCATATTATTGGTAATCCTGTTGATTTTTTGGGTGGCAAAATTTTCTTTTCCCCTGGAAAAAACGACTCTTACCCTTGAGGAGAGCATCCGCTTAGCTCTTTCCCAGAATCCTTATCATTTGGCTGCTGAGGAGAGATTAGAAATGGCCAGAGCCAAACTCAGGGAGACGGCCGCGGGTTTTCTTCCCTCTCTTAATTCTGAAGGACTCCATACGCTTGCTGAGAAAGTATTTACATTGGAGTTTCCCTCCTTTATTCCTGGCGAGCCTCCTCAGAGAGTTAGCATGGACTTCACCAAGGACTATCAGTTCTACTTGAATTTTTCTCTGCCTCTTTTCACCGGCGGCCGTTTGACATCTGGCTATAAGCAAGCCAAGTACAACCTTCGTTCCACAGAAGAAGCTGTGAGACAGTCAAAACATATAACCGTATTCAACGCCAAGAAAGCCTTTTATGGATATTTACTTACAAAGGATTTTGTTAAGGTGGCCGAGGAAGCCGTTGATGTCGCAGAGAAGCATTTAAAAAACGTGAAAAGCCTTTATGGAGTCGGGATGGCTTCCAAGTTTGATCTTTTGAGGTCTGAAGTACAGGTGGCTAACCTGAAACCTCAGTTGATTAAAACCAGGAACAACTTAAAGATAGTAGAACTAAGTCTAAAAACTCTTTTGGGTTTGGACCTTTCTCAACCCATCGAAATTAAAGGATATCTAACCTATGAGCCCTTTGAGCCTGATTTAGAGGAGTCTGTGTCGAAGGCAATGCTGAAAAGACCTGAAATCAGCCAGCTAAAATACCAGAAACAGATGGCAGGACAAGGATTGAAACTGGCACGTGCTTCAAATCTTCCCAGCCTAGCCGTATCCGCCACGTATAATTTCTGGGCAGATCAACTTAACTTCAGGAAAGATACATGGCAGAGTTTCTACGCAGTTAATCTTGTCTTCACCATACCTCTCTTTAACGGCTTCGCTACTTCTGCCCGTGTGGCTCAGTCCAAGGCAATGATCAAGGAACTTGATTTTACCCAAAAAGGGCTTATTGATATTATAAAATTCGAAGTCAGACAGGCTATCTTGAGGTTAGAAGAAGCCAAGGAATCCCTTCTTTCTCAGGAAAAAAATGTTGAACAGGCCCAGGAGAGTCTGCGAATTGCTGAGCTGAATTATTCTGAAGGCTTGGCGACAACTCTTGATATAAGTTCAGCTCAGGCCGCCTTGTCTCAGGCTAAGACGAACTATTCACAAGCCTTGTATGATTATGTCATGTCCCTGGCGGAATTAGATAAAGCAATGGGAGTTGGGTGGAACGACTAATTTGATTCCCGTTTTACATCTAAGGTTTATACCTGAGGAAAGCTCCGATTTTTCCGAATCTATCAAGTTTGGAAGGAGGAATGATGTGTCTCACCTGGCAGTTTTTATTTAGGGCTGCCTCCACCGCCTCGTCGATCACATCCACGAGCGGGTTAGTCTTCCGCTTACAAGAAGGACAGCGAAGTTCATCGACAAACAAGAAACTGCATTTGGGGCAGATTCTTCCTGGTTTAGAGAAGTCACGAGTAGTGATGAGTGTCTGAACTTCTCCTCTATTGAGGCTCCTAAGAGTTCTTTTTAATCCTGAAGTGGCCAATCCGCCTTTTTCAAGCTCGGATACAATCCTGTGGACAGTCTCATCCTCTTCTCCTTTTTTCAGCTTTTTTTCTAATTCCAGCGATTCCTTAAGGACGGCAGTAGGAGAGTCGCTGGGCATTGCTTTGAGCCAGCCTTTTAGTCTGGCTTTTAGATAGGGATGGATAAGCGGCTCAAAATCTGAACGGTATTTTTCTCTGCATCCAAGAAAAAGCCAGTCAAAATGATTTTTCTTGAATAACTCGAATGTCTTCTGGGTTATCTTTTTGAAATAATCGTGAAGGTGAGTGGCAACGTGTCTTTCAATTCGCTTTGATTCGTATCCTTCCCATCCTCCTTCTCTGACTTTGCTGGGGACATCCTCTATGAGATTTTCAAGAAGAGAAATTTCGCCCATAAAAATGTCATACCATTTGGCTTCCCGTCTGTCGAAAGTAAGAGCAAAGATCCGGTGGTGTTGGTCCAGAATTGCGGATAGCGGACGAATATAAGGATTTTGGTCAAATATTATTCTGTTTAGGGGTGAGGTGGGGAGGCTAAAGAGTTCCCAAAAATCTTGACCGCTGCATGAAAATATTGCTAGCCCCGAAAAATTGTGAGAAGAAAGGTGCTTGGAGCAGAAATGGGTTATTTTTTCAAGATCCTGGGATATGGATTCTTTCTTATCTTTGCTCATTTCCATCTGGTCCAGCTGAGATCTGCCGTTGCTGAGAAGGTTTTTGGAGGACAGAGCTATCTCCTTTTTTGTCATTCTGCTTTTGTCTGTCTTGAGATAGAAAGAAGTAGTTAAAAAGCTATCGCTCTTGAATTTGGAGAGGTTTTCAATTTGCTCCCGACTCGAAAGTTTCATCAGGCCTCCTTTTAAAAGATAAAAAGATGGGATGCTTAGATACGCTTATAAAAAAATGACAAATGTTGGAATGCGACACGCATTCCTAAAATAAGAACAGATGTTCTGTTTGTCAAGTCTTTGGGGTCAGACCTTTCAAACTTTTCAACTTTTAAAAAGTATGGGGTCAGGTCTTGCTTTTTGCCTTTACTCATACAAACGCAATTTATACTAATGCATTAGATTGCAGGCGATCCCGCTCTTTTTATAAATAGGCAGGCGAGCATGGCAAAATCTCATCCTGAAGACAGGAGATACCTGTGTCGCTTTCATTCTAACAATGAAATTTTAATGCGTTTATATGAGATTTTTGAGACACGCAAAAAGCAAGACCTGACCCCATGCTTTATTCAAGTTTTGCAAGTCTGATCCCATAGCACCCCATAGCATTTTGACACTTGGCTTCTCCTGTGATATAAGTTTTTAGCTAGAAATAAGAGATAGTAGATAGGGCATCTGATATAAACGCAATATATATTTTTACAATGTCATTGCGAGCCCTGAAAGGGCGTGGCAATCTCGTCTTTATAGGATGAGATTGCCACGCTGTGCTCGTAACGGCGGATCGCCACGTCGCTTCGCTCCTCGCGATGACACTGGAATAATTGTGTTTGTATTAGTAGAGATTGAAGATTAGCAAAAGTATAAAAAGGAAAATTAATATCCCTACAAAAATGTTTAATCGCTTTATTCTTCGCAAGCAGCTTATCATCCTGTACAAAAGGAGGTGAACTAGAATGTTAAGCGGTGCTTACACTTTGTTGATAACACCTTATGATGAAAAAATGAATTTGGATGAGGAAGGACTAAGAATTCTTGTGCGCAGACAGGTTGAAGGTGGCATCCATGGAATAGCTCCTTTGGGGGTAACAGGGGAAAGTCCGTTGTTAACTGAGCAAGAGATAAGAAGAGTAGTTGAGATTGTCGTCGAGGAGTCGGATGGCAAGTGTAAAGTCGCTCCTGATACTTGCTCAAACAACTTGAGTCAGACCATAAGCAGGATAGAACTGTATGCGGATATTGGTTGTGATTATGCGGTTGTTTTTGCCCCTTTCCTGGTTAAACCTACTCAAGCCGGAGTCATCAACTTTTATGAACAATCGGCCGCAAGCTCTAAGATACCCATCATAATTCATAACGCTCCAGCCAGGGTTGGGATAAATATCGATCCCCAGACCTATTCCAGATTGGCTAAAAATGAAAACATTATAGCCACCAAAGATGGCAATAAGGAGATGGATCATCTGGCTAAAATTTTGTACTTGACTCAAGGGGAATCGTTTAGTGTTTTCACAGGAAAGGACACCACCGCTTACCCTTTGCTTTCTTTTGGTGGACAGGGTGTTTTTACCGTGGCTGGAAACATCGTTCCAGAAGTTATGAGGGATTTAGTGACATACTGTCTTGAAGGAGAGTTCAAAAAAGCTGAAGAGATTCATTACGCTTACTATGACCTCTTCGAGGCCCTGAGGATGGAGACCAATCCGATGGCTGTGAAAGAGGCATTGACTCTCATGGGATTGCCTGGAGGAGGATTAAGACCTCCCCTCACAATGTTAAGTGATCCAAACAGGGATATCCTGAAAAAAATATTAAAAGAGAGCGAATTGATTTGAAAGAAGTAATCGTTAAAGCGCCGGCAACGATCGCCAACTTTGGGCCCGGTTTCGACGTCTTCTCCTTAGCCCTGGAAGAACCTTATGATATAGTGAAAGTAAGGCTGAATGATAAGAATTCCATTAATGTAAAAATCGTTGGAATGGATGAAGGGATACCCATCTCAGTAGAGAATAATACAGCAGGTCTGGCTGCTACTCATTTCTTCGAAGAAACAAATCTTCCAAAGGGTGTAGATGTTGAAATAAGAAAAAGAATGATATCCTGCGCTGGGTTGGGGACTTCGGGAGCTTCTGCTGTTGGCTGTATCTACGGTTTAAACATCCTCTTTGGTGCTAATTTAGGGCACAATGAAATAATAGAGATAGCCAGTCGGGGAGAGATTGCCTCTGGGGGTGTCGCCCATGCTGATAATGTTGCTGGATGCCTGCTCGGGGGATTCGTCTTAATTAAGAATTATCGCCCCATAGATGTGGTGAAGATAGAGGTGCCGAATATTCCCATAGTGATCTGCATTATAAAAAAAGCCAAGCGAACAACAAGAGGGTCGATTCCTGGTCGCATCAGTTTAACTAAAGCAAGAGAACAGATTTCCTATAGTTCCTCATTAATCCACGCAATTTTAAGCGGAAAATTGAAAGATATTGGCGATGCTGTAAACAGAGATCACATATCAGAGCCAGTAAGATCAAGGTTTATACCCAGATATGATGATATTAAAAAGAAAGTTTTAGAGGCTGGAGCTTATGGCTGTAACGTGAGCGGAGGTGGTTCCTCGATATTTGCTATATGTGAAGAAGACAAGACAGGCGAGATTGCAGAGATAATGAAAAATATATGCAGCCAAGGGGGAGTCGAAAATAAAGTCATCATAACCAAAGCAAGTAATACTGGTGTTGAAGAGATCAATGGATTATAAGAAGATCGCCGAACTTATTTCAAAAAGCAAGAAGAAAACTCCTGCCAAGGTCTACATCCAGGGCAATTTTAATCAGGAGAGTTTTAAAGGTCAGGGATTCCAAGCGTTTGGAGAAGGAAGTTTCTGGCTCTTGATAGGTGATTACCCCTTGATAGAGAGATGGGTAAAACAGAATAGAAGTAAAATCAAAAGCCATTTTGTTGATATTATAGCTCGTTATTCAGCCCTTCCTCTTCTTGATCTAAGGAAAGTGGAGGCCAGAATCGAGCCAGGAGCCATAGTGAGAGTGGGCGCCCGCATAGGCAAAGGTTGTGTTGTAATGATGGGAGCGGTAATCAATATAGGTGCTGAGGTCGGAGAGAAGACAATGGTAGATATGAACGCGGTAATCGGTGCCAGGGCTATAATCGGCAAAAATTGCCATATAGGCGCTGGAGCAGTGATCGCTGGAGTGTTAGAACCTCCCAGTAAAAAGTCTGTGACTATCGAAGACAATGTATTTGTAGGGGGCAATGCGGTTGTGCTTGAGGGAGTGAAGATTGGCAAAGGAAGTGTTGTTGCCGCTGGTGCAGTAGTCTTGGAAGACGTACCGCCAGGTCTTGTCGTAGCTGGTGTTCCTGCAAAGGTAAAAGGAAGAGTAGAGGACGTTTCGCAAAAGGAAAAAATTTCCATAGTAAAAAGTTTACGTAAAAATAGATGAAAATCACAAAAACTCAGCGACTGGAAATTATTCGAGGGACTGCCTCATCACAATTCATAATGTTGTCAGAATAACCTAATATAAACGCAATATATATTTTTACAATGTCATTGCGGGCCCTGAAAGGGCGTGGCAATCTCATACAATAAATTGTCATTGCGAGTGACCGAAGGGAGCGTGGCAATCTCGTCTTTATAGGATGAGATTGCCACGTCGCTGCGCCCGCAATGACAACTAAATAAAATGAGATCGCACAGCCTGTTCCGAGCAAAGCGAAGGAATCTTCTTCGCTCCTCGCGATGACACTGGAATAATTGCGTTTGTATTAGATTAATATTCTTCCTTATAAGATACGAAGGCTTGCTAAAACTGAAGCCGCAAAAGCCTTGAGAGTTTTAACTTTGAACCTATTTGAACTTACGAAAAAATTGGTAAACATCCCTTCTGTCACGGGTCTTGAGGATGAAATTGCCGATTTTCTCTGCAGCTACCTTAAATCGCGAAACTTTGATTTGAAGGAACAGATAATCGATAAGAGGCGAAGAAATATTTTAGCAACCGCTGGCTCGGCACCCAGGGTTATTTTATGTACCCACATGGATACTGTTCCACCGCATTTTTCTGCCTCAGAGGATGAACACTACATTTATGGTCGGGGCGCTTGTGACGCAAAGGGCATTATGGCCGCTATGATTTGGTCTGCTCAAGAGATGAAGAGGGAGGGCCTGACCGATATTGGCCTCCTGATTGTTGTAGGCGAAGAAACCGACAGCATCGGTGCAAAAATGGCCAATTCATTAAAAGTAGGATCTGATTTTATCATTTTTGGAGAGCCGACAGAGAACAAATTGGGTATTGCCCATAAAGGAATTATCACGTTTAAGATAATAGCAAAAGGTAAGGCAGCTCATTCTGCTTTTCCGCAGTCAGGTGAATCAGCCATCGAAAAGTTGCTAGATGTACTGCAAAGAATTCGTGCATTAGATTTTGGCAAGGACCCAGTTATGGGAAGATCCATTCTCAACATTGGAACTATTGAAGGGGGTGCTGCCCCGAATGTGGTTGCGAATAGTGCAAGCGCTGAAATGACTATCCGCAGTGTTCTACCTTCCAAACAAATTCTTAGCAAAGTAAAGACTGTGCTCAAAAAAAAGGTTGAAATTGAGGTTCTTACGCAATCTGAAGTCCAGAAATTATTTACGGTTCCCGACCTCGATCAAGTTGTACTACCTTACGGAACAGACATCCCGCATCTAAAAAGTTTCGGCAAATCCCTTTTGCTGGGGCCCGGTTCTTTTCTGGTGGCCCATACAGAATATGAAAAGATTGAAAAGCGTCAGTTGCTTGAGGCGGTTAAAATTTACAAGAATCTTGTGAGAAAGCTTCTTAAATATCAAGTTTTGCAAGTCTGACCCCATTCTATTATAATGAGACCTGCTCATAAGGGCTGTGGATAATTCATGCGTGCGGAAGTGGCGGAATTGGTAGACGCGTAAGCCTCAGGAGTTTATGGTCTTTTAGACCGTGTGGGTTCGAGTCCCACCTTCCGCACCAATTCAACGAGAAGAGAGAACCCAAACCGCGCATTAAATATAAGAAATGGACATATGCCCTCCAAAAAGGACATCCTCCTCATAAATCCCTGGATTTATGATTTTACTGCCTATGATTTTTGGCTGAAGCCTTTGGGGCTTCTTTATATCGCTGCAATACTTAAGAAACACTCGGATTTTAGCCTGCACTTTATAGACTGCTTAGACCGCCACCATCCCCTTTTAGGTAGAAAATTAAAGACAAAGCCTGACGGAAGGGGTGCTTTTTTAAAAGAAGAGGTGGCAAAGCCTTCTGTCCTGAAGGATGTCCCTCGTAAATATTCCCGCTATGGAATTCCACTTAAGCTTTTTCTCCATGAGCTCGAGCATCTCCCTTCTCCTGACCTTGTTCTCATAACCTGTACAATGACCTATTGGTATCCTGGGGTTCAACTTGTTGTAGAACTCATCCGGAAGAGATTTGGCCAAGTTCCCGTTATTTTAGGAGGAGTATACGCCACATTGATGCCCGAGCACGCAAAGGGCTCTTGTGGAGCAGATATCATCTTTCAAGGGCCAGGGGAGAGGGGAATCCTCCCTCTTCTAAGGGAAGTTTTAGGGGATAACTCCTGTCCAGAACATCAGTTTGAAACTCTTGATGAGATTCCGTGGCCAGCCTTTGAGCTGTTAAGGAATAAAGAAACCCTCCCTGTTCTAACATCGAGAGGCTGTCCCTTTAAATGTTCTTTTTGTGCTGCTCCTTTACTTTGTAAAAATTTTGAGCAAAGAATGCCTTCTTCTGTGGTTTCCGAGATAGAATACAACTACAAAAAGCATAAAATCCGAAACGTTGTTTTTTATGATGATACTCTTCTCTTCAAAAAAAATAGTCATGTTTTTCCTTTTTTAAAGGAAATAATCCAGAAAAATCTTCCTCTGGTTTTTCACACACCCAACGGCCTTCACGTGAAAGAGATTGATTCTGAGATGGCTTCTCTTTTTAAAGAAGCAAACTTTCAGTCTCTCTTCCTCAGCCAGGAGTCACTCGATAAAAATTTGCTGGCGAAAGCATGTCCGAAAGTTTCAGAAGGTGATTTAGAGAAGGCACTGGTTTATTTGGAGAAAGAAGGTTACAGCCGACAGGGGATAAATGTTTATCTCATGGTGGGGCTGCCAGGGCAGGATATTTCTGGTATTAGAGAGAGTATCCTCCATGTTCGCCGGCTTGGTGCCAGACCCAGGTTAGCTTATTTTTCTCCTATCCCTGGCACTGAAGAATGGCAGTATCTTGTTGAGAATGGATATTTAGCCCGGGATGCTGATCCCCTCCTCCATAACAAACTAACATTTCCCTATCTTGGGTGGAGTGTTTCTCCGTCTGAGCTACTCCTTATAAATTCTCTACTCCTGTAGATTCCTGTGCATTTATCGCATACCTCGCATTTTATACGACTTTATAGTAAGAAATAGTAAGAAATTTGGACATAGGCAGGATTCCTAAAAAGTCGTCATAAAGTATATACTTTTTTAGAAAAATCAGTTGAGGCGAGAAAGCCAGTATTTATCTGCTGTGTATTTTTTTTAACTTTTTCAATCTAATACAATTTTCAGTTATTTTCAGTCGATTTTGTTAACTATTTGTTAGTCAGAGATAAGTCTATTTTAAGATAGAGCAACTGATTCGTAATCAGTAGGTCGGGGGTTCTAATCCCCCTGCTGGCTCTCTTTTTTATGGGGAAAGTCAGCAAATAGGTTTAAGCAACCTTATCCATAGTTAGGCAAGTTTAGGCAAATTCTGACACACCACTGACACATGGGGGGAGGTCTGTATTCAGTAAGGTACGTTTATGCAAAAGCGGGCTGATGTCAGCAAAAGGGGGGTTAATGATAACCTAAAAGGTAGGTGTTCTCTCCAGCCCGCAAAAGAGAACCATCACTTTTATATCAAAAAAGAGATAAGCTTGTAAAGAATATAAATTGACGGGATTCTTAAAGGGTATTAAGATTTTAGATAGAAGAAGGTCAGAAGGGAGGGTAGAATGAGAAACAAGATTAAGGTTATCTCAGTCATTATATTTATCTCATGGGCATATCTCAGCAATATCACATTCTCAGAGGAAAAAAGGGGCAAGCAAAGATTTAGTATTAAGCTCACAGGTGGATTGGGCTATATAGGTTTTGGAGATATCAACACTCACTTAGAATCTTTAAATAATATCGAAACATTTGAATCAGCAACAGGCGAAATAACAAAACTTAAAAATTGGAGTCCTGACTGGGAGGCAGAATTAAGACTAAATATTAGTCGTAGTTTTGGTATAAGCCTTGCGACATCAGGAGTTATTAATCAAAAAAATGAAAGTCATCTTGTTATGACGGGACCTGGAATTTGGGGTGGGTGGACAGATACATTTATTTTTAAACCAGAAGCTAAGGCTCGGATGCCTGTTAAGTTGGGAATGTATTATAATTTTCCTATCATCTCCAGGATAAATGTCTTCTCAACTGCGGGAATTGGTTATTATTCTGCCAGTATTTCCAATTACAGAAAATTTCATAAAATCGTTTCACCTCCTGGAGAATCATATTGGATGTCGGAGTATTGGAAAACTGACTATAAAGCTAACCTTGGTTTTCATGGCGGGATTGGGATGGAATACAGTTTGACAAAAAATATAGCCTTAGTCCTGGAAGTACAAGGAAGATATGTCAAAATAAAAAATTTAAAAGGATTCATACAGAGTGAAGACAGCCACTCTATAGGAAGAATTTCAAAAAGAACAGGATATCTCTGGTCCTATAAAATTTCAGCGTGGGATTTTGAGTCATATTATAATTTGGACATCAGCGAAGAACCACCGTGGGGCTCTATACCAGAAATAAGTATAAGTGAAGTAAGAAAAGCAACCATAGATTTAAGTGGATATTCAATGAGAATAGGTTTAAGGATTAGACTGTTTTAAGAGAAAAATGATGAATAGAAATATAAATAGACCGAGCAGGAGCCAAAGACCCTAAAGCCCTGGCTTCCTGATTGTGTAAATGACGCAGAGCGAAGTAGCGCCTCAATAAGAGAGACGTAGGAAGGAGGGGGGAAATTCTCAAAAAAGCAAATGTCCTAAATTAGGCAATTTTAAAATAATTTATATTTTTCCACTCTCCAATATCTTCCTCTGCTTCTCAAAAGTCGGCACTTTTTTGAGCCTTGACAATTCCATATAGCTTGGTATAAATAGACTAAGAAAATAGGGAATTCTCAGCAAAGGAGGGAAAAATGTTAGATAAAATTTGTCCTTTATTATTAGTAACGCTCCCTAAGGCATCTTCAACAGAAATGAGCCGTTGTAAAAAAGATGAATGTGCATGGTGGATTGTTCCACCACAAACCATCAAAGAACCGCCTGGCTGTTGTGCTATATTTCAAATTGCTGAAGAACTTAGGAAAGATTAATTATGTTTCAAATCAATGTCTAAATGCCGTGAAGATCCTTAAAAAGATAAAACCACTATCGAAAATCATAATTATTTTGAAGATTTTTTGGGCACATTTTAGGACATAGCCCAAGAGGATTTTCCTGATTTATTCGCATACGGATAAGGAGAGGAAGAAAAGGGCGATTGATTTATTGATTTAGAAAAATAATCAAGGAGAGAAAAATGGAAGAAAAAATAAAATGTCCTAAATGTGGAAATCCTAATATGAAGAAAAAAATTCGTAACATAAGGGTTGGATCGGGTCGTGGTAAACAAGGTTTGAAATATCCACCAGAAGAAAAATATACTTTTTATGAATGCCTTAATTGCGGACAAGAATTTATTGAAGATGATATAGTGAAATAATTTAAATTTCAATTTTAAAGAGCAAGGAGAAAAATTCTCAGGAAAGGAGGGAAAAAAATGGATAGTCTAATTAAAAAAGTTCAAGTAATTGGAATAGATAATGAAGGTATAGTAAAGGATGATTCTTTCCCTGCTGCTTATGAGCTTCCGTTCAAACTTTCAGAACTCCCTGATTCTAGATGGGCAGAAATCTTTGAACATGTTTATAAAATTAATATTTATAGTTCAATGAAGAGAAGAGCGTATGTATCAGGGAATACGATAATTGTAATTTTAGCTGATTCTGATGATACACAACATCAAGCCGATATAGTTAAAAGAGCAGTCGAAGATACAAATAGTGAAGTTGATAGAATAAATAAGCAGATTTTAGCTGAAATGAAGAGAGAAAAAGTAGAGGAAGAAAAAGAAATGCAATCTATTAAAGGATTGAAAAAAAAGCAGATAAAATTAAATTTTAATGAAAGATTGTTTTCCTGCTATTCAAAAGATTCCTTTGCTTTTATAAGTTGTCAATTGACTTCCTACGTCTTTTAGGTGGCTCATTCCAGGTTATAAAAACAGTTCCTTGAGAAAACTTTTCAAGTTTGATGAGATCTCGATCTTCTGCCCATTTTAGTATTAAATCAAACTGATCTTTGCTAATCCTTAGTTTTGGCATTAAATCACTTCCCCTATAGCATCGTTCTGAGCTCATTTCATCCATAAATTTAAAAACAGCTATCCAAGCAGATGCACAGAACAGCAACGAGAGAAATGTCCGTCAGAAAAAGAGAGAAGGTTATAAAAGGTTATAAAAAGAGAGAAGATCAGAAACGGAGGTTCAGGCCTAATCTAATCATCCTCGTCCCAGAGAGAGAAGTAATCTTTTTGTAGTTTTCGCTTAGAACTCGGGTGCCCTGGGTTGTGTTTTCAGCATCGGGAAACCAGAAGCCGCCATCGTTTTTAGAAATAAAACTGTACTTTTTTCCCAGGGCATTTAAAATATCAATATAGATACTTATCCTTCCAGAGCTTCCAAACCTAAACTCCTTTTCAATTCTTAGATCAAGGTTGTGGTAAGGTTCAGCTCTTCTCGTTCCTGGCTTTTCTAGGAGAACCGTTGCTGGCTCGCTGTAAGCATTATTATCCTGGACCCAGGAAGCAGGGGGAATAATCGTAACGCTTCTGGGCAATGGCGTGCCGCTCATATAGGTGTAGTAGCAGCTTGCAAAAAAATCATAGGGAAGCTTATAAGTCCCCATAAGCTTCAGGACAAGAGGTCTATCAAAATCGAGGCTCGAATCTTCTGGAAGGTTAACCAGTAAAAAATTAGGATTGTCTGCTGCTCTTGAAAATCCCGAGCTAGCGTCGTAATTTAAGCCTATATTCCCCGTGGTTTTGCTGATGACCAAAGACCCGATCAACTGCAAATTGTTTAACATTCTTTTTTGGAATGCTACCTCTAACGCCTGGTACTTTCTCTTTAGCTCAGGAACATTTTTCACTTGATAGAAGAGGACCGGTGTGTTCGAAGATCTGTAATAAGCGCTGACTTGAGTATCGGGAAAATCATCAACTTCGGGGACAATCGTTTCAAAAGGTATCCACCAACCTTGCGTATCCTGGGCGATTGTGTACCAGTCTTTATCAGAATCAGGGTCGTAGAGAACATTTTCAATAATGTTTCGTTTGGTTTTCTGGATATAATTTATTCTGATTGAAAAATCTTTGAACAGCTCTTGGTGGAGCCCGATTGTAAATTCATCTGTATAAGGAGGTTTTATATCTGGAGCTATCCTTTTTTTATAGTCCTCCTCGCTATAAGACCGCAAGTCTTCAGGATAGAGGGTATAGGTATCGTCCACATCTACTATGCCATCCATGTTTTCGTCGAACCAGTTGAATTGATGAGAGCGGCGAGCATAAAAAGGGTTTAGAGCTCTGAGATAGTCTAGCATCAAATATTCAGTGTAACGAGAAAAGGAAGCTTTGAAGAGATGTTTTCCATTTCCCAAGATGTCGAAGCTTAAGCCAAAGCGGGGCGACAAGGCATTCCAGACCACTATATTTTGCCATTCTGGTACTATATTTGTGCTATAAGGATTCACCCCATAGAGTGGTTCGATTAATTCTCCGCCAATTTTTAAGGAAACAGGATTTCCACTTTCTCCTTTCTGGCTTGAAAGAAGCTTGGTACTACTCCGGTCGAATCTTAGACCTAAAAACAGGGTTAATCTTCTGCCAAAAGAGACTGAATCCTGAGCAAAAAGGCTTAGCCTTGAGAGCTCGTTCTGGCTCAATCCTCCTTCTGTTTTTCCTGCAATGGAAAAAGAAACTTTTCCTTTATCGACTGGATTACCTGTTACCGGAGATACAGCCTGGCCGAAATAATTAGGGTCGAAATAATAAGGGTTTCCATAAAAGTAGTGCTGCAACAAATTATCTGTTTTCCATGTAGTCCATTTTCCGGAAGCAAATTCATATTCTACTCCGCTCTTAAACTCGTGATCTCCAAAAAAATCCTCTTGAAACCGAGTGAGATATGCTCCTACCTGAAATCTTTTTTTCAGCTGAGTTTCGTTGAATCCAGCACTTCCCCAGAAATGTTCTGTTCCCTCATTGAAATATTGAGGATTGTCTCTCCATTTTGCATCCAGCCTCAAAGGAAGGGTGTGTTCAATATAGCCTGCTTTTATGTCTCCAAAAGTATTTTGATCAAAAATGTAGCTTAGCGTTCCTGAAGCAGTTAAGTTTTTTTCATGATCCAAGATTTGCGTGGCTTCTTTTGGCAGATTCCAGCTTAGAGGAGATTCAGACGCTGATCGATAGCGCTCAAAATAGTTAAACATTCCTGTTACTTTAAGCTGGGGAATAAACTGGCCTGTCAACTTGAAAAATCCCATTTTTTCGTTCCCCTGCCAGCTGAATTCTTTGTGGTTGTTGCCCTGAGGGTCAGTCCAAGGAATAAAATCAGTAGTTCGAGATAAAGAGATAAAGCGTGCATTCGTGAAAAACCATATCTTATCTTCCAGCAGTGCACCTCCTAAAGAGAAAGAGATGTCCCCCAAATATCTATCCAGCGGAGGGGGAGAAGCTCCTGTCTCACTTATTTCTTCTTCAGACCTCAGGGTGCTTCCCAATTTTTCATCTGCATAATAGAGATTGATGTCCCCTCTGAATCCATTTCCGCCTGATTTAGCAACCACATTGATGTATCCTCCTTCAGTGAATCTGACTTGTGCAGGATGGGCAGCGGTTTCTAATTCCACTTCCTCAATAATATCAAAATTTATATTGGTGAGGAGATGCATTCCAGAAGGATCGTTCATGATTATGCCATCAAGGGTATAGATGTTAGCCCGGACAGTGGAGCCGTGAACACTGGACGCTTTTTGATTGGGCACGCTATAGGGAGTTACACCAGCCGCAGAGTTGATAATCTCATGGAGGCTTCTAGCGAAAGGAATATTATTCAGGAGGTCTCTGTCTATGTTTACTGAAGTTTTTGTCGATTCTTCATCTAATGTTGGCGAAGGAATGTTGCTTGTGATTTCTTCTTCGATCAGAGTCGCTTCCAGGGTAATATCGAGGTTTACTGTCTTTCCAACCCCGACAATGATATCTTCTATGTTTACTGTTTTAAATTCGGGCTTTTCTGCCATGATTTTGTAGATACCAGGAGAAAGACCAGGGAATCTGATAGCACCTGTCTTTGAGGAGAGATAAGTCCGAATTCCTAACATGGCTGGTGAAGAAACATAAATGAAGGCGTCCGGCAAAGGATTTCCTGCCTTGTCAGTTATCTTCCCTTTGATGGAGCCTGTTTGTCCTTGAGCAAAAGCTCTGGAGGCTATCCCTGTCGAGAGAGATAGAATCAATAGAAATATGAATATTTTCTTTCCCACTTTGTGTCTCCTTTATTTACCCATCCTGTTAAACGGGATTTTTTTTATCTTTAACATGGAATATCTTTTTTTTCTTTTTATTGATTCTTTAAAATAGTAGACTATGGAGTAAGAGTCAAGATATCAAGAACTAATATAAATGCAATATATATTTTTACAATGTCATTGCGAGCCCTGAAAGGGCATGGCAATCTCATACAATAAATTGTCATTGCGAGCCCTGAAAGGGCGTGGCAATCTCATACAATAAATTGTCATTGCGAGTGACCGAAGGGAGCGTGGCAATCTCGTCTTTATAGGATGAGATTGCCACGCTGCGCTCGCAAAGGCGGATCGCACAGCCTGTTCCGAGCAAAGCGAAGGAATCTTCTTTGCTCCTCGCGATGACACTGGAATAATTGCGTTTGTATTAGAAAAGAGCAAAAAATTAAGATGAATAGCGCTAAACCCATAATATATATGGCATATCGAATATTTGTAGGGGTTTGATTTATCAGGCCCAACTTTTGTTGTAGAGCAGATTTTGCCTTATATCACGGAAAAAGAAATGCTTGCCTCGATTAAAAATTTTTTGGCATAATTATTGCAATAAGATTTTTATATGGATTCTATAATTATGTCTTGAATTTATTTGTGGTTCACTTTAACTTATTAGGTGGAGATCATACATATATTAAGATAATAAAGGAGTACGCAGATGAAGAAGAAATTATCCATTTTTCTCCTTATAATAATAACTGTTTTCTTCCTTATTGGGGGTAAAAAGAAAGAAAAAATCAAGGTTCCCCCCGCTTACAAAAAATGGCTGGAAGAGGAAGTCGTTTATATCATGGCTCCAATTGAGAGGGAAGTTTTTCTTAAGCTTGAGACAGATAGAGAAAGAGACCTTTTCCAAGACGCTTTCTGGAAGCACAGAGATCCTACTCCAGGCACACCCATGAATGAATTCAGGCAGGAACACTATCGGCGTATAAATTATGCCAACCATTTTTTTGGAAGGGGGATACCAAAGCCAGGCTGGAGAACTGACAGGGGAAGGGTATACATCATTCTGGGCGCACCCAATGATATACAAAGGTTTGAGGGAAAGACTGTGGTTTACCCTACTGTAATATGGTTCTATCAAGGCCTTACAAAGTTCGGTCTTCCTCCGGGCTTTCACCTTGTTTTTTTTCAGGAAGGAAGCCTTGGAGAGTTCAAGATTTACAGTCCCCTTAAGGATGGCCCGCAGGCTTTGATGACATCTTATTGGGGAGACCCTACAGATTATTTAATGGCCTATAACGAGCTGAGGGAGATAGAGCCAGAGTTGGCTCAGGTTTCTTTGTCTCTTATCCCTGGAGAAGGTGGCGCTTATGCTATAGGTCGGCCTTCCCTGTCTTCAGATTTATTGATACAGAGAGTTGAGACAACTGCCATTAGACAAATAGAGGAGAGATATGCCAAAAAGTTTCTAGAGTACAAAGATATCGTGGAAGTGGAATATACGGCCAATTATATCGATAGTGATTCTCTGGTCAAAGTGATTAAAGATCGCTCAGGATTTTATTTTGTTCACTATGCTATTGAACTAGCAAAGCTTTCTGTGGGCCAATACGAGAATAAATATTACGCCAACCTGAAACTTAACGGTACTGTCTCGAACCTGGAAGGGAAAAACATTTATCAATTTGAAAAAAACATTTCTCTTGATCTTGATGAAGAAAGAATAAAGAGCATAAGCCGCCAGCCGCTGCTTATTCAGGATATGTTTCCTCTTATCCCCGGGAATTATAAGCTTTCCATCCTGGTTAAAAATGAAACATCCAAAGAGTTTACTTCGCTGGAGCGAAACCTCGTCATTCCGCAGGATGAGGAAGCCCTCCAGATGACTTCGCTCATTTTAGGCTACAAGATTAATAAGAGCACACCACAGCAAAACAGGCTGCGGCCGTTTCAAGCTGGAGAATACCAGATTTACTTCCAGGCGAATAGAGTCTTTCTCAAGGATGGCAATTTGATCATAGTTTTCCAGATTCATGGCCTGAGCGGGGGTTTGAGAGAGAAAGGAGAGATCAAATTTGCCTTCCTTAAAAGCGGAGAAGAATTTCTGTCTAAAAATAGAAAAGTCACAGAATACCAAGACTTGCCAAATATTCTGGAGCAGTTTGATCTTAGCCAATTCCCTCCAGCTCACTACAGAGTTCAAGTTTCTCTTTTTGTTGATGGGCAGGAAGTCCTTTTTGATAGCGAAGAGTTTGATATAACTCATCTTGAGGCCATAGCGCGTCCCTGGGTTTATTCCAAAATCTCGCCTGACACCCAAGATCCTCTCCATTTTTATTTGATCGGAACCCAGCTTTTCAACAGCGGCAAAATAGCCGAAGCTCAAGTCAATCTGGAGAAAGCGTTCCAGAAAAAGCCAGATTCAGTTGATTTTGCTTTAAACTTGGCCCAGACTTACATGATCTTGAACGAATACAAAAAAGTTGAATCTTTGCTGTTTCCTTTTATAAACCAGCCCCAGCCGCCAAAATACGAGGTGTTTTTTATGATGGGCAAAGCCTACCAGAGTTTGGGAGAGTTAAGCAAAGCAATCGAGATCCTGGATAAAGCCATCTCTCGTTATGGAATAAATATCAATTTATTAAATACCATTGGCGAGTGCTATTTCCAATTGGGTGAGCCGGACGAAGCCTTAGCAGCTTGGCAAAAATCCCTGGAGATAAACCAGGATCAGCCTCAAATCAAGAAGAGTGTTGAGGCTTTAAAGGAGAAAAAATGAGTCATTCATTAAATTTAGAGAAAAAATCCAAAACAATCCCCTTGGCCCTTTGTTTCCTTCTTCTCTCCAGTTCCTTTCTCGTTTTCTTTTCTTCCTCCTGTCGCCTTTATAATATTGAGCGCAAGCTAGATCCTGTAAATGCTGATTTTATCTCCAAGGTCAGGTATATCCTCACCAAAAAAGAGAGAAAAATTTTCCTCGAGCTTCCCGACTCGGAAAAGGAACAGTTTATAGAAGAATTCTGGGAGCGTCGTGATCCTGATCCAGATACCGAAGAGAACGAGTTTAAAATGGAGTATTTCAGCCGTATAGAAAAAACAACTGAACTTTTTGTAAGCGAAGCAAAACCAGGATGGTTGACCGACAGGGGAAGAATCTACATCCTTTTTGGTCCGCCTACGGATAGAATAAGATATCCTATGGGAGGAGATCCCTACAGCCGCTGCCGGGAGATCTGGTACTACGGAGCTTTCCCGGTCGTCTTTATTGATTCAACCTGCACAGGGCTCTATTCGCTGGTTACCTACGACCTCTCAAATATTCGTCAGCTTAACCTGATGTATATGCAGGAGCTCACCAAAGCCCAGGCAAGAGCCCAGGCGACTTTTGGAAAGGAAAAGAGATTTTTTGATTTCAAATGGAGGGTAAAGAAAGATGTTGTCGAAGCCGACAGAGTTGAAGGCACAATCACCATAGAGATACCTTACGGAAATATCTGGTATAAGTCTGAAGGTGATATGCTGGAGACTGTGCTTGATGTTCGCCTGGAGCTGAAGGATTCTGAGGGTAGCCTCATCTGGGAATATGAAGAGGCCTTTGAAATCGCAATAAAAGAAGACGAGCTTAAAGATAAACAAAACAAAATGTACGAAATGGAAATCCCTTTAATCCTGGAAAAAGACTTAGATAAACTTCGTCAGGGGAAAAACCTGCTTCATGCTCTTATCACAAACAGAACAGGTGGTGAAGAGTTGAAAAAGGTCATGGAATTCCGCTTATAGCGTTGAGCCAAGATCATATTCAAAATTATTATTTTTGTTTATCTCAGCTACTATCAAGTCTCAAATTGATTTATCCAGTCTAGCTAATCATACAAGCCTAGCTTCTTCGTGTTGAATTTTAGGAGAATATAAAATAAAATAAGGTCTCCGAGGATTTAAGGAAAATCGTTGAGAAATTTTAAACGAAAAAGTTTAATAATTAAAGAAGCATGATGATACTCTTAACCTTTTAGGGAGGAATTGATGAGAAGCAAAGATACTTTAATTATATTTCTCGTTTCTGTTGTATGTTTAAGTCTCTCTCTCAATCTTTCCGCCCAGCAAGGACGTGGAAAGGGAAGGCTTCGGGGACAAGTTCAAGATGAAGTTGGCAATCCAATAGATGGAGTGAAAATTGTCGCCCAGCATCTTCAGTCTAAAACCACCTTTACGTCGGAATCTGATGAGAAGGGAAACTGGGCTGTAGCTGGGCTGGGAACAGGATCTTTCCGCATTACCGCATCCAAAGAAGGATATGGAACTGTTTACCACGAGATGAGAGTCAGCCAATTTTCAAAACAGAATCCTCCTCTTAGTTTCACCTTGAGGAAAATTCAGGTGGCTGAGATGAATATGCCAGCCATCGAGGATGAGGGATCGGTAGTGCTTTTCGAGGAGGGAAACGAGCTTTTTGATCAAAAAAAGTATGCTGAGGCGGCAGCAAAATTTGAGGAATTTGTCATGATGAATCCCTCCGTTTATCAGGTTAACATCAATATCGGCAATTGCTATAAAGAAATGGGTGAGTATGATAAAGCTATTGAGATCTACACTAAGATTTTAGAGAAGGGAAAAGAAGAGAAAGAGTCCCTCGAAGGCGATGAAAGCGCCGCCAGAGCTCTGGCAGGTATGGGAGAAGCCTATTTTAGGCAGGGCAACCTGGAGAAAGCGAGCGAATATTTCAGGCAGGCAATAGATAATTTCCCAGAAGATGAAACTCTGGCTTTTAATGTGGGAGAAATATTTTTCAAACAAGGGGAGACAGACAAGGCGATTGAATATTTCCTGCTCGCTGTTGAAATCAATGAAAGCTGGGCTCCTCCTCGTAGGCAGTTAGGCTATGCTTATTTGAACAAAGGCAAGTACAGGCTTGCTGTCGATAGCTTAAAGAAATTTGTAGAATTAGCTCCTGACGATCCGCAGGCTGAGAATATTAAGAATCTAATTCCTAAGCTGGAAGAATTAATCAGGGATAATTAAAGGTTTCGCTTATTTCCCTTTCTTCTATTTAATTGAAAATAATAGACTTACAGAAATAGTGATTTTATTTGGAGCATTACTTAATCCAAAAAATTGAATTGAATACAATTTTTTGGTTTTTTTTTGGATCGAATTAGATTGAATTGGATTAAACTTGTAGAGTTTTTACTCTTTTATCTCAACAATGTCTAATTTGCGGAGTCTTTTTTGGGGGATATTATCACGAACTGAAAAATAGATTTCGTTTTTTCCTATATTCAAAGGAACGACAAAGCTTTCCATAATAGTGTATCTTTCTGAGATATTTGTCTTAAGATTTTCGCTGGAAATATGCTTTCTTATCTCCTTGTTTTCCCGGTAAGAGCTTTTTTCTCCGACGAACTTGACCTCTATACTTAATTCTAAGTGATAATCCCATCCATCATCTTTTTTCTGATATCTTATGGCTCGGTAAGGAATATCAAAGGCGCACTCAACAGTATAGGTTCCATCCTTACTTTTTTGTATCTTACCCAGAGATTTGGAGTAATCAAGAAAGGGAAGAATGGCAGGAAGAGATTCACTCCCCTCTATTTCCCCTATCCATTGATACTTTACCATATCGGGATCGCTCTGGAGATAGGACATCATGGAAAAACGCTTCACCTCCACATCAGTCGTTAATTTATAATCTCCGTTGCTTTCATAATCGACAAAGACAAGGCGCAGAGGTCCAGAGAAATAATCTGGGTACTGGTTGTAGATCCAGATTTCTGTCGGTCTTTCAGTTAAGGTTCCGTCCTCCAACAAATTTGAGCTGAGTTCCCTCTTATCTTTCCTGAATTCTGATGAGGGATCTCCCATGCTCTTTTTGATGACATCCGTGGGAGGGCCCAGGAGGATATAGATTCTTCCTTTATCAGTCATCCAGCCTGGAATGCCTGCCCGGAAAGCCTTATCAGCCACAGCCAGCCTTGTGTAGTACTGCGAGCGGAATTCGTTTTCAGGGGTTGAGGGATCTGGATCACGCCTTGCCCAGAAATCCATGATAAACTCTCCTCGGTCTTCGGGAGGCATTTCCCGGAAAATTCTCTCTTCCTGAGAGGTGATGATATAGCGGATGAAATCCAAGAATTTCTGGCTGTTGGAGTCAAGGGGAGGTTTTAAGATTTTATAATAAGAAGAAGCGCAGGCCGAATGAAGCAGGAGAAAAGCGGCAAGTAGAAGCAAATAGAGCAAGTAACTTTTTTTCATTTCTGGCTCTGTTCAATCAGGGCGTCTAATCTTTCTCTTTCAGCAGGAGTCATGAGATGGTAGTATCGTTTTTTATACTCACTGAGCAGATCAAACGCTTTGGCTTTATCGCCAGTGTTTAAATAGGCTAGGGCTAGATCAAAATGAGCCTGGCTGAAATCGGGATCTGCTTCCAGAGCTTTTTCCCAGCAGTAGATGGCTCCTCCCAGGTTTCCTTGTTGCCTGTAAGCGTGGCCTAATCCATAGTATGGACCTGGATATTCAGGATCTAGTTCTATGGCTTTTTTGTAGTATTCGAAGCATCTGGAATAGATTAAGGAATCTCTTGATTGAAGGCCGTGGGAATAGCAGGCATTGGCCAGGTTGTTGTAGAGCTCAGGATGTTTATCATCCAGGGAAAGACCCATTTCGAAGGCTTTGATCGCCTCATCAAAATTGCCTTTCTTGGCATAGGCAGTCCCGAGGTTACTCCATATTTCCGGATCATACTCAGCTTCTCTAATGTTCGTTTTTTCGAAAGAGCTGATGACTTTGTCATACTGTTGAGCAGAAATGAGCGCTTTCATGTATTCGATAAATATTTCGTAGCTTGAAGGAAGAGCATTGAGCCCTTGCTCCAGGATTACAATAGCCTCTTCTGGATTTCCTGTCTCTTGATAGATGGAAGCAAGATGTTTATACGCCAAATCCACATCTTTTCTTTCTTCTATGATCTCCTTTAAGAGCTTGATTCCCGCATCTTGATTTCCCTTCTTATACAGTTTCCAGCCTTCACCGATTTTATTTATATAAGGAAGGAGGACCTTCACATCATCTTTAACGCTAAAATCCTTCTTCTGTGAAACGCGAACGTTCGAGATATAGCCTAAGCTTGCCAGTCTTTCGCGAGTTTCTCTGTCGATCTGTTGAGTAGCGTCAATTTTCTCAGCTGGTGTCAGGGCATTGATTATTTCCCTGAGCTGCGATGTAAGTTGAGCTATTTTTTCTTTTTCGGCAAGGTTGTAGAGCTCATCAAAATCATGGTTCAGGTCATACAGCTCAGGAAGAGGAGAGTCGATAAATTTTTTCTCTTTGAGGATAAATCCCTTCAAGGGGGCCCATCCGCGGCTGTAGTAGGGATACAAAGATTCGAAATAGATTGGCCTTTCTGGCAGTTTTTCCCCCTTTAACGCCGGGAGGAGAGAGGTTCCTTGAAGAAAAGACGGTATCTTTATTCCCAGTACATCACAGACTGTCGGGAATATGTCGATGTGGCTGACATAGTAATCGACACTACCCGAGGCTGTTTCAGGAGATGAAATGATGAGAGGGATCCAGATGGATGAATTGTAGGCGAAAAAACCGTGAGTGTCCTCACCATGCTCGCCTAACGACTCGCCGTGGTCCCCGGTGAATATAACAAGAGTCGAACGGAACAGGTTTTTCTCTTTCATATAATCGAAGAGCTTTCCCAGGATCAGGTCGACGTAGGCAACCTCCCCTTCGTATAGATGATCTTTGTATTGAGTTTTAAAAGGCTCCGGCGGATCGTACGGGCTATGCGGATCCCAACAATGAACCCAGAGAAACCATGGTGATATTCGACCTTTCAGCCACTCAAGTGAAGCCTCGATCACAGCTTCAGCTTTTCTCTCCAAGGAGACGAGATTTACAGAGTGAAGGCGGCTGTATTTATCGTCGTAGAAGTCGAAACCCTGGGATAATCCAAACCTTGAATCGAGGGCGTAGGCTCCCACGAAGGCTCCGGTTGAATAGCCATTATTCTTGAGATGCTCGGCTAGGGTCAACAACTCTTTTCTTATGACGAAATTCAAGTTTTCATGAACTCCATGATGGTTTGGAGTTGTTCCTAAGAGTATATTCGCATGAGATGGCAGTGTGGTAGATGTGTTGGCAAATGCTCTGGAAAAGAGCACCCCTCTCTCTGCAAGACTATCGATATTCGGAGTCTTGGGGTATTGGCTGCCATAACAGCTCAACCTGTCAGCTCTGAGTGTGTCAATGGTGATAAGAAGAAGATTTTGTTTTTGCTGTTCTTTCGTTAGAGGATACATGGAGGGTGGGACAAACATAATCCCGAGAAGAAAGAGCACGAGTAAAGACCAGATACAGGAACGAATCTTTTTCATATCACTTCTTTTTTAAGCAGCCCTGTTCGAGAAAAAAACCATATCTTGAAAATGCACATTTCTGAAGATTATTCTAAACGAAAAAGAGATTTTTTTCTTCAAATAAAATGGCTGGAGAAATTCCATAAGATTCCCAAAGAAAAAAGAGGGAGGGATGATTCCCTCCCTCTTATCTTATCGAACTAAGCAGTTAGCTCTTTTTGTATTAGAACGAGAGCTTCATTCCAAAACGGACAGAACGAACACCATAGCAACTGGTCACGTCTCCATAGGTTGAGGAGGGTTCGTAGTCGACGTCAGCCGCTGCTCGGCCTTCGGGGGGCCAGATATACGGGGCGGGATTGGCAGTGATGCTGTAACCGCTTCTTCCGCCGAGGTTGAAGGCGTCGAGATAGAGACTCAGCTTGCCGAAATCACCGATATTGAAGGATTTCTCAATCCTTATATCCAACATGGTGTAGGGAGGATCTCTTCGTTCTCCATCCACTTCGGCAGAAACCCCAATATAACTTTCTTGAGCGTTATCTGCAATGCTGTCGGGAAAATAGACACGCCCAATATCTCTTCCCCAGGGAGATCCTGAAAGGGCCTGGAAATAACCGGTGAAGACGATGTCCAAGGGGAGCATGACAGATCCGATGAGCTTGAGCTGGAACGGGCGGTCAAAAGAGAGCGGGCCGTAGGAGTTTATCATCACGTTAGGATTGTCGAACATTCCTGACTCGCCTTCTGTTGCGCTGTATCCAGGGTCGGTATTGCCTCTGAAGGCAGAATACAGGATCGAGCCCTGCAGCTGCCACCCGTTTGACATCCTCTTATCGAAAGTCAGAATTACAGCAGTGTATGTCCTCTTAGCATCTGGTGGGTTCACACCTTCGTAAGTCCGTGTAGGAGCGTAATCTGCCAGGGCATAGACGGTCATTTCCTGGTTATCTTCTGTGGTGTCCCAATCTCCATCCCAGCCAGGGTCAGTAAATTCATACGGGAGCCAGATGGGCCTTCCTAGATCATCGGTAGCGTTGGGATCATAGCCGTTGTTCTTATCCACGTCCTCGACGATGTTCTTGTTCACCTTGTAGATGAATTGGAGCCCCAGTCTGAAGTCCCTGACCAGCTCGTGGTCGATGCCTAATATGAATTCATGCATGTAGGGAGCCTTTAGGTCTTTAATGTAATACATGTAATCAGGATCCTGGACATCATACGAGGTTAATCTATATTCGTCACCAGCTACATCTTGAAGTGTAGTATCAACAGGTCCCTTGCCATATACGCTATCCGCGGCGGGTAAAGGAAGGTCCATGTACCCATTCCTGTTACGATCGTACCAGTACCAGTTCATAGCTCCGCCGCTCATTGTGTTGCTGGCGTTGTACTTAGCGGACCAGATGGGCTCATAGTAACGGCTGAAAGAGGCCTTTAGAGCTGTCTTTCCGTCGCCGAAGAGGTCGTAAACCACCCCAATTCTCGGCGAAAGAGTTGTATACTCAACGATTTTTTTGTAAGGCGTTTCGAGGGGATCCATAGCAGAGACTTGATTGAACTCTATGTCGGGGTCGTTGTGATACTGATCGTTCAGCGCTTTAAGAATGAAGTTGGGGTCCAGAGCGGCTAGAGCGGGTTCCATGAATTCCGGCCCGAGCTTATAGCGGTCGTACATAGCGGGCCGTGTTTGCTCTGGTTCGTACTGGTAGCCGTAATCGAGACGGAGACCGACGTTGATCGCCAGCCTCGCTTTGACTATGCTGTCCTGGACAAAGCCAGAGAAACGGCGGGTGTTGTCATATTTCCACACGACGCCCCTCTCAGCAAAAGGACGCATTCTGAGCCGGCCTTCCCTGCGTGAGACATTATAGTAATACTTGCCTCCAGCGTTGTAATCTCTCCAGTAGGTGTAGTAAGGATTGTCTCCATATTCTACACCCTTGTACCTGTCGAGGCCGTAAATAGTGCCTTCGTATTCACCGCCAAACTTTATTTCGTGGCTTGCTCCCAAGAGGTCATCTGCGAAGTGGGTCACCGAAAACGAAGCGAGGGCTTTTTTACGGAGATAATCATCCCCGTAATACGTATTCCCCCAGAAAACTGCTTCCGCCCGGTCGTAGACCATATAGTTGTTAGAGAATTCTGGCCGCATAAGGATGGGAAAATGGCGGTAGACATACGTCCCGCGAATATCGACGAATGTATTCTGGTTCAGGACCCAGTTTATCTGGTGAGTTGTGGTGTGGGTGTTCTCGTGGTCCCAGACTATCGTGAGCGCAAAAGTGTAATCATTACCAGTTCTGTTATAGTAAATAGGTTCATAGATATTATTCCAATGGTACATGCCCATATACCGGATGTTATCTGTGAGCTGGAAGGTCAGTTTGCCAAAGCCCAACCACTCCTCATGTTCGATATCATAATGCTGGAGTTCTGCTTCACTGAACGTCCATTCCCTCAAGTTGATATTTGCTAACCGAACATCATGCGTCTGTGGATTGGCTTTCCCAAAGAGAAGGCGACGGCCGTTGAGGAAAAACCAGGCCCTGTCTGGAATGACGGGACCGCCAAAGCTCAAAGAGATGTCTTTGTAATCCGTGAATGCTTCGGGAGGGTTGACACCAATCGCTTTCCTATCTTCGGCATTCAGTAATTGAGTGACTAAAGAGTCGCCGGTATAATAAGCGGAAGCGCTACCGGCAAACTTGTTTCCACCGCTCTTGGTGACGATGTTGACAACCACTGAGTCTGCCTGTCCCACTTCGGCCGGAAGCGATCCGACCCCGAATTCAATCTCTTCGTAGACATCGACGTTGATGTTGGCCATGGGATAGAAGGTGGCGGGATCATTCATCGGAACACCGTCCAGCTGGTAGAGCTGACTCCGGACCGTTCCTCCGAGTATGGAGGAGGTCCGACGGTAATCGACTCCTTCAGAGATGGCACCAGGGATAGAGTTCTGGATACCGTAGAGGTCTCGGCTCATAGGGATGCTCTCTATAAAATCAGCGTTGTAGCTCACGCTCACTTTGGATGTCTGGATATCAACTACAGGAGAGGCAGCTACGACTGTGACCTCTTCTTCGAGAGTTGTGATCTCCAGTTCAATTTTGACAGTAGTCGCTCTTGCCACACTGATGATGAATCCTTTTTTGATGGTTGTCTTGAATCCGGGCAGCTCCACTCGCAGTTCATAATCACGACCCGGGGCAACAGAGGGAAAGCGGAACGTGCCCATTTCTGATGTTACATAACTTTGCTTGCCGATAAGCTTAGGCCCGGAAAGAGTAACTGTACATCCAGGGAGAAGATTCCCTTCTGTGTCAACGATCGTGCCGCTGATGGATCCTGTTTGTCTTCCCTGAGCAAAGCTTGCGGATGTGAGTCCGAAAGCTAAAAGTAAGATCAAGGAGACCTTAAAAATCTTTTTTTTCATTTCCTTCTCCTTTTTAGTCCTAGTCCTAGGAGTGTTTATTTTAAACAACACTCCCCCTTTTTCCTTTTTTTGATTGAATTCTCTCTTTTTCACCTCCTTCTCGTATTTTTAAATATTCTTTTAAACCTCTCTTAAGAGGTAAAGTGTCTAAAAGCCCACTGTCTTTAAAAAATCTTTTTCAACTCTTCCTTATTTTTGGTATTCAAAGCATACAATATTTCTTTATGATATTTCAATGATTTTTTTGAAGTCGGGATTTTTGTGATTGAATGGGATGATATTGAATGGGATGATAAGGAAAGCATCGCTCTTTTCTCTATAATTTATATTATGTAAATTTGTTGTTTATAATACATAATCTAATACAAACGCAATTATTCCAGTGTCATCGCGAGGAGCGAAGAAGATTCCTTCGCTTTGCTCGGAACAGGCTGAACAATCTCATACAATAAATTGTCATTGCGAGTGACCGAAGGGAGCGTGGCAATCTCAACCTTTTTATGAGATTGCCACGCTGCGCTCGCAACGGCGGATTGCCACGCCTTTTCAGGGCTCGCAATGGGCATAATACTCAAAAAGTGGAGCTGACCATAACGGTAGTTATATTTAAATTAGCATCATAGAGAGATTTTTTTATGCAAAAGTTAAACATCTTTAACATTTGTGGCAAGAATGTCTTTAGATCGTCCATAGAAAAGCCTTTGATCTGCATTAATTTCAATATTTTATGTATCCATCATGTTAAAGTGAATATATGATTATAGCTCCACTTTTTGAGTATTATGCCCGCAATGACATTGTAAAAATATATATTGCGTTTATATTAAATACAATCTAGAGTAATCTTCATGCAAAAAATATGCCAAAAAAATTATTTTTTTAATTTGTTTATTTTCAGCAGGGTAGATTTTGGAAATAATTTTTTCCTCAGAAAATAATTCAAATAATTGAATTTCAATTCAAATAGTTGAATAATTGGGGTCAGACTTATAAAAGCTGCTCTTTTGCCCACAGGGCGGCTCCGATAAGACCCGCTTTGTTTCCCAGGCTAGCTTTTTCGATCCTGCAGCACTTAAAAGAGGCTTTGTATGACCTTTTCAGGGCCTCTTTGAGAGCAGGAGAAAGCAGAAAATCACCCGCTTCCATAACAGCACCACCAAGGAGAATTTTATCAGGATTTAAAAGATTTATGGCGATGGAAAGGCCTACTCCCAGATAAAAGCCGGCCTGAGAAAAAGCCTGGAGTGCATCATTATCCCCTTTTTTAGCTCTGTGAAAGACCTCCTCAGCTGTAATTTGCTCTCTTTTTTTTCTCAAGGTGTTGTAGTTTTTGACGATTTTAGGAGCTGAGACTTCTGTTTCAAGACATCCCTGACTTCCGCAATTGCATCTTTCTCCCTGGGGGTTGACAGTGGCATGACCCAGTTCTCCAGCAAAGCCACATTTGCCCAGCCAGAGTTTTCCATCGAGAATGATTCCTGAACCGACACCTGTTCCGATGGTCAGGAAGACCATGCTTTGCACTCCCTGTCCTGCTCCGCACTTAAACTCCCCGAATGCAGCCATATTGGCATCATTGTTCACGCAAAATGGAACTTCAATAAATCGGGAGAGGGCTGGAGTGAGGGCGAAGTTGTCAAGCTCAGGATAATTGGGAGATTGAAAAATTTTTTGTTCCTCGAGGCTAAAGATTCCCGGGAACCCGAAGCCTGCAGCTCTGATGCCTTGTTTTTCTCTTTTTTTAAGATCTTGCCAGATTCTTTTAAGAAGATGGATTAACTCCTCTATTTTCGCAGGACTCTCTGCCCTAGCCTTAAAAAGAATTCTTCCTCCATCGTCGATTAAACCATATTTAAGGTGGGTTCCTCCTAAGTCAAATCCGGCATAGAGAGGCATTTTCAGTTTTTTTTTGCCGATGGCTGCATGAGTTAAGATTTTATTCCAGCGGGCTCTGAAATTCTGCGATGGTAGGCAGAGGATGCAGGGTAGAGAGCGCCGAGGAAGAGTCGACCTTATAAAATTTAGGAAGGGAAGAAAATAATTCTCTTTTTTTTCTTTTCGTTTTTGATCTATGTTTTCAAAAGCGAGGCTCATTCTTCCTTAGCAGGAGGCTGAGGTTTTTCAGGAGGGGATTTTTTTTCTTTCTCTTTTGAGGTTATGGATTTTCGAAAATTCTTTATGCCTTCCCCTAAGGATTTCCCTAACTCTGGAAGCTTTCGAGCGCCAAAGATGAAGACAACGATCAAAGCAATGAGGAGAAGTTCTGTTGGTCCGACTGGTCCTAAAAAAAACATCTATACCTCCTTAGAGAGCCTTTTGTCTATGTTATTTCTTTATTTTACCTCATGACAAAATTACTTTAGTCATCGCTAAAAGTCAAGTGGGATTGTAAGCATCTCCATTTCCGTGATTATTGGTTGCTATGTTCAGGACAGAGGTTTTGGGAAATAGTTGCAGCGACCATTGAAGATTTAGCCTTCGGAATTCGCTCTTCGAGGGAACCCGACGGAGTAGGGCGTCGAGTATGTATGAGCGAAGCGAGTTACGCAGACGCCGAGAAGGGCGAATGGAGAATGGCGTTAAAAATCTGAAGGGAGCTAGGCTATTTCCCAAAACCTTCTCCAATCACGGATTTGGAGATGCTTCCAGTGGGATTTAGTGGGGTTTGATCCCGATGTTTTAGGGAGGAAAAACAGATTTATTTTATTGATTTTAATATTTCTTTTACTTTTTTTTCCTCTTTTCCGCCCAGGTAGAGATATCTTTCAAAAGAATGAATAGCTTTTTTGGTGTTTTTTTGATCCAGATAAATTTTGCCAATTTCATAATGAAGCTGGGGCTTTCCAGGCTCTATTTCAACAGCCTTTTCGAAATGTTCCAGAGCTTTTTCACTCTGGTTTTGCTCAAGATAAAGTCTTCCTAAGGCGTCATGAGCTTTGGCTGAAACAGGTGTCTTAAAAACAGTTACGGTTCTGGTAAGCTCATCTTCTGAGGCCTTTTCTTCTTCCTTAACCTTTCTTACTTTTTCGTGGCTTATGGCGTTCTTCCAACTCTCCTCGGCACTAGCAAAATCTTCTATCGCCGAATAGACGCATCCTATATTGTAGTAGCTCAGGGCATCTCTGGGACCGATATCCATGACTTTTTGGTAGGCTATAATGGCATTTTCATAATCTTCCAGTCTGAAAAATATGTTTCCGACAAGGTCGTAAGCATCCCTGAAGTCCTTCTTGAGTTCTGCGGCTCTCCAGGCATATTTTATAGCTTTTCCCAAATCATTGTTCATACGATAGAAATTAGCAAGATTGTAATTCAGGTCAGGAGAGAGGTCATGAATTTCTAGAAAAATGCGAATCAATCTTATTGCCTTCCCCAATTGTCCTGACCTTAGAAGAGAAAGGGCAGTTTCATTCATTACGCTTATGATGTGGTTGATATCGGACTTAAAAACATATTTGTATTCTAAATCAACCATATCCACCATGTTTTTAGTTATTTTTGGTTTATTTTCTTTCTTTTGTACTGATTTTTCTGTCGCAGACCGCTCTATCAAGAATTTGGCTTCATAGTCGAAAGGAACTATGTTTAGAACTTTTTTTAACAAGGAAGTGGCTTTCTTGAATTCGTTCTGGTTGAAATATATCTTGCTTAAATTTTTTGCGGCTTCGACTTCATACGGTCTAAGCTTGAACGCGTTGTCAAAACAATAAACTGCCCTCTCTATCTTTCCAAGATGATAATAGGCATATCCCATTAAAAAATAAAATTCGGATTCAGAATCCTCTATCTGTAGCGCAATTCGTGATTTCGTCAGTCCCTCTTGCCAGTTTTCTCTTGCAAGTTCCATATCTATCAATTGGGCTTTACATTCAACCGGGTTGTAGCCTTTTTTCACAGCCTGGTTAAAGCTTTCTTCTGCTTCGTCATAATTCCCGCTTTTTTTGTGATGAAATCCGAGAATAAAGTAGGGCAGGCCTAAGTTAGGATTTTTTTTGCGAACTTTATCAAAGAAATATTCGTAGTTTTCCTCGAATTCGTCCCTGCCTTTTTTGCTCCTTAAATCCAGCTTATTCTTCTTTGCTTCTTCTTTAAGAGCTTTTTCAAGGAGTTCGTCATAATCCTGGCATAGTTTTGCAGCTTCCTCGTATTTCTCCTGGTTAAAATAAACGTATCCTAGAAGGATGGATGCATCAAGGCTATCAGGGAAGAGAGCGAGTTCTTCTTTTAAGACGCGTATCGCATCATCATATTTTCCCAGCATGAAATAGGCAAATCCCTGATCTGCCCTCACATCTTTTTGATTGGGATCGGCTGAAAGGGCTTGGGCGAAATAGCCTATAGCTCGCTCATATTCTGTAAAATCCAAGCTCTGGTGTGCTTTTTTAATTAAATCTTCTTTTGGATGGATGACGGTGCGAACACTCACCAGGAGAAAAACCAAGGAGAGGATTATTGGTATCTTTTTATTCATTTATGTACCAGGAAATATTATTTTATCATAAATTGGGGTCAGACTTGCAAAACTTGAGTTATTTGACTAATTTTTTTGTTTTTGCAATTATTCTCAGATTAAAACGTCATATAATTAGAACAATGGCTCGAAAAACTAGGATTGAATTTCCTGGGGTTTTTTACCATATCCTTGCAAGAGGAAATAATAAACAAGTGATTTTTAAAGATGATCAGGATTATAATGAAGTTTTAAAGGTCTAACCCCAATGAAAAGGATACGGAATTTTTCGATTATTGCTCATATCGATCATGGTAAGTCAACCCTGGCTGACCGCCTCTTGGAGAAAACAGGAGCCCTCTCTCCTCGAGAATTAAAAGAACAGGTGCTGGATACGATGGATCTTGAGCGGGAAAAAGGAATCACCATAAAAGCTCAGGCAGCCCGCCTTCGCTATAAAAACTTATCCGGCGAAGAATACATCCTCAACCTGATTGATACCCCTGGGCATGTTGATTTTTCTTATGAGGTTTCCAGGAGTCTGGCTGCCTGCGAAGGAGCACTCCTCGTCATCGATGCTTCCCAGGGCGTTGAGGCTCAGACTTTAGCCAACACCTATCTCGCCCTCCAGAATGACCTTGTCCTTATCCCCGTCATCAACAAGATTGACCTATCTGCGGCCAATCCAGAGCTCACGCTCGAGCAACTGGAAAATATTATCGGCATAAAGCGCGAAGAAGCCATCCTGGTTAGCGCCAAAAAGGGAACAGCCATCGACCAAGTCCTGGAGGGCATTGTCAATCGCATTCCTTATCCTAAGGGCGATCCAGACTCTCCTCTCAAAGCTCTCCTCTTCGATTCCTGGTTTGACTCCTACCGCGGAGTTATCGTCCTGGTGAGAGTTTTTGATGGGATACTTCGAATCGGAACTCAGATTGAATTTATGGCCTGTGGTGCTTCATACGAGGTGGAGGAAGTTGGTTTCTTAACTCCCAAGCCTCAAAATGCAGAGAGCTTGGGTGCTGGAGAAGTGGGATACGTGATTGCGGGCGTCAAAGAATTGAGTCATGCCAGAATTGGGGATACTATCACCGAAAAGAAAAGAAGCACCGTCCAAGCCTTGCCTGGCTTTAAAGAGGCAAAGCCCATGGTTTTTTGCGGGATGTTTCCAGCCGGAGAGAGCAGTGTGGATGACTTAAGGAAGGCTCTCCAAAAGCTGAGGCTCAATGATTCTTCCTTTCAGTATGAGCCTGAGAATTCTCCAGCGCTGGGCATGGGATTCAGGGGCGGTTTTTTAGGCCTCCTCCACAGGGAGATAGTCCAGGAGAGATTGGAAAGAGAATTTGATTTGAACCTAATCACTACTGCTCCGAGTGTAAGCTTTAGATTCACTGGTAAGGACGACAAGGTTAAAGAAATCCATAATCCATCACAACTTCCTCTTCCTAATCAAATTAAAAAGATTGAGGAGCCGTTTCTCGAAGCTCTGATCATAACGCCTGATAAGTATCTGGGGGCTGTCCTCAAGCTTCTGGAAATCCGGCGAGGAGAACAGAAAAAGCTGGAGTACATCAGTACCCAGCGCATCTTTTTAACCTATCTTCTCCCTCTTAATGAAGTGGTCATGGACTTCTACAATCAACTGAAATCTGTATCGCAAGGTTATGCTTCCATGGATTACGAGTTAGCAGGGTTTAGAGAATCCCCTCTGGTCAAGCTGGACATCCTGATTAACAGAGAGGCTGTGGATGCCTTTTCTTTGATTGTCCATAAGGATAAAGCCTATTCTCGGGGAAAGATGCTTGTGGCAAAGATGAGAAAGCTCATCCCCCGTCAGCAATGGGAGGTTTCTCTCCAGGCTGCCATAGGCAAGAGAGTGATTGCCCGGGAAACCATAAGGCCCTACCGGAAAGATGTTCTGGCCAAGCTCTATGGAGGAGACTACACAAGAAAAATGAAACTCCTGGAAAAGCAGAAAACAGGCAAAAAAAGAATGAAAAAAATAGGGCGCGTAGAAATCCCTCAGGAAGCCTTCCTCGCCCTCCTTGAGATAAAATAAAAAGCCATAATCGCCAGGGTGGCATACGAGCTGAATTTGACCTAACCTGGATATTTATTAGAAAAGTTTTTATAATAGATGCAGTAGATATTATTAAGACATTCTCCTGAAAGCAACCTAAGATTTTACGAGAATACAGAGGTTAAATTCGATATTAAACTTTTTACTTGTAGTAAATGAAAGGAATTTGAGTTGAAAAACGTTCATCCTATACGTTTCCTTCTTTTTGCCTGTGTTTTTCTCAGTTTATTTTTATCTACCAATCTGGAAAGCTCAAAAATAAAGAAGGAAAATAGGTTAAATGTGCTCCTTATTACTATAGATACGCTCAGAGCAGACAGGTTGAGTTGTTACAGCAGTGAACATCTGAATACACCTAATATTGATAGTCTGGCAGAGAGAGGAATACTATTTACAAAAGCCTTTGCCCATACCAGCACGACCTTACCTTCCCATACAAATATTCTTTTTGGCACAACTCCATTACATCATGGAGTTCACGATAATTCTAATTTCATAATCAGGGAAGAATTCTTGTCCGTAGCAGAGCATTTAAAGCTACATAATTACGCCACTGCTGCTTTCATCGGTGCCTTTCCTCTTGATTCAAGGTTTGGAGTTTCCCAGGGTTTCGACCTTTATGATGATGATTATGACATCCGGAGCTCTAAAACGGATGTGGGCGGTGAACGAAAGGCAGACATAGTAGTAGACAGAGCTATTAACTGGCTGAAAGAACAGAATTCTTTGTGGTTTCTCTGGATACACTGCTGGGATCCTCATGATCCCTATGAGCCGCCAGAGCCGTTTAAAACTAAATTTTCTAAAAATCCTTACGATGGAGAAGTTGCTTATGTCGATCATGTTTTGGGAAGGCTTTTTAGCTACATGGAAGAAAAGAATTTATTTGATAATTCATTGGTCATATTTACGGGAGATCATGGAGAATCGCTGTGGGAGCATAATGAGGAAACTCATGGATTCTTCGCTTATAATTCGACAACATGGATTCCTCTTATTATTTCCGTTCCTGATTTAAAATCCAGAAAAGTTGAGCAGCATGTTTCGCACATTGATATTTTTCCGACTATCTGTGAAGTGCTTGACATAGAAAAGCCGGCATTTCTCCACGGCACTTCACTATTGCCCGCTTTAGAAGGGAAGAAACTTCAGGGAAGAGCCATTTATTTTGAATCGCTTTATCCGTATTACAGTCGAGGATGGGCGCCCCTTAGAGGGTATATTTATGACAATGAAAAATTTATAGATTCACCCCTACCAGAGCTTTACAATATTGAAAAGGATCTCGACGAACTTGAAAATCTTGCCAGCAAAAAAAACTTAAATGGATATAGAAAAAAACTTGACCAAATCATTAGTAGTTTATTCGTGGACGAAAGTTCTCAAGCAAGACAGAAGTTAGATAGAGAATCCCTGGAAAGGCTAAGAAGCCTTGGCTATGTATCGGGTAGTAGTGCTTCCGCTAAAGAGAGCTTTGGCCCTGACCATGATGTGAAAGTTCTTATCCCTTATCACAACAAGTCTACGAAGGCCATGAATCTTTACAGGGATGGCAAAGTTCGTGAAGGAATCAAGCTACTCAAAGAGGTCATTACAGAACGGGATGATGTAGGTATCGCTTATGAAAATCTGGCTAAAATATATGAAGAACAAGGGAGGTTGAAGGATGCTATTGATGTTTTAAAATTGGGGCTTGATGCTGCTCCTTCGTACTACGAAATTTTGTACACATATGTAACTTACCTTTTAAAAGCTGGGCAGTTTGATGAAGTCATTGCAGTTGTTAACTCACGAAGCATGCTTCAGATAGAGATCGATCCTGAGATATGGAATTTTTTAGGTCTTGCATATTGGAACATTGGAAATCTAGAAGATGCACAAAAAGCTTTTGAGAAATCTATCTCATTGGATAAAAAATTCCCTATTCCTTACAATAATCTTGGCTCACTTTTCTTTTCCATATTCAAAGAAACAAAAGATATAAAAGTTTACGAAAAAGCTCTTGAGAAATACAAAAAAGCCATAGAACTCGATCCTTTTTATCACACAGCTTATCACGGATTAGGAGTTGCCTATTTACAGGTGGATAATTTTGAAAGTTCGATTAACTCTTTTAAAAAAGTATTAGAATTGGATCCGGACAACGAGCAGGCCATGTATTATCTAGGCATTGCCTACTTGAGAAAGGGAGATAAAGTCAATGCCCTTAAATATTTCAATATGTTCAAAGCAAGCCCCTCATATCACCTTCTTTCACCGGAAGAGAAAGCTAAATTGGCGAAATGGATTCAAGAGAGCACTCCGGTGCTGAAATAGACTTCCATCTTTTCAAGATTTGATGAGATGGCCACGCTGCCTTGGGCCGCTCGCCACGACAATTTAACCATGATAACTACGTTTGTATTAATATAAACGCAATATATATTTTTACAATGTCATTGCGAGCCCTGAAAGGGCGTGGCAATCCGCAGTTGCGAGCGAAGCGCGGCAATCTCTACCTTTTCTTACGAGATCGCACAGCCTGTTCCGAGCAAAGCGAAGGAATCTTCTTCGCTCCTCGCGATGACACTGGAATAATTGTGTTTGTATTAGTAATAACCTAAGCTGGGATAGCTGGTCTAAATAGCAAGGCTCGTTTTATATAATATTTACTCTTATCGTTTTATAGCTTATATTTAATTCATGAAAAAGACGACTCTTGAAAAAATAGCCGAGAAAGGAATCAGCTTCCTGTCTAAAATTTTTCCTCTTAAATCCTATCTCCATTTTCCTCTTCTCAGTGCAGCTCTTTTCTGGGGAATTAGAAGAGCCACGGCATGGGAAAAGGAGATTCTCTCCTGGCAGGTTTATCTTGATCCTGAGCGCATCGAAATGAAGCCTGAAGAGTATGTGCTCAGTTTTTTTCGAAAACATCCTGCCCTGAACAAGATTTACGAGGCTGAAATGAGAAAGAAAGAAAAGAAAGACTTGGAGACTTTAAGAGAAGCTTTCAACAGGCTTTATCCCATCCTAGGCCTTGAGGATCCATTTCTCTCTGCCCTTTTCTATGAAGAGCTCGAATCAAGAGATTTTAGGAAAATTGTTAAAGAGTTCGAAGAAAAGGTCAGCCGTGCCGAGAAGGATATCGAAGCTTTCAAGGGTAAATCAAGACTCTTTGAAGGCCTGAAGACCATTGCCGAAGAAGCAGCATCCCTCAGCGTTGAACTTATGTCAAAGGATGATGTCCAGGAAGTTGTAGCAAATACGATTAAAAAGTGGACGAAGGAAGGAAATGAATTAGGAAGTGGAGAGGAAAATGAATAAGAATCTTATCTCGAGAGAAACGATTGCCAGTTTTCGGATTATCCCCAAAATATCCTTCATCATCCTTTTTCTTCTTTTTTGGCTTTTTTCCTTCCCTGCCTGTGTTTCCCATCTTAAGGATGCTAAGTTTTATTATTCTCAAGGACAGAAGTTCTCCCGGCTCTACCAGACTGAGAAGGCAATTGCTTCTTTCAAAAGAGCCTTAATCGAGGCTGAGTTGGAGGCTGAAAGGCATCCTTCAGCTCAGGCCTTCATGTTGAAAGGGATGGCTGAATTGAACCTGGAATTGTGGGAGGTGGCAGAGGAAAGCTTTCTCAATGCTTTTTCTTACGGGTTTGAAAAGGGCGAGGAATGGGCTCGCGAGCTTTCCCTTTTAGGGCTGGCTTCTTCATTGGATGAACTTAAGCTTGAAGATTCTGCTCTCAAGATCTACGCCAGTGTTCTTGATAAATCCAAGCTAAAACAGGTATCTGTTTTTGCTGCTCAAAAATATACAGATGCGATGCTCAAAAGAGCACTCCAGAAAGAAGGGAAAGAAAAGCAGAAAATATTGACTGCAGCCCTCAAGGCAGCTGAGAAGCTCACCAATAAGGATTTAAGCTGCGGCTTTTATCATTATCTCCAATCTCAGATTTCGAGCCACCTCGAAGACTACAAAAAGAGCTTTGAAGAGGCTGTAATGGCCAGAGAGCTGGGGCTTCCGAAAGAAGAAATCCTTCGAGATAATGATCTTCAAATTGTATTTTGCTTTCAGAGTCTAAAGGAAAAGCTCCCTATAGAAGAATGGGAAGAGTTTCGGTCCAGATACATGGCCTGGGTGAAAAGATGGAACTGGAGAGGTCCTGAAACTCCTTCTTGGAAAAGCGAGGTTAGGAATGCTGCCGACAATTGAGTGGAGAAAAGATAGAGTTATCATGATCGACCAGAGAAAGTTACCGGTAAAGGAAGTTTATGTGGAATGCACAGATCACAATCAGGTGGCTGAAGCTGTGGAGAAGATGATTATCCGGGGAGCACCAGCCATCGGGGTTGCTGCTGGGTATGGTTTAGCGCTGGGCCTGTTGAGGGTTGAGAGCGAAGAAAATCTGGATGAAGAATTTGACCGGATTTATCGCCGGCTGGAGAGGACAAGACCAACTGCTCACAATTTATTCTGGGCTCTGGAAAGGATGAAAAAAACTTTCGAGAAGAACAAGCGTCTGTCATTAGCCCAGCTTAAGGAGAGAATGATCCAGGAAGCGACGGACATCGAGAGAGAAGACATAGAAACCAACAAGAAAATAGGTATTTGGGGAAAGGACCTGATCAAAGATGGTCAGTCTGTCCTGACTCACTGCAATGCTGGGTCGCTGGGAACAGCCGGCTACGGCACAGCCTTGGGAGTAATCCGGGCTGTTTTCCAAGAGGGAAAGAAGATTCAGGTTTATGCTGATGAGACCAGGCCTTTGCTTCAAGGAGCAAGGTTGACGTGCTGGGAACTTGACAGAGAAAATATCCCGGTCACTTTGATAACTGATAATATGGCAGGCTTCCTGATGCAAAAAGGAATGATTTCTGTGGTGATGACAGGAGCTGACAGGATTGCTAAAAACGGTGATACAGCCAACAAAATAGGAACATACACGATAGCTGTTCTGGCAAAGGAACATAGTCTTCCTTTCTATGTAGCTGCTCCTTCAAACACTATAGATTTTAATCTGGCCGAAGGAAGGGAGATTCCTATAGAAGAAAGAGATCCTCAGGAAGTTAGAGAGATCGGAGGTCGATGTCTGACTCTTCCTAATGTGAAGGTCCTAAACCCAGCCTTTGACATCACTCCTGCCAAGTACATCTCTGCCATAATCACCGAAAAAGGGATTGTGCGTCCTCCCTATGAAAAAAATCTAAAAGCATTAAAAGATAGGCGTGGGTCCAAAAAAGATAGGCCTCGTTCCAAAAAAGACAGGACTAGATCTAAAGAAGACAGGCCTCGTTCCAAAAAAGACAGGACTAGATCTAAAGAAGACAGGCCTCGTTCCAAAGTCAGGTGATGAGAGGTCATTGCGAGCGACCGAAGGGAGCGAAGCAATCTGGTACAATAGATTGTCATTGCGAGGAGCGAAGCGACGCGGCAATCTCATTCTTCTATGAGATTGCTTCGCCCCTGCGGGACTCGCAATGACAAGCGAAGAAATCTTCTACGCTCCTCGCAATGACAAATTAATAAAAGGATTAGGAAGATAAACGAATTTAAGCCCATGAATGTTTTAGGGATTGAAACCTCATGTGATGAGACCTCTGCTTCTGTCCTAAACAGCGACTTTAAAATCCTGAGCAATGTAGTCCTCTCTCAGGACGAGATACATGCTCCTTATGGCGGAGTTGTTCCTGAATTAGCTTCACGCCAGCACCTTACTTCCATAGGCTATGTTGTCCAGGAGTGCTTGGACCGTGCCCGGCTTAAGCTTGAAAAGATCAATGCTTATGCTGTAACCCAGGGACCTGGCCTTATCGGTTCTCTACTCGTCGGGCTTTCCTTTGCCAAAGGGCTGGCTTTCTATTTTGCCAAACCTTTGATAGGAATAGACCATCTTGAAGCCCATATTGAGTCTGCTTTCCTTGAGACCAGGAAAATTCCCTTTCCTGCGCTGGCTCTTGTTGTCTCAGGAGGGCACACCTCCATATTTTTTATGAAGAAAAAACTTGATTATAAGCTTGTCGGAAGAACAAGAGATGATGCTGCGGGAGAAGCGCTGGATAAGATAGCCAAATTCCTTGATTTAGGCTACCCTGGGGGGCCGATTATCGATGGACTGGCGGAGAAAGGGAATCCCCGAAAATTCACGTTTGGCCTGCCCCGTATGACGGATGGTAGCCTTGATTTCAGTTTTAGCGGGCTTAAAACAGCTGCTTTAAAGCTGGTTAAAGAAAATAAACTCTCAAAGAGCCATCCTTATTTTTTCGATTTTTTAGCCAGTTTTGAAATGGCTGTGATTCGGGCATTGCTTTCAAACTTGGCTCAAGCCGTAAAGCTCTTCAATCCAGAATCGCTTGTTCTCTGTGGCGGAGTTGCCAGAAACAAGAAGCTAAGGCACCATTTTACCGAGTTTGGCCGGAAGCAAAGCTTGCCTTCTTTTATCCCCTCTCCTGAGTTCTGCACTGACAACGCAGCCATGGTTGCTTCTCTGGGTTTAGTGAAACTTAAGAGCGGAAAAAAACCTTCTTTTTCTTTGGATCTGAATGCCTATCCCCGATCTGAATATTAAAGGGGTCAGACCTGCAAAACTTGTATAAGGCTATCAGGATATAGGGGGTCAGACCTTGAAGGCTTGAATTTTTGCAGGATAAATATGTAAAGATTAAATTATTTAAAGCAGAGGCAAACGAAAATTCAAGTTTCGCAAGTCTGACCCCAATTTTTTGCTACAATTTTTTCGATTTTTTGAACCAATGAGGTAGAATATACGTATTATTTGATTGAAGCAAGACAAACAAGCTGGACTGAATGAATGATAAAATTTATGATTATTGTTTACATAATTTTTTTCAAGGAGGAGTAACGTGAGGATGAAATCGAGTATTATTCTAGTTTTAATTCTAACCTTATTTTTAAAGCCCTCTTTCCCTCAGGAAGACAAGGCGCTTTCTTTTTCTTTGGAAGATTGTATTGTCAAAGCCTTGAAAGACAATCTCAACGTAGCTGTAGAGGTTTATAATCCTGACCTGGCTGATGCTTCCCTTACTAAAGCCAAAGAATTCTTTTTGCCGCGCTTAGATCTTAGTTATGGAAAAGAACGGACGGAAAACCCCTCCTTCTCGTGGCTCGAGCAAGAGGATACTGTTAAAAGTGAGTCCGCAGATTACTTTGTTTCTTTGGTTCAGCAAATACCCACAGGAGGAAACTTTTCTCTATCCTTAACAAACTATAGATCTGAAACAAACCGCGGCTTTCAGACCATCAATCCATTCTATGGAAGCACTTTGCGCTTTAATTTTGCCCAGCCTCTTCTGAAGGGCTTTGGGTTCAACGTCAGCAGAAAAGAGATCATTGTTGCTCGAAACAATCTGGATATTTCTGTTAATCAATTCCAATCTGTTCTTATGGATACCATCTACAACGTTCAGGAAGCTTACTGGAACCTTGTCTATTCTATTGAAGATTACAAAGTCAAACAGCAATCTTTACAGCTTGCTCGAGATCTTTTGGCCAAGAATAAAAAGGAAGTTGAAGTGGGAAAAATAGCGCCCATAGAGATATTGAATGCTGAGGCAGTCGTGGCTTCCAGGGAGGCTGACATCCTTCAAGCAGAAGCTCTTACCAGAAGGAATGAAGATGTGCTCAGAGACTTGCTTTACCTCACCGAAAAAGGGGAGATGAGCACGAAAAGGATTGTCCCTTTGGATAAACCAAGCTTTATTCGGAAAGATATTTCATTAGACGAAGCATTGAAAGAAGCTTTAGAGAAAAGACCTGAGCTAAGGATGAAAAAGATAAACATAGAAACAAATGAGTTAAACATGGGCGTAGCCAAAAATCAGATGCTTCCTGGTCTGGATTTGCAATTATCTTACTGGAGTCCGGGACTTTCAGGGGATAGAATCATCTATGAGAATAATGATCCTCTTTTTGGGCAAGTCATTGGAAAAATAGAAGGAAAAGCTATGGATTCTGTTCGTGACGCCTTTAAGCTGCTTTATAATAACTGGACCATAGGTTTAACTCTTTCTATCCCTCTAAGCAGCTTTACGACAAGAGCTGATTACGTGAGAGCCAGGATGGAATTGGAGAAGAGCCAGCTTGAACTGGAAAACATCGAAAAGCAGATCTTTTTAGACGTTAAGAACTCAGTGAGAGAGATTGAAACAAATGCCAAGAGAGTCCAGGCTTACCGGCTCGCCCGGGAGTTGGCTGAGGAGAGGTTGGAAGCTGAGGTGAAAAAACTGAACGTAGGACTCACTACAAACTATTTTGTTCTCCAGTATCAGGAGGGATTGGAAAGGGAAAGGTCCCTGGAGCTTAGGTCTTTGATTGATTACAATCTTGCTTGGGCGAGGCTGGAGAAAGCTGTCGGATCAAGCCTGGAGAAGAGAAACATAAAAATATCCCAATTCGATAAATAAAGATCAATTAACAGGAAAGTCATTAATGGGGACAGGCCCCTTTTTTCTTGTAGGGGTTTGATTTATCAAACTTTAATTGAACCTCATTTTTTTAAAAAATTTTGACTAAACATAATGATTTGTAGTACATATTTTTTAGAAAATTTCAAATGTTTTTACTTTACTTAGAACTGTTAAATAATTGGGGAACTAATCATGGATAAAAAAAGTTTACTCGATGATTTAATTAAAAATTATAAATTAAAGCACAATAAATCAGAAGCACTCTTTGCGAAAGCTTCCCAGTATCAAATCAGAGGAGGCAGCCATAATCTCCGGCTTTTCGACCCTTTCCCTTTTTATGATGTCCAATGCAGCGGTTCTAAGGTCATGGATGCAGATGGAAATACTTATGTAGATTTTTGGCAGGGACATTTTGCCAATGTTTTAGGGCATAATCCAAAAATAGTTATAAACGCCCTCCTTGATTACTTCCAAAAAGGCCAAGGGTTGATGACAGGATTTCCCGGGGATTACCAGAGGGAATTGGCGGAGCTCATACTCAGCCAAATAGAGGCAGATAAGATTCGTTTCACCACAAGCGGTACTCTGGCCACGATGTATGCCATAATGCTGGCCAAGGCCTATACAAAAAGAGATTTGGTGATAAAGGTGGGAGGAGGCTGGCATGGGGCTCATCCGTACGCTCTAAAGGGAATTACGGTTTATGACCAAGGTCTGCATCACTTAGAATCTGCCGGCCTTCCCTCTTGCTCTGATTCTATGATAGTCATGACCAGATTTAACGATATAGAAGATCTTGAGGAAAAATTCAGAGAACATGGAGAAAGAATTGCCTGTTTTGTCCTGGAACCTTTTATCGGGGCAGGGGGATTTATTTTTTCCCGTAAAGATTACCTCCAGAAAGCAAGAGAATTGACCCAGCAATACAATTCCCTGCTTATATTTGATGAGGTAATTTCTGGATTTCGTTTTCATGCCGGAGGACTTCAAAGCTTATACGCTATCAAACCTGATTTAACTGTCCTCGGCAAGGCGATAGGCGGGGGGATGCCAGTCAGCGCAGTGGTAGGAAGAGATGATGTGATGGTACTCTGCAGTCCAGAAGCGAAACCTGATCAGAAAGTGAAGTTTGAAGGAGGGACGTTTTCTGCCCATCCTGCTTCTATGTTAGCCGGTTTAACTTATGTCAAATATCTGATGGAGAACGAGTCGGAAATTTACCCAAGAATAGGACAATTAGGGGCAAAGATCAGGAACGGAATTGAGGAGATATTCACTGCTCATGGATTCAACGTTAAATGCACTGGTTATGGCGAGTTAGCCCCTGATAACAGCTCCTGTGTTGGAGTGCAGTTTCTCCAGGAAAAGATTGATCGCATTACATTTCCAGAGCAGGTATGGAATCCGGAAGTTAGTGATTTAGAATTG
>Ga0307378_10000866_pt1 | contig 50646 bp, 43 predicted proteins | sample UN1MG_FD_202238 | JGI IMG/M metagenome (GOLD analysis project Ga0307378, IMG submission 202238) | Soil microbial communities from Risofladan, Vaasa, Finland - UN-1 | ecosystem: Environmental > Terrestrial > Soil > Coastal area > Acid sulfate soil | place: Finland: Risofladan, Vaasa | collected... | reverse complement strand
TAGTGTCGCTGCCGCCTATGGCATTGTCGTCTTCATTTTTCAACAGGGCCATTTCAGCGGCGTGCTTAATTTCACATCAACCGGAGGTATAGAACCTGTTATACCGATAATGGCTTTCTGCGTTATTTTTGGATTAAGCATTGATTACGAGGTATTCCTACTCAGCAGGATGAGGGAGGCATGGGTGAAAACCGGGGATAACACCAGAAGCGTGGGTATTGGGTTAGCGCGGACAGGCCGGGTAATCACAGGTGCTGCTGCTATTATGGTCGTAGTCTTTGGCAGCCTAGTTATAGGCGATGTGCTTTTTTTGAAGATTATCGGTGTAACACTAGCTCTGGCCATCTTCATTGATGCTGCGATCATACGGGTCTTTATGGCCCCTGCGCTGATGCGCATCATGGGAAAGTGGAACTGGTGGGCCCCTGCCTTCCTGGAGCGGTTGTGGACACCCCGGGGTGCTGTAGGGATACCTGAATTGGCACCTGGCAAGGCGATAGAGTTCGCGTTGCGAATGAGGGGTGTTTCGCGATCATATAGGATTGGGGATGGTGAAGTGAGAGCGCTTAAGAACGTTACGCTCGATGTGGCACGTGGGGAATTTGTAGTCATCGTAGGGCCAAATGGCTCGGGCAAGACCACCTTGTTGAACCTGGTTGGCGGGATCGAATCTCCTACCTCAGGGAGTATCAAATCGAATGGAATCATGGCTACCAAGCTCAATAATAAAGGTTCAACCGCTTACCGGCGTAACATCATCGGCTTCATTTTCCAGTCTTTTAACCTGGTACCAACGCTAACAGTTAGGGGAAACGTCGAGTTTGCCATTACATTAGTCAAAAGGCCGAGAAATGCCCTGAAAGTGTTGAAGCTCTTAGGGCTCCAAGAGCATGCTGACCATTATCCGAATAAGCTCTCCGGCAGCGAACAGCAGCGGTTAGCGATAGCAGTGGCCTTGGCAAAGGATCCGCCTATACTTCTGTGCGATGAACCGACCGGCGAACTTGATTTTGAGACCGGAAAGCGAATCCTGAGCATACTGCGCAAAATAAACCATAAGTATAACAAGACTGTTATTATTGCCACCAATAATCCTCTTATTGAGCAAATAGCCGATCGCGTTATACGACTTCTTGATGGTGAGATCATTGAGGATAAGCGTAACTACTCTCCTATAGAGCCAGGAGAATTGCGTGCAGAATCCCCATGAGTAAACTTATTTAAATCTCTATTTGAAACCTATGGTCCAGATGTCCATAAATCAATGGAGGTGCACCGTGATAAAAACTGAAAAATGCGAGCCGTAGATTTAACGCCACCAACACTTGGCATCGCATTTTGGATATATTGGATATATACGATGGATTATAATTATCGGCTGTAAGCACTACACTATGGGTTTTTGGGATTACTGGCTCAAACTCGTACTCACGAGTATTAGGAAAGTAGCATTGAATTCTCTCCTTAATATTACAAAAAACACAGAACCTCTTTCAGATGTACCTCTTAGTTTGAAGAAAGTGTGAGCTAAAAAGCCCAGCCAGGCAGATTATAGAGGGCTACCCGATAATGGGTGGCCCCCCTGTTATATCCCCCACAGCCTACCTCAATACCGCTTTAACTACAAAAAGCATACTATTCACTTTGTGACCGGCATCGGTAGGGCCGGCAAACCATTCAAGGTGTTCCATATTATATTATTGGGTAGCATTGACGACTTCTGCCTACAATGCTAGAATGTAAATGAATTAACAAGCTTATCTATTATTAAGTATTAAGGTAGTCAAGGATGGTAAAGGCATCTTGCCCTAAACACGGTATAGACCTATCAGCCAAAAGGCCATGAGCAGGCAAGCTGGCTGCTGAAGAATATGAATTGAGCGAGGCGTCAATTATAAAATACCAAGTCAATCCAACAAGCGTTGCCTGTAGTTTATCACTTCCGCAACATAGTAGTAGAACCGCCACTTCGTGAGCTATTCTCGGGTGTCGGTTTTTTGTGACTTTTATCACCAACGGCTTTCCTTTATACTGTTAAAATAACAAAGGGGGTAGAAATGGCTAAACCGAAGGTGGCTTTTTACTGGTGCGCTTCATGCGGTGGCTGTGAGGAGACGGTGGTTGACCTCAATGAAGATATTCTCAAGGTAGCGGACGCCGTTGACATCGTTCTATGGCCAGTGGCACTGGACTTTAAGCGAAAGGATGTCGAGGCGATGGCCGACGGCGAGATAGCGGTGAGCTTTATCAACGGGGCAGTGAGGACAGAAGAGCAGGAGGAGATGGTAAAGCTGCTGAGACAAAAATCCGGGCTTATCGTTGCCTTCGGTGCCTGCGCCCATCTCGGCGGGATACCGGGGCTGGCAAACTTCTGGAACCGTGAGACGATATTTCAAAGGCAATATATAGAAGTCCCCACCATGGAAAATCCGGAGGGAGTCACCCCACAAGTTAAGACCACGGTTGATGTTGGCGAGCTCACCCTGCCCGAATTCTACGATACGGTAAAAACACTGGACCAGACCATCGACGTAGATTACTACCTGCCGGGGTGTCCGCCGCCGCCGGATTTGATAATGAACGCAGTAACCGCCATCCTCGAGGGAAAACTCCCGGAGAAAGGGGCGGTGCTTGCCCCGAATATAGCCCTGTGTGATAGTTGTCCGAGAAAGGACTCAAGGCCGGATAAACTGTCGATCAAGGAGATAAAGCGGCCGTGGCAAATCAAGATTGACCCGGAGAAATGCTTCCTTGACCAGGGATTGATCTGCATGGGGCCGGCTAGCCGTTCCGGGTGTGGGGAGACCTGCATTAGAGCCAACCAGCCATGCCGCGGTTGCTTCGGCCCGGTGGATGGCGTTACCGACCAGGGGGCAAAAGGGCTTTCCATGATCGTCTCCATTCTCGGGATTGAGGAGGAGGAAAAGATGACGGAAGAAGGTGTCACAAAGTTGATCGAGGGGATTGCCGACCCGGCGGGAACATTCTACAGGTTTAGCCTCCCCGCTTCGCTTCTGGTAAGAAAGAGAATGTAGGGCAGAGGAGTTATAGATAGCATGAAAAAGATAACCATAGATCCGATAACCCGGCTTGAGGGCCACGGCAAGATAGAGATATTCCTCGATGATGCTGGCGAGGTGGCTAGGGCTTACCTTCAGATACCAGAGCTTCGTGGCTTCGAGAAGTTCTGTGAGGGAAGGCCCGCCGAGGAGGTGCCCCGAATAACCACGATGATTTGCGGGGTGTGTCCCACCGCCCACCACATGGCGGGGACCAAGGCCCTTGACGACCTCTTTAAAGTGGAGCCGACTTCGGCGGCGAAAAAGATAAGGGAGCTGATGTATAACGCCTTCCAGTGCGAGGACCACATACTGAACTTCTTCTTCCTCGGCGGCCCCGACTTCGTTGTCGGCCCCACCGCGCCTGCGGGGGAGAGGAATATACTCGGTGTCATTGCCAAGGCGGGAATGGAAGCCGGCGGCAAGGTCATCGAGGTAAGAAAAAGGATGCGCAACGTTCTGCGTATAATCGGTGGCAAGCCAGTCTCCCCCACCTGCGGCCTGCCCGGTGGCGTATCAAAGGGAATCAGTGAGGATGAAAAGAAGACCATCATTGAAGCCGGGGACTACGGCGTTGAGTTCTGCCAATTCGCACTTAAGCTTTTCGATGATATCGTGCTTGGAAATAAAGACTATGTTGACCTGGTCACCGGGGATGTCTATAAGCACCGAACATATTACATGGGGATGGTGGATGCGAATAACAAGGTGAACTTCTACGACGGCGATATCCGCGTTGTGGACCCGAACGGCAAAGAGTTCGCCAAGTTCAAGCCACAGGAATACTTAAGTCACATCAGGGAGCACGCTGAGCCCTGGACCTACGTGAGATTTTCTTTCCTAAAGGATGTCGGATGGAAGGGATTCGTGGATGGGGAGGACAGCGGTGTCTTTCGAGTGGCTCCACTCGCCCGCCTCAATGTCGCCGACGGCATGGCCACGCCGCTGGCTCAGGAGGCCTATGAAAAGCTGTTTTCCACATTAGGCGGCAAGCCGGTTCACAATACCCTTGCGTTCCACTGGGCCCGACTGGTGGAGGCGCTATACGCCGCTGAACGGGTGCAGCAACTGGCAAATGACCCCGAGATAACCTCTCCCGACATCGTAAACCTGCCCACCCAGACCCCCAAAGAGGGAGTGGGTATAGTGGAGGCGCCGCGAGGAACCCTGATCCACCACTATGAAACCGATGACAAGGGAATCATTACCAAGTGCAACCTGATCGTAGCCACGCAAAATAACTCGGCGGCGATTAACATGTCGGTGGAAAAAGCAGCCAAGTTGCTGATCCACAAGGGCGAGGTCCCCGAGGGGATCCTCAACATGATCGAGATGGGCTTCCGCGCCTATGACCCCTGTCACGCCTGCGCCACCCATTCACTGCCGGGGAGGATGCCCCTTGAGCTAAATATATATGACTCCCAAGGGGACTTGGTGAAGAGATTACGCAGAGGCCAATAGAGAGGAGAGCGGGGAATAAGAGAGCGTGTTGAGGAAGTATTTTACGAACACTGGATAGATATCTCTACCTCCCTGTCGGAAATCGTGCCCTGCGGGAGAGGACATTAAGTACAGCGATGCTGCGATTGCTTGCCTTCCTTTGGTCCCCGAGTAGGCCTCCCGGCAGATAATAAATAGCGATGTTGAAAACTATGAGAAGAACCCCCTATTTACAATATACAACTATGTTTGCTATCTCTGTCCAAAGGAGTGCAATAATATTTTGAAGACTATACCAAAGGCAGTGAGACGTTATATAGAGCTATGATCTTTCTCCGCTTGCTAGCGATTACCGCTACCGCGCGCTCAACGAAGGACTTTCCTTCACCACGCTGTAATTGTGTAACAGAGGCAAGTTTAAGGGGTTGGATTAGCCGGTGTCGTTTTGGCTAAAGCATATCCATTTACGAGTCGAACTGAATGAGTATAACTGATGCGATTAACCCTTCGCCCTCAAGTGAACTGCAGAATTTTGTAGAAAGCCGAAGCGGGCAGAAGGTGCTGCGCTGTTACCAGTGCGGAAAATGTAGCGCCGGATGTCCCGCGTCCTACGTCATGGACATGGGCCCGCGCCAGGTTATGCGGGCCATACAGCTCGGACTAAAGGAGAGAGTCCTGGAGAGCTCTACTATATGGCTCTGTATCTCCTGCCAGACCTGCTCCGCCCGCTGCCCCAACGAGATAGATATTGCCCGGGTGATGGAATCGCTGCGGTTGCTTGCTGCTGCTGAGAAAAGCAAACCGGCTGAAAAAGGCATCGAACTCTTCCACAGGCTCTTCCTCGTCATTATCCAGCGCTTCGGCCGTATCCATGAGCTTTCTCTCGGTGTTTCATACAATTTGCTGAGCAGACAACCTTTCGCCAAAATCACGACGCTGCCAGCTATGTTCGCAAGGGGCAAAGCACCCGTTTTGCCACCCAGGGTTAAAGGGGCTGCTGAAATTAGAAATCTATCCGCCAAGGTAAAGGCCATGGAGAATGAGCCTCATAAAAGGGATGCAGAATGATACCGGATACCTTCGCATATTATCCCGGCTGTACCCTGCACTCCACAGAAAAGGAGTACGACGTATCGGCCCGTTTGGTATGTGCGAAGTTGGGACTTAAACTGCAGGAACTGGAGGATTGGACCTGCTGTGGAGCCTCCTCAGCTCATACCATCAATGAACTTTTAAGCATCGCCCTACCCGCCCGTGACCTACAGAAGGCGGAGAAAATGGGGCTTCCCATAGTGGCTGCCTGTGCCCTGTGCTTCTCACGTTTGAAGCATGCTGCCCACGCACTAATAGACAAAGAAAAGCTGGATTTGATTAATAACCTTCTCGGTAATGAGTTTCACAATACCACCGAGGTTTTTCACCTGCTTAAAGTCTTATACGAGAAAAGGGATGCCATAACCCCGAGCAGACCGCTCGGCAGCTTGAAGATTGCCTGTTACTACGGTTGCCTGCTGGTTCGCCCCCGCGAAATAGTCGATCTAGATGATGTTGAGGACCCTCAGATTATGGATCGGCTGATGGAGAGGCTGGGCGCTGTAACTGTGGACTGGGGTTTTAAGACAGAGTGCTGCGGTGCCAGCCTGCCTATCACCAAACCTGAAATGGTGTTAAAGCTTTCACATCGCATACTCTCCCAGGCAAAGCAGGCAGGTGCCGACTGTGTGGCGGTGGCTTGCCCCATGTGCCATAACAACCTGGACGCCTACCAGAAGGATATGAAAAAGAAATATAGCGATGAGTTTGAGTTGCCGGTGCTTTACTTCACCCAGCTTGTGGGGCTTGCCCTGGGCTTCTCGCCCAAGCAACTGCTCCTCGACAAGCACTTCACCAGCCCACTACCCATGCTTAGAGATAAGGGACTGGCAGATGAAGGAATCGCTATAGCAGAGGTTAGCCATGGCTAGGACCGGGGTTTTTATATGCCACTGTGGAACCAACATCGGCGGCACGGTGGATGTCTCCAAAGTGCTAGAGGCTGCCAAGAGCATGCCAATGGTAACCTTTATCGATGATAATACCTATACCTGCAGTGAACCAGGGCAGGCATCCATCCACGATGCCATAATTGAGAATCGGCTGGATCGGGTGGTTATTGGCAGCTGCTCACCCCGAATGCACGAGAATACCTTCCGCAAAACCGTTGCCTCAGCGGGTATTAATCCCTACCTTCTAGAGATAGCCAATATACGAGAGCATTGCAGCTGGGTACACGGGGATGATAAGGAAGCAGCCACCGAAAAGGCTATCGAACTGATCCGGATGGCAGTAGCCAAGGTTGCCGCCCTTGAACCCCTTTCCCCCGGGCAGGTTGGGGTCACCAAACGAGCACTTGTCATCGGGGGTGGCATCGCCGGGATCCAGGCAGCCCTGGACATCGCCAATGCCGACTACGAGGTAGTCTTAGTAGAGCGTGAACCTAGCATTGGGGGGCGCATGGCTCAGCTGGATAAGACATTTCCCACCCTGGACTGCTCGGCCTGTATTCTCGCCCCCAAAATGGTCGATGTGGCGCAGCAACCCAATATCACCCTCCTCACCTATGCTGAGGTACAGGATGTAAGGGGCTTTGTGGGTAATTTCGAAGTAAACATCCTGCAGAAAGCGAGGAGGGTAGACCATACCAAATGCACTGGCTGTGGCACCTGCTGGCAAAAGTGCCCGGAGCGAGCACCATCGGAGTTTAACTTGGAGATGGGGAAACGCAGCGCAATCTACGTCCCCTTCCCCCAGGCGGTCCCGCTCAAGCCGGTCATCGACACCGAGCACTGTGCCCATTTCAATTACCTGAAAGCCAAGGAAGAGGGCAAGGAATTACCCGACTGCAATATCTGCCAGCAGCTCTGCCCGGTAAGTGCCATCGATTACGAGCAGGAAGACCAAGTCATCTCGGAGAGGTTTGGTACCATTATCGTTGCTACCGGCTATCAGACCTTCGACCACAGTGTCTACCATGAATACGGAAGCGGCAGGTATCCCGATGTCATCACCGGCCTGCACCTAGAGAGACTGCTAAGCGCCTCGGGCCCCACCGATGGGGAGGTAATCCGCCCCTCTGACGGGCTGCCACCGAAGACGGTGGTCTTTGTAAGCTGCGTGGGCTCGCGGGACGAACAGAAGGGACGGCCCTACTGCAGCAAGGTCTGCTGTATGTATATGGCAAAACAGGCCATCATGCTCAAAGAGCATGACCCCGATGTGCAGTGCTATAATTTCTATATCGATATTAGGGCAGGGGGCAAGGATTTCGATGAGTTTTCCCGGCGCGCTCAGGAGGAGTATGGCACCATATACCTGCGTGGTCGAGTATCCAAAATCTACGAGGAAGGCAAGAAGCTAATAGTATTAGGCGAGGACTCTCTCATCGGGCGACCGGTAGAGATTGCCGCTGATCTAGTCGTGCTCGCCACAGGGATGGAGCCCAGCATTGGCGCTGCCGACCTGGCCCAGAGACTTAATATCAGCTACGACACCTATAACTTCTTCATCGAGGCGCACCCCAAGCTACGCCCGGTGGAAACTAACACCGATGGCATATTTCTCGCTGGCTCCTGTGTCGGCCCACGGGATATCCCGGAAAGCGTCGCCCAAGGTGGCAGTGCCGCTGCTAAAGTCACAGCTCTCTTTAGCCAGGATGTCCTGACCACTGATCCCATGGTAGCCACTATCGATCCTATGAAGTGTAGTGGCTGTCTTCTCTGCACCCAGGTATGCCCCTTCAATGCTATCGACACCCAGGTCACCCGGGATGGCCGTACCATCGCGGTAGTTAATGAGACCATGTGCAAGGGCTGTGGCCTGTGTGTTGCCAGTTGCCGTTTTGGGGCCGCTGACCTACGTGGCTTCACCCAGCAACAATTACTGGCCCAGGTAACATCACTATGGCAATAGAATATCAACCCAAGATAGTCGGTTTCCTGTGTAACTGGTGCAGCTACGCCGGTGCCGACCTGGCTGGCACCAGCCGCATCTGCTACCCCCCGAATATCCGCATTATCCGCGTGCCCTGCTCGGGGAGGGTCGATCCCCTGCTAGTGGTTAAAAGCTTCCAGCAGGGGGCCGATGGTGTCCTGATCGCTGGCTGCCATCCCGGCGACTGCCACTACACTGAAGGTAACTACTATGCTCGCCGCCGCCTTGCTCTGCTTCGCACTTTCCTGGAGTACATAGGCATTGAAAAGGAAAGGTATCGAGTGGAGTGGGTGTCTGCCTCCGAGGGGAAGAAATGGGCCCAGGTGGTTTCCTCATTTACCGATGAACTCCATAAGCTGGGACCAAGGGAAATGACCTTGGTTAAAGGAACCGGGTGATGGACTTAAGCGAACAGATCCGTAACAAAGCTAAAGAGCTCCTTGAGAGAGAAACTGTAGATTGCATCATCGGCTACGAGCGTGCTACTGACGGAGTCGGCGCACGTCCACTGTTCGCCTATAGGCCAGAAGAGGTCGATCGGCTTATCTTCGACCAGACCTGCACCCATAATCTAGCCAAGTACCTGCTCAACCGCAAAGATAAAGCTACTGCCATCGTGGTCAAGCCCTGCGATTCCCGGGCTATCAATCTGCTTCTCAATGAGAGCCAGATTCAGCGGGATAAGCTGTTTATCATCGGGGTAGCATGTCCCGGAATAGTGAAGACTGATCGGGATAAGACCAGTGAAGAACTGCAGACCGCCTGCCAGGTCTGCCAACAGCATACACCGGTAATCTATGACTTTCTGGTGGGAGAACCGCCGGCGTCGGAGCCGGATGTAGCGGAGGCCTATGCCGATGTTTCTGGGATGGAAGGCCAATCAGCGAAGGAGAGACGAGCGTTCTGGGAAGAGCAATTCAGCCGATGTATACGCTGCTACGCCTGCCGTCAAGTTTGCCCCGGTTGCTATTGCCCCGAGTGTTTCGTTGAGCGACTGGACCCCTTGTGGGTAGGCATCAGGATAGCCCCGGAGGAAAACGAGGTATGGAATACCATACGCGCTTTTCATCTGGCCGGGCGCTGCATCGCCTGCAATGAATGCGAGCGGGTTTGCCCGGTAAATATCCCGCTCAGCCTGCTCAACCGCAAGCTGGAGAAAGAGGTGAGGGAGCTTTTCAATTTCCATGCGGGAATGGACGCCGAAACCCCAGCTCCCTTCGCAACCTATAAGAAAGAAGAGGCTTTTCCTGGGCTAGGATGAACATCGATCTGGGTAAAATCGACTCCATAATAGAGCCCTACAAAGGCAGGCAGGGTTTGCTGATCTCTCTATTGCAGGATATCCAGGCCGAATGCAACTATCTGCCTCAGGAAGCGCTGATTAAGGTCAGCCAGGCCTTAGAGCTCCCCCTTAGCCAGGTATTCAGCGTGGCCACCTTTTTTAAGGCTTTCAGTCTGGAGCCTAGAGGACGTCATATAATCATGGTCTGCCTGGGCACTGCTTGCCACGTAAGGGGTGGGGAGAGGCTGGCACAAAAACTGGAGAGAGATTTAGGCATAAAGCCTGGTGAGACTTCGCCGGACTTCAGCTTCACGCTGGAAGCGGTGAATTGTTTGGGGTGTTGCGCTTTAGGTCCGGTTGTGGTTATCGATAGCAAATATGAGAGCAAGGTGGACTCTGCCAAGCTCGATAAAATATTGAAAAGGTATCAATCAGAGGCTAACGAGGGCTAATGGTGCCAGAAAAAGTGCTGGGAAAAAGGATAAACAGTCCCCTCGAACTGGAAGCTCTGGGGCAGTCAATAGTTGCCAAGAGGGACCCCGATAAACCCTGCGTAGTGCTATGCGCCGGGACAGGCTGTCGTGCTGCCGGTGCCGAAGAGGTGGTGGATGCTTTTAGGGAAGAGATCAAGCAGCAGGGTTTGGGGGATAAGGTAGAGGTAAAGGCGACCGGCTGCCACGGTTTTTGCGAAAGGGGGCCACTGGTGGTCCTGCGACCAAAAAAGATTTTCTATCAGCAAATAACCAAAGAAGATATCCCGGAGATCGTTTCCGAAAGCCTGGTCAATGATAACATAGTGGAGAGGTTGCTTTATACTGACCCGGCAACAGGTAAGAAGATAGTATATGAAGATGATGTGCCCTTCTATAAGAAACAAACGCGGATCCTTCTCGGAGCCAATGGAGAGATCGACCCCACCGAAATCGATGATTACATCGCTATCGGCGGTTATTCCGCTCTGGCTAAGGCCCTTTTCCAGATGTCCCCGGAGGAGATTATCGAGGAGGTAAAACAGTCGGGCCTGCGGGGGCGGGGGGGTGCAGGGTTCCCCACCTACAGAAAGTGGGAATCCTGCCGCCACGCCAGAGGTGCTATCAAATACGTCATCTGCAATGCCGATGAGGGAGACCCCGGTGCTTATCAGGACAGGAGCCTCCTTGAAGGAAATCCCCACAGTGTTCTGGAGGGGATGATCATCGGTGCCTATGCCATAGGCTCCCATGAAGGCTACATCTATGTCCGCAATGAATATCCCCTGGCAGTAAGACATATCGAAAGAGCGATCGAGCAGGCAGCAGAGTATGGATTGCTGGGTGAAAACATCCTCGGGTCCGGCTTCGATTTCAGCGTAAGCATAAATAGGGGCGGGGGGGCCTTTGTCTGCGGGGAATCGACGGCGCTAATGGCTTCACTCGAGGGTAAGATAGGAGAGCCAAGAGCAAAGTACATTCATACCGTGGATAAGGGCTTATGGGATAGGCCAAGCAATCTCAATAATGTCAAGACCTGGGCCAGCGTTCCCCTGATAATAAATAAGGGTGCCGATTGGTACTCCCAAATGGGAACGGAGGGGACCAAAGGCACCATGATATTCTCACTGGTAGGAAAGGTAAATAACACCGGCTTGATAGAGGTCCCCATGGGAACAACCTTGAGGGAAATAATCTACGATATCGGTGGAGGAATCCCCGGGGGGAAGAAATTCAAGGCAGTGCAAACCGGGGGACCTTCGGGGGGCTGCATCCCTGAGGGGCTTCTCCATCTACCGGTAGATTTCGATGCGCTGACCAAAGCCGGGTCGATGATGGGTTCCGGCGGGATGATAGTAATGGATGAGGACACCTGTATGGTAGATATAGCCAGGTATTTCCTAACCTTCCTTGAAGAGGAATCCTGTGGCAAGTGTGTACCCTGTCGAGAAGGGATAAAGCGAATGGGACAGATACTAACCGGCATCACTCAGGGAAAGGGAAAGGAAGGGGATATCGAGATACTGGAGGATCTAGCCGGTGTCCTCCGTGATGGTTCTCTTTGCACTTTAGGAACAACAGCGGCCAACCCTGTCCTGACCACTCTTCGTCACTTCAGAGATGAATATGAGGCACACATCAAGGAAAAGAGATGTCCTGCTGCCGTTTGCCAGGAGCTGATCCAGTATTCCATTATCGAGGAGAAGTGTCCTGGATGTGCTCTGTGTGTAAAGGCCTGTCCAGAGCAAGCGATAACCCTGGTAGCGAAAAAGCAGCCGGTAATCCTGGATCAGAGCAAGTGCATTAAATGTGGAGCATGCTACGATGTCTGCAAGCTCGGGGCAGTGGCAAAGCGGTAAATCATGGTAACCTTAACTATCGACGGCAGAGAAATAGGGGCAAGAGAAGGGGAAACCATACTGGAGGCGGCAAGCCGCGTCGGTATCGAGATACCCGCCCTCTGCTACCACGAGGCCATTTCCCCTTACGGGGCCTGCCGTCTGTGCACCGTGGAGGTAAATCAAAGGGGGCGAGTCAGACTTGTGGCCTCGTGTCTCTTCCCCGTGGAGGAGGGACTGGAGGTAAAGACCGACTCCGAGAGTGTCAGGAAGCTACGCAAAGGGATAATGGAGCTGCTTCTCGCCAGCTGTCCCGATTCCGAGAGGATACAGAGTTTAGCCAGTGAAATGGGAGTCGCCCAAACCAGGTTCGCACTCGAAGATAAAAATTGCATCCTCTGCGGCCTGTGTGTACGGGCCTGCCAGGAAATATCGGAGAAGAGCATAATAAGCTTCGTTGGTCGGGGGACTAAAAGGAGGGTTGCCACCCCCTTCTATGTTCCCTCCGAGGAGTGTATCAAGTGTCAGGCCTGTGCCTATATTTGCCCTACCCGAGCCATCAGATTCGAAGAAGGCAAACTGGTATTGCCGACATAGATTAGAGGACGGGGAAGTGACACAATTTATATCTAAGAAAGACCTGCTCACCTGGTTGGGTCAATTGATGGACGAACGCAATCTAGTAGCGCCTATCAAGGTGGATGATTTGCTCCTTTCCCGCAAGATCGACCGGGTAGAGGATATCGTCTTCGACTTCGACAATACCACCTTATCTCCCAAAGAGTGGTTCTTCCCTCCTTCTGAAACCCTGTTCTATATTAACAGGAAGAACGGGCAGGTAGAATTAATACCAGCAGCTATAGAGAGAGAAACAGCGATATTTGGCGTTCGCCCCTGCGATGCCCGGGGTATGGCCATGAACGATTACCCCTTCCTAGAGGAGCCGGCGGATGCATTGTACCGGCAACACCGTGATAAAACTACCCTCATCGGTCTAGCCTGCCTCACCGCTTGCCCCGAGTGCTTCTGCACCAGCATGGGCAGCGGTCCCCACGACCCAGCTAATTTGGATATCCTGCTCACCGAGGTAGCGGACGGCTATATCGTTCAGGTGCTTACGGATAAGGGTAAAGCCCTGTTGCCTGACAAACTGATAACCACGACGGATGTATCACCTCCCCCGGCTCCGGCCCCCTCAGAAGTCCCCAGCGAGGGTATTTCGGAGAAGATGAGACGAGCCTTCGACGACCCCTTCTGGGACCGGCTGGCCGATAGATGCATCCATTGCAATATCTGCGCCTATGTCTGCCCCACATGCTACTGCTTCGATGTTCGGGACTACACCGATAAAGCCAGGATCGAGCGGGTGCGTAGCTGGGAGAGCTGCCAGTCCCCGGGGTTCACCCGCATTGCTGGCGGCTATGACCCCCGCTCCACCAAGGGGTTTCGACTCAGGCAGAGGTTCGCCCACAAGCTATTTTACTTTCCCGAGCAGTTTGGAGCCTTGGGCTGCGTCGGCTGTGGCCGATGTGTCAGGGCCTGCCCGGTAAACATCGATATTCGTGAGATAATACAGGATGTTCAGCAGCTTGGAGTAAAAAGTGAAGCCTGAGAATCCGCTTCTGCCCTATTTAGCTACAATACAAGATGTGATTAACCTCACACCTGATGTTAAGCTATTTAAGCTAGAGCTGAATGACCCCGATATCAGAGACAGTTTCGACTATAAGCCGGGGCAGTTCATCTTCGTCTCCGCCTTCGGAGTGGGCGAGGCGCCCTTTGGCCTAACCTCAGTATCGCACCGCAAAGACGGCCTGGAGGTTGCCATAAGGCAGGTTGGCACCGTTACCGCTTCCCTTCACCAGCTTGAGCCGGGGGCGATCGTGGGGGTGCGGGGACCCTTTGGCAACCACTTCCCGCTTGATGACTATAAGGGGAAAATCATATTCATTATCGGCGGCGGCATCGGCTTTGCGCCATTGCGTCCGATAATCACCACCATTCTCGACAATAGAGATAACTATGGAGACCTGGTCATCATCAATGGAGCGCGCAGCCCTCAGGACCTGGTCTTCGCACCTGAGTTCGATGCCTGGGCAACGGCACCCGGGACAAAGCTGGAGCTCACCGTCGATGCCGGTGACGATAAATGGACCGGTAGAGTAGCCCTGATTCCCGCAGTGGTGAGTGAACTCAAGCTCTCACCGGAGAATGCCATTGCCATTACCTGCGGCCCGCCTATCATGATCCACTTCACCCTTATTGAGCTAAGGAAGCTGGGCTTCGCCGATAACCAAATCATAACCACGCTAGAGGGCAAGATGAAGTGCGGTTTGGGCAAGTGTGCACGATGTAATGTGGGTGAGAAGTATATCTGCCAGGATGGCCCCGTCTTCTCTATGGAGCAGATCTCAGAGCTAATCGAGCAATTTTAAATCGGATTAACGTCCTTAGAATCCTGATGAGGAAACAAGATGAAAAGCGTCGCCAATATATATACAGCAATATAAGGAGGTATACCATGCGGGAGAAGGTAGAAGCAGCTCTAACTGAGATAAGGCCGTCATTACAGGCAGATGGCGGCGATGTCGAGCTGGTGGATGTGACCGATGGTACGGTCACGCTGAAGCTGACAGGCGCCTGCAGCGGCTGCCCGATGGCAACCCAGACGTTGCATCAGGGGATTGAGCGCGTGCTCAAAGAGCAGATACCCGAGATCAAAGAAGTGATTGCCGTCTGATTATATCCTTCGCAGTCCGCTTCTAGTGCATTGGGCCCAGGGAATTGGCAATATAAGAAGGGCAAAATTAAAGGTGAAGACGCTCGTTTTGGGAATCGGGAACCCGATCGTAACCGACGATGGCGCCGGCCTCAAGATAGCCCAGCAGATCAAGGAAAGAAATCCTGAACTGGAAGTGATCGAGGCCTGTTCCGGCGCCCTGGGGCTGCTCGATGATGTAGCCGGTTACGATAAGCTTATCATTATCGATTCGGTTATGACTGAAGGGGGCCAACCTGGGGAACTGTATAAGCTGGAGCTGGAGGATTTGCAACCGACCCTGGAACACGCCACATCTCACGGCCTCGATATCGCCAGTGCGTTCAAACTAGGGAAGGGACTGGGGTACAAGATGCCCCAATCAGTCATCATCTACGCTGTCGAGATAAAGGATAATACCAACTTTGGCGAGGAGTGTACCAAAGAGGTTATGGAAAAAATACCCCTTATTGCCCGGAGAATAATGGAGGAGGAGAATCTATGAGTGAGTTTATCGACAAAATCACCGGGCTTGGCCCGCCCAGCGGTACCAAAGTGAGTGTCCAATGAACGATAATAAGGAGAGAGGAGGTAAATTGAGCGAGCAAATCACTGAAGAAATGGTGGCCGTCAAAGTAACGGAGGAATCTTGTAGCACGTGCGCGATCTGCTACTCCGTTTGCCCTTATGAGGCAATAAAAAAGGATGCCGAAACGGGCAAGGCCATCCTGGAAATAGAAAAGTGCCAGGTATGCGGCCTCTGCTATTCAGCATGTCCTTCCAAGGTCATCGACATCATCTATTATGACTTAGATTCCCTGACCGGGTATCTGGATCGGGCAAAGCAGAAATATGACAGTGACACACTGGTGATTATGTGTAAAGGAAGCGCCCCCGACCTTGCCGGGATCGAGAGGCAATTCGGGGTGACAAAGTTCATCCCGCTATCCGTGCCCTGCGTGGGGCGTATTACCGTAGAGGTATTCCTCAAGGCTATAACTACGGGAATAAAGAAAATCCATGTCCTCGCCTGCGATGAGGATTACTGCCGATATCAGCGGGGAAGCCCCGTCGAGGGACGTCGAATCGCCGCTCTCAACATCTTGTTGGAGCAGCTCGGCTACGGCAAAGAGGCGATAACCCTGAAGCGGAATAGCCTGAAGGTACAGGTGAAAGAAGACCTGTGCATCGGCTGCGGCAATTGTGTCTTTTACTGCCCCTGGGATGCGCCCAGGCTGGTGAGCCCGGGGATCGTTAAGATCGATATGGACGCCTGTCACGGCTGCGGCCTGTGCGTCTCGATGTGCCCGGCCTTCGCCCTGGACCTGGAGAATTGGGAGAAGGATCGCATTTCAATGTTGATTTCCCAGTTCGCAGCAGAAATGGCCCCGCCCAGGATTCTGGTATTTTGCTGCCAGTGGGCTGTATTCCCTGAGCTTGAGGACGAGCCCGACAAGCACACGCGCTATATCTACCTGCCCTGTGCCGCCAGGGTTGATACCTCTCATATAGTGGAGGCTTTCCATACCGGCGTCGATGGCGTTTTAGTGGCTGCCTGCGCCGAAGATGACTGCAAGCTGGAGAAGGCGGGTGGGAAAGCCCAGCGTCCGGTAGAGGCACTCCAGAAAAGGCTGGGTGAAATAGGCCGTGGCGAGCAACTCAACTTCTGCACCGTAGCGCCACGATACCCGGAGGCGTTTAAGAGGGAACTAGCGCAGTTCAGCGAAAAAATTGCCGATATTTATGTAAGGGAGTCAGCATGATAGTTACGACGCAGAAGCCTTTGGATGAGATCCTGGATTTTGTCTCCCCCTATAAAAACATCCTGATCGTTGGTTGTGATGGCTGCACCCAGCCACCGCGAGGCATAAGAGAGGCGGGGACCTTGAGCCAATTGCTCGATCTTGGCGGCAAGCTGCGAAATAAGGAGTTCGCCTTCAAAGTGAACACGCTGGTGAAGCAATGCGATTCCCACTTGACCGCGGTTGCGCTTAAGGACATGATAGATGGCGATGTAGAGGCAGTGCTCTCGCTGGCCTGCGGACTAGGGCCGCAGACTATAGCCAGTCTCTACCCCGAGCTTCCAGTATTTCCAGCGCAGAATACCGTCTTCATGGGTTCTCAGGAAAGGGAAGCGGGCACCCTGGAAGAGAGGTGTGCCGCCTGCGGCGACTGCGTCCTGGGCCTGACCGGGGGCATTTGCCCGATTTCCAGGTGTGCCAAAAGCCTGCTCAACGGCCCCTGCGGCGGTTCGCAAAACGGCAAGTGCGAGGTCGACCCGAATAAGGACTGCGCCTGGGCGCTCATTATAGAGCGCCTGGATAAACTGGGGAGACTCTATGTATTAGAGGAAATCCAGCCTGCCAAGGATCACCAGGCAGTGGCAAGACCGGGCAAGATAACGCTATAAACAGTTCATGGGAGTAGCCCCTGTGGTGCTCATCAACGAGGGAAAAGCGGCCAGGATAAGTGTGCGGGGGGTAGTGCAGGGGGTAGGCTTTAGACCCTTTGTTTACCGGCTGGCTCACGAGCACAGTTTAAAAGGCTGGGTGCGTAACACCTCGGGAAATGTCGAGATCGAGGTGGAAGGAGATAGGGAGAGGATAAGGAATTTCATCACGGACATCGAAGCGAAAGCCCCTCCCCTGGCTCGAATTGAAAATGTCGCCGTCACCTTCCAGCCCTCGAAGAGCTACACCGGGTACGAGAAATTCGAAATATACCAGAGCCTGAGCCAGGAAGGAAAATATCAGCTAGTTTCGCCGGATATCGCTACCTGCGAGGACTGCCTCAGGGAGATCCTCTCCCCTACCGACCGCCGCTACCGCTATCCCTTTACCAACTGCACCAGTTGTGGCCCGCGATTTACCATCATCGAGGATATACCCTATGACCGCCCCAAGACCACCATGCATAGGTTCCAGATGTGCCCCCGGTGTCAGCAGGAATACGACGATCCCCTGGACCGCAGGTTTCATGCCCAGCCCAACGCCTGCCCCCAGTGTGGCCCCAGCCTGGCACTGGTCGATAGCCAAGGTAACCCGGTGGGGGGTGAGGATGCTACTTCGGCAGCCAGCGAACTGCTTAAGGCAGGGAGAATCCTGGCGATCCGCGGCCTGGGCGGATTTCAGCTTGCCTGCGACGCCACCAGTGAGGAAGCGATAGCCCTGTTAAGGAGCAGAAAAAGGCGCCCCTCCAAACCATTTGCCGTTATGGTAGCCACCCTGGAAGATATTGAAAGGCACTGCCTGGTGTCGCCCGAGGAGAGGAAGCTGCTTAACTCTCCAGAGTCACCCATCGTTCTCCTGAGGTGGCTGCAGAGCTCATCCGATATCTCAACGTCAGTGGCTCCAAATCTGAGGTACCTGGGGGTCATGCTGCCCTATACCCCGCTACACCACCTGCTGCTAAGGGAGAGCGCTATCCCCCTGGTGATGACCAGTGGCAACCTCAGCGAGGAACCCATCGCCAAAGATAACGATGAGGCGCTAAGGAGACTTGGAGGGATTGCCGATTATTTCCTGCTTCATAACCGCGATATTTACGCACGTTACGACGATAGCGTCTCTATAGTGGAAGGAGTGCCCCGGGTTATGAGGCGCGCCCGGGGATACGCACCATATCCAATTTTACTACCTTTTCTATCAAAGCAAATCCTTGCCTGCGGGGCTGATCAAAAGAACACCTTCTGTCTCACCAGAGGGGAGCATGCCTTCCTCAGCCAGCATATCGGGGATATGGAGAACGAGGAGACACTGGAACACTTTGAAAACACTATCGATCTTTATAAAAAGCTGTTTCGCATCGCCCCGGAGGCTGTCGCCTATGATATGCACCCGGAATACCTCTCCACCAAATACGCCCTCGAGCTGGGTGCAGAGCAGGGTTTAAGCCTTATCCCGGTGCAACATCACCACGCCCATATCGCCAGCTGCCTGGTGGAGAACGGGGTCGAATCACCCGTTATCGGGGTTGCCTTCGATGGGGCGGGGTACGGCAGCGACGGCACGCTCTGGGGAGGTGAGTTCCTGATAGCTGACCTGCGCCGCTTCCAGAGGGCGGGGCACCTGGAGTATGTGCCCCTGCTCGGAGGTGAGGCGGCGATTAAGAAGCCTTATCGCATGGCGCTAAGCTATATCTACACTTTACTGGGAGAGCAGGACCAGAAATTATCGTTGGACGGTCTTCCCGTCAGCAAGCTCCATTCCGCCGAGCTTGACCTGCTTAAACAGCAGCTAACGCGAAGGATAAACTGCCCTCTTACCTCTAGTGCGGGGCGGCTTTTCGATGCCGTTTCCGCCCTGGCCGGGGTGAGGGAAGAGATAGAATACGAAGCCCAGGCCGCCATCGAGCTGGAGATACTGGCTGCGGATGAAGGGGATGAGTTCGAGGGGAAACCCTATCCCTTTTCTGTTGTCGAGCATCAGGGAATGAGGGTTATAAAGTTAGGGGAACTAATCGCAGCGATAGCCGAGGATGTTATGAATCAAACCCCTATCCCCATTATATCGCTCAGGTTTCATCAAACTGTGGCTCTAATGGTCCTCGAAACGTGCAAATCGATCGCAATGGAGAGCGGTATAAATAAGGTAGCATTGAGCGGCGGCGTTTTCCAGAACCGCCTGCTCCTCAGGTTGGCTACCGCTGCTTTACAGGGGGAAGGCTTCAGCGTCATAACCCACCATCTGGTGCCCTGCAATGATGGTGGAATCTCCTTGGGACAGGCAGTAATCGCTAATTTTTCTCGTTTAAGTTAATATGGTAAGGTAGAAGGCGTAATCTATAGCAAAAACGAATTTAAAAATGGGTGAACTGTAAGAGTGCGGAAAACGAAATATGTGCCTTGCCATCCCGGTTCTAATTAAATCTATAGAAGATAAGGAGGCTGAGGCTGAGATCGGTGGCATCAGCCGCCGCATCAGCCTGTGGCTCACCCCGGAAGCCGAAGTAGGGGACTATGTGCTGGTCCATACCGGCTATGCCATAAATGTCCTGGACCAAGAAGAGGCTGAGGAAACCCTGAGGCTCCTGGAGGAAATAGCTGAGGTGGGTGGGGAGGAAGGTTGAGATTTATTACCGAGTACCGGCGCTCTGACCTGGCCCAGGGGCTGATTTCACAGATTCAACACAGTGCGAAAACCCCGTCACGTTTCATGGAGTTCTGCGGGGGCCATACGGTAACCATCTTCAGATATGGCATCCGCCAGGTTTTACCCAATACCATTGAAATGGTATCCGGCCCCGGTTGCCCCGTTTGTGTTACCGCAAACGCCGATCTGGATAAGGCAATCGCCCTGGCTCAAATCCCGGATGTAATCATCACCACCTTTGGCGATATGCTCAAGGTCCCCGGCAGCCGCACCAGCCTGCAGGAACTAAAGGCTGATGGCGCCGACGTCCGCATGGTATATTCGACCTCGGACGCCCTAAAAATAGCTGAGGATAATCCCAGCAAGGCTGTGGTATTCCTTGGCATCGGGTTTGAGACCACCGCCCCCACCGTCGCCGCCGCTATCCTTCAGGCAGAGGACAAGCGGATAAGTAATTTCTATGTCCTTTCGCTTCACAAGCTTTGCCCCCCGGTTATACGGGCCATTCTGGACTCGGGCGAGGTGGAGCTTCAGGGTCTGGTATGTCCCGGACACGTGAGCGCCGTTATCGGCTCCCACCCCTGGGAGTTCATCGCCCGGGATTATCACATCCCCTGTGTCGTCTCCGGTTTTGAACCGCTGGACATATTGCAGTGCGTCTCCATGCTGGTGGCTCAGGTTGAAACGGGACGCTCTGAAGTAGAGATCGCCTATCGAAGGGGTGTGCGTCCCGAGGGCAACCGGGAGGCTATTAGACTTATGGAGCAGGTATTTGAGACTGGCCCTGCCTCCTGGCGGGGGATGGGGGAGATTCCCCATAGCGGCCTAAAGATTAGAGCCGGGTATCAGCACTTCGATGCCGGGCTCGCTTTTGACATCCACCCCGGCCCGCCCTATGAGCCCGAGGGCTGCATCTGCGGCGACATCCTGCGGGGGGTTAAGACGCCCCTCGATTGTCAGCTCTTCGGCAGTGTCTGCACCCCACAGTATCCGGTAGGGCCGTGCATGGTCTCTTCCGAGGGCACCTGCGCCGCCTATTACAATTATGGGGAGTAAAGGTAATGGGAGTGTTTTAAAAAAGGTCCCGTGACAGGGGAGCTCGTTAGGGAGTAGCGATGCAGGGAGAGTCTAAAAAGATACTGCTGGCCCACGGCAGCGGTGGGAAGCTGGCTCATGAACTGGTGGCGAAAAGCTTTGTCGAGGCACTCGCCAACCCGGTTCTGGATAAGCTCGATGATTCGGCGGTAATTGATTTCAGCGGCAGGCTGGCCTTTACCACCGATAGCTACGTGGTAAGCCCGGTCTTCTTCCCCGGCGGTGATATTGGAAAGCTCGCCGTCTGTGGCACGGTTAATGACCTGGCCATGTCAGGTGCCAGACCGCTCTATTTAAGCCTTTCCTTCGTAATCGAGGAGGGCCTCCCCATGAGCGAGCTAGAGGAAATCGTTGGGTCTGTTAAGAGAGCATCTCAGGAAGCGGGGGTGAAAATCGCCACCGGAGATACCAAGGTGGTGAACCGGGGCAGCGCCGACAGGCTCTTTATAAATACCTCGGGCATCGGCGTAATACCTGATGGGGTCGATATCTCCGGAAGTAACGCCAGGCCGGGAGACAGGGTGCTTTTAAGCGGAGCCATCGGCGAGCATGGAATAGCGGTGCTCAGCCGCCGGGAAGGTTTGAGCTTTTCCACACAGCTGGAGAGCGATTGTGCCCCGCTTAACCGCCTGGTAGCTGAGATGCTCAACGCCAGCCTAAATATTCGTTGCCTGCGAGACCCCACCAGGGGAGGGCTGGCTACTACCCTTAATGAACTGGCAGAGCAGTCGGGGGTAAGCATAAGGATCGAGGAGGAAAGGGTCCCGGTGCGTGAAGAGGTGCTCGCTGCCTGCGAGATGCTGGGCCTTGACCCGCTTTATATAGCCAATGAAGGTAAGCTGGTGGCGATAGTCAAGGCGGAGGATGCAGATATAATCCTTAAAGCGATGCGCAGGAACCCCTACGGAAGAGAGGCCGTCACAATTGGTGAGGTAAGTGCAAAAAAACCGGGACGGGTTGTAATGAGGACCACGATTGGGGCCTCCCGAATAGTAGATATGCTGGTCGGCGACCCGCTTCCCAGGATATGTTAAAATGCATGAACTGGCCATAACAGAGGCCGTGATCGGGCTTGTCAGGGAACATGCGGAGAAGGCCGGCGCCAGGAAGGTGGGCAGAATAAATCTGGTCGTTGGAGAGCTGACCGGCTTTGTGGGCGACTGCGTGCAGTTCTATTTCGACCATATGACCAAAGGTACAATCATGGAAAACGCCGAGCTGACCTTCAAGACTATTGCCACAACCGGTCGATGCCGGGACTGCGGTAAAGAATTCGAGATCGTGGAGATGGACTGGACCTGCCCGTCCTGCAAAGGCAACAGTATACAGCTTGTCGGCGGCAACGAGCTGTTCGTAGAGAGCATTGAGGTGGAAGAGCATGGAAATAAAGGTTCTTAAAGACATTTTGGGCGCTAATGAGCAGATCGCCAAGCAAAACCGCCAGTTGCTGGATAAAAACAGCGTATTTGCGGCGAACGTGATGTCTTCGCCGGGCGCCGGCAAGACCAGCCTCATCCTGGAAACAATAAAGCGGCTGAAAGGGGAGACCAGGATCGGCGTTATCGAGGGCGATGTAAGCTCCAGCATAGATGCGGAGACAATAGGTAGTGAGAACGTGCCGGTGCTCCAGATAAACACCGGCGGGGAATGTCACCTCGACGCCAATATGACCCAGCGGGCGCTCGATAGCATGCAGCTTCAGGATATCGAGCTACTATTCATTGAGAACGTGGGCAACCTGATCTGCACCGCGGAATTCGCCATCGGCGCGCACAAGAACCTGGTGATCGCCAGCACCCCCGAGGGAGATGATAAGCCATTAAAATATCCGCTGATGTTCACCGTAGCGGATGTCGTGCTCATAAACAAGATCGACCTGCTTCCGCACCTGCAATTCGATACGATGGCCTATAAAAAAGCGGTTAAAAACCTGAACGACAGGGCGGAAATCTTCGAGGTCTCCTGTACCACCGGCCAGGGTGTGGACCGGTGGCTCGCCTGGCTCCGGAACCAGATGCGCCTTTTTAAAAACCCCAAAAATCGCTAAATCAGTCCCCCAATCACTGAGAGATTGCTGAAAAAGAGGTGCAGGATACTTCCTGCTGGGGGTCTGGGGGTATCCCCCAGATTTAAAAGTCCCCCAAGATTGGGGGATTTAGGGGGTTGATCAAGAATATTTCAGCAATCTCACTAAATTCAATGTGGGGATTGCCACCCCCGAGGCCGACAGGTCGGCCGACGCTTCGGCCTACATCGGGGTCTCTCTCAGAATCTCTGGAATCTGACGCGGGGAAACACAGAGTCGGAGCGGATGCTCCAACCTACACATAAACAAAGACCCCTGCCCACAATATAGGCCTCAGGGGCCCCTCCTTCGTGGAAGGTTTATAGCCTTTTGTCTGGCAAATAAAACGGGGATTGGAAATATATCCTAACCCCCGTTATCTTCTCGTCTATTCTTGGAGCGCCTACGCCGTACGCCTCCTCTTCATTATCACCACGACCGCCATGGCCAACGCCATCAGCGCCGCCAGCCCCAGCCACGGCATAAGTATCTGCAACCTGTCCACCGGGTAAACCTCCCCCCCGACGATCAGTGCTCTTCCCGGTTGAGCAGGGGCTCCCGGCTCCTCGATCACCCAGTTAGCGGTCCCATCGGCGTCCCCCAGCCCGCCATCGGTGATTGTGAGGGTCAGCACGTTGTCGCCGTCATCGTCACCCAGAAGCGATGTCACATCCACCCATGTGTTGTTTTGGCACTTCCAGTACTCGGTTCCCACCGGGACAGCCTGGGGTAGGGTGATATTGATGGTCACCGTGTCGCCTGTGAAGCCTGTTACATTGAACGAGAGGAAGCCATGTGTGAATTCAAGATTCGGTTTTCCCTCCTCGGGGCAGGCCAGCGAACCTTCACCTACTGCTGTCAGGTTTTCCATTACGCCTGAGGACACACAAAGCTCGACTGTGCCCGTTGCGGTGGCTGTAGCTACCTCATCGCAGCAATCACCTACTTCATAGGCGCCGATGTCGCACTCATCTCCCTGCGGGCGGGAGACGCCGCGCTGGTCGGTGGCCACGGTACAGTTTCCGCCGGTGCAGCCGTCGATTGCCAGGCTGCCAATCCCCAGAGCGTGTGTGAAGGTGGGACCTCCATTATCCCGAAGCTGACCGAGGAGGGGGTCAGGGTCGCCGTCCGGGTCACCGACGATGTTTTCGCCTGCATCAGTATAGCCGCCATCGATATCGTCGGGTGTGTTGCCATAGACGATGGTACACGTCATCGTTAAATTTAAAACAGAATCATCATTATTAATGCCGCCGCCCTCGTCGGCGGTGTTGTCGCTTATGGTGCAGTTGATCATCGTCAAATTGCCTATATTATAAATGCCGCCGCCCTCGTCGGAGGTGTTTCCGCTGACTGTGCAGTTGGTCATCGTCAGCTCACCGTTGTTAAAAATTCCGCCGCCGCTCATCGCGTCCCCGGCAGTGTTGCCGCTGACGGTGCACCTCACCATCACCATCGTCATCTCGAATCCATTAAAAATGCCGCCGCCGCTATCGGCTGCGATGTTGCCGCTGATGGTGCAGTCGGTCATCGTCATCTCGTCTTCGTTATCAATGCCGCCGCCCCTGTAACTAGCGGTGTTGCCGCTGATGGTGCAGCTGGTCATCGTAACATTGCCCATGTAATTATAAATGCCGCCGCCATTTTGTGCGGTGTTGTCGCTGACGTTGCAGCTGGTCATCGTAACATTGCCCTTGTAATTATAAATGCCGCCGCCATAGCCGCCGCCGCCATTTCCCTCAGCGGTGTTGCCGCTGACGGTGCAGCTGGTCATCGTCAGGGTATCCTCGTATCCATTAAAAATGCCGCCGCCGCTTTGATTGGCGGTGTTTCCGCTGACGGTGCAGCTGGTCATCGTCACATCGCCCCCATCTCTATAAATGCCGCCTCCCAAAGAATTAGCCTCATTTTCACTTATGGTGCAGCTGGTCATAGTCACATTGCCACCTTTGTTATGTAGGCCGCCGCCATCTACGGCGGTGTTTCCGCTGACGGTGCAGCTGGTCATCGTAACATTGCCCATGAAATTATAAATGCCGCCGCCATAGCCGCCGCCGCCATTTCCCTCAGCGGTGTTGCCGCTGACGGTGCAGCTGGTCATCGTAACATTGCCCATGTAATTATAAATGCCGCCGCCGTTTTCGCCTGCGGTGTTGTCGCTGACGTTGCAGCTGGTCATCGTCAGAAGACCATCGTTATAAATGCCGCCGCCCCTGTCGCCGCCGATGGCATCTCCATAGGCGGTGTTGTCGCTGACGGTGCAGTTGGTCATCGTCAGGGTATCCTCGTTATAAATGCCGCCGCCATTGTACTCAGCATAGTTTCCGCTGACGGTGCAGCTGGTCATCATCAGCCCACCTCCCGTATCCCCCCTGTTAAAAATGCCGCCGCCATCACCATCACCATCTCCATAGGCGGTGTTGTCGCTGACGGTGCAGTTGGTCAGTGTCACATCGCCCCCGTCTCTATAAATGCCGCCTCCATAATCAGTAGCCTCATTTTCACTTATGTTGCAGCTGGTCATAGTCACGTTGCCACCGTTGTTATATAGGCCGCCTCCGTTTTCTGAGGTGTTGCCGTTGCGGATTGTCATGCCGGACATATCGACCGTGGATTGGTTTATATAAAACACGCGAGAGGTATTATTGCCGCTGATTTCAAGAAAGGCCTCGCCGGGACCGGTGATGGTAAGGCTTTTATCAATAGTAAGTTGACCGCTGGTCAGGGTGATGGTGCTGCCCGTGAGCGTGTCAGAGAAGTTAATCGTGCCACCGGTAATGGAGTCAGCAATCGCCTGTCGGAGCGAACCGAGACCGCTGTCGTTGGTATTCATTACTTCAATGTTCAAAGCCTGCGCTGGACTTGCCGGAATTATTACTGTTGCCAGCGAGAACACCAGCGCCAGCGCTGCTACCATCGAAATGGCAGTGAACCTCCATATAGAACAACTCAACCCACTACTCTTCATTCTCTTACTGCATTAAGCTATTACTATGCTCCCATTAAAGCGCCCGGATTACATTTGAAAGTCTATTAATTGCCCGTAGACGGCTAAACTATCAGTGTTCGTCAAACAATACACTTGATGGTGCCTGATTGTCAACCCAGTTTACTCGTCCATTACATTTTTAACATGACCACTAGCCTGCTGTGGATGTCATTGCGAGCGGCCTGTCTTTTCCCACCCACCCACCCTGAAAGGTTTTTCTGGGGGACACCCCCATACCCCCGTCAGAGGGGAATCCCCCTCTGCACTCCCCCTTTGTTCCGCCTGCCCTGGAATGCATTTCTGCTCCGAGGCCAATATGCCAGCCAACACTCCGGCTCAAGGCGTGGGGGCCCCCCCCAACCTGGGCCGAAGCGTCCCCCCGTTTATCTGGTTGACAAACCACAGTCACAAATTGTAAGATGATTACCTGGTTGCCATGAGTAGACACACATCAGCAGAGACAGATTAGCCAGATGGAAAAGGGACCTAAAGGTAAATCCCCCGAGCCTCAGGAGGAGCCCAGATACACCAGTGGCGGCATTCCAATCAAGGGCGTCTACACGCCGCAAGATATCAAGGACCTGGACTACACCAAGTATATAGGCAACCCCGGGGAATACCCCTTTACCCGAGGCATATACAGCGGTTCGCGGGGTATCATATTCGCCCAGCGGCCGGTGCTGGGCTTCGGCCTGCCCGAGGAGACCAACAAACGGATCAAATACCTGTTTAACTACGGGATGGCGTCCCCCAGCGGCATGCCCAGCTACAACCTCACCATGGATATGACCAGCGCCTACGGCTTCGATTCCGATGACCCCCGCATGGCCCAGTGGGTTGGTGTATCCGGCCCGCCCTGCAACTCGATCGAGGACAGCGAAGCCATCCTGGAGGGGATCCCACTCGAGGGGGTTTATCACGGGGCACTCTCCTATGCCCCTAACTGGCGGGTGTCTCACTATATCGCAATTGCCGACAATCGCGGTATACCGCGAAGCAACCTGCTGGGGGCCACCCTGAACGATTCGCTGCACGGACCCATCGGCGAGGGTGTCCACCTTTTTCCGCCGCGCGCCTGCCTCAGGCTCATAGTCGATACACTGAAATTCGTCACCGCAGAAATGCCCCGTTTCAGAGCCTGCGATGTTCAGGCATACTCCAGCCGCGAGGCAGGTTGCACCGCGCCCCAGGAGGCCGCTTTTGCCATCGCCGACATGATAGAGGTGGTACAGGGCTGTCTGGAAAAAGGCCTTGATATAGACGAGCTGTCTCCCCACCTCACCTTCTTCTTCGCCTGCTACAGCGACTTCTTCGAGGAGGTGGCCAAGTTTCGTGCTGCCCGCAAGGTATGGGCACAGGTAATGAGGGAGCGGTTTCACGCCAAATCCGACAAGAACCTGCGCATGCGCATCCAGGTAAAGACATCGGCCTCCACCCTCCCGGCACAGCACCCGCAGCTCAACATATTCCGCTCCGGCCTTCAGGCGATATCTGCCATCTTCGGAGGTGCCAGCGGTCTCAACATCACCTGCATGGACGAGGCGTTCAGCGCGCCCACCGAAGAGGCGGCACGCATCGCCCTGCTCACCGGTAAGGTTATCGAGCACGAGACCGGGATCGTTAGTGTGGCAGACCCGCTCGCCGGCTCCTACTATATAGAGTACCTGACCCATGAGATGGAGAAAGCCATCCGGGAATACCTTGAAAAAATCGAAGCGATGGGCGGTTATATCGCTGCCCTGGAGAGGGGCTACCTGCAGCGAGAGATCGCCGCCGCCAATGTGAAACAGTCCTATGACCTTGATAGCGGCAAACAGGTTATCGTCGGACTCAACCGGTTTCAGCCCGAGGAAGGTGAGGAAGCTCCCATCGATATCTTCGAGCAGGACCCGATGAGAACACACAGGATAATGAGTGAGCGGCTGCAGAAGCTGCGGGCCGAGCGAGATAGCGGGCGGGTCCATGAGGTGCTGGCCGAGTACAGGGAGGCCGTCACCGGTGATAGAGATATGATGCCCGTAATGGTCGAGGCGGCCAAGGCTCACTGTACCACCGCCGAGGTCTTCGGCATACTCAAGGAAGAGCTGGGCGAGGACAAGAGTTGCCTCATCCCGCCCGATTGGTTTTCCACGGTTTAGGAACTGTCAGGTGACATCGAAGCGAAAAATACGGATTTTACTGGCAAAGGCAGGGCCGGATACCCATGTCAGGGGGCTCTCCATCCTGATGGTGAGACTTCGGGATGCCGGCATGGAGACCATATACACCGGCCTTTACCAGACACCGGAAACCATTGTCGCCGCCGCGATCCAGGAGGATGTCGATTTTATCTTCCTGAGCAGTCACCTCGGCCGCCACATGGCACTGGCAGAGCAGATAATAGCGCTGCTGAAGGAGAAGGGGGCGCAGCACATCTCCCTGGCAGCAGGGGGTGTAATTCCCCCAAAAGACTTCCCCGCGCTCAAGGCACTGGGGGTCAAGGGGGCCTTCCAGCCACATACGCTGACCGGCACGGTGATCGACTTCGTTAATGAGCAGGTATCAGCAGCACAGGAGAAATGATCCCGGATTATCCCTAAATTTTACCAGCCCCGTTTAATCAAGGAAGGAGAATAGCATGTCATTTGTTTTCAGCGATGAAGAGGAGCTTTTCCGGCGACAGGTCCAGGAGTTCGCCCGGAAGGAACTGGCACCCAGCGCCAGGGAGCGCGCCAAGAAGACTAAAGTTGACATGAAAATCGTAAAAAAGATGGCCGACTTGGGGCTCCTGGCGATGAATGTCCCCGAGAAGTACGGAGGCCAGACGGTCAGCTGGGTTACCGTAGGCATTGCCATCGAGGAGCTGTCAAAGGCGGATTTCACCGTCGGCGTACTGCCGATAGGCTCCTGCGGCTTCCTGGGCCAGGCGCTCTCATATGCGCCCGATTACCTGCAGGACAGGTGGTTCAAGCCTCTTATCCAGGGCGATATACTCGCCTGCCTGTGCCTGACCGAGCCAGACTGCGGCTCTGACGCCGTGGCCCTAAAGACCAGGGCGGTGAAGGACGGCGACTACTACGTCATAAACGGGGAGAAGACCTCGGTTAGCTGGGGTATGCAGGCCAAGATCGGGGTTATGTTCGCTAAGACCGACCCCGAAGCCGGGGCCAGGGGGGTAAGCGCCTTCCTCCTTCCCATCGACACGCCCGGGCTTACCAAGTCCGCTATCCCCGATATGGGCTGGCCCTCGGCACAGCGCGCCTCATTCTTCTTCGACGATATGCGCATACCCGCCGATCACCTGCTGGGGGTGGAGGGCCAGGGCTTTTACCTGGCCATGGACGTGATCGGTGTGGTGCGGGTGGCACTGACGCTGCAGGCCATTGGTCAGGCCGAGGGCGCGCTGGAGGAGGCCATCGAGTATGCCAAGCAGCGCACCGCCTTCGGGCGACCCCTGGCCAAATTCCAGGCTATATCCTTCAACATAGCCGAGCAGGCCACCAAACTCGAGGCCGCCCGCCTCCTCTGCTACCGGGCCATGGGGCTCAGGGACAAGGGCGAACGCAACCTCAAGGAAGCCTCAATGGCCAAGTGGTATGGCGCCCGCGCTGCCATGGAAGCCTGCCACGAGGCGCTGCTCGTCCACGGACAGATAGGCTTCAGCGAGGAGTGCCCCGCAGAGCAACGGCTGAGGAACGTGATCGGCTGCGAGATCGGGGACGGCACCGCCGAGATAATGAAGCTAAATATCGCCAGGGAGATAATCGGCAAGGAATTCCAGCCTATGTAATTCCCCCGCGAATTAATAAAAAGCCAGCGCCCATTTCATTGAAACGCTGGCTTTTTGTTGTGCCCTGGTTCTAGTCTTCCATCCAGAACTCCCACTGGCAGGGGATCTCGTCCGGGCTCTTTCGCGGCGGCAGCTTCGTCGCCTTACACTTTATCTTAGGATTGACATACTCGGCGCTCAGCGGGATCAGGGGCCCGTCCAGCTCGTTGCACGCCAGGTTCTGCAGCCAGGTATCATTGTGCCGCTCGCAGTACTCCAGCGTGCGGCACTTGGTCACCGTCAGTTTACCATGCTTCCCATCCTCACTGACCTCGAAGTCGATATCGAACATCGCGGCAAAGCCGGGGTCGACCTGCCAGCACTTGAACAGGGCAGCGATGTCATTCCCCTGGATGTTCATCCACTTCCGGGGGCGATCGATCTCATGCTTCCAGTTGGTGTCCCACACCTCCTTGGAACACGAGACGGCTACGTCATCGCCGTACCTCTTGCGGATGACGGTGGTCCACATCCCGTCGGCCCCCAGATACAGCTGGCCAGCCATAACCAGAAGCTTCTCCAGCGCCTCTGAGGTAAGGTCGCGCGGCTTGAAGTTGGGGTCGAAAGGGCCGCTCATATCGGGTAGGTCTCCCATACTTTCCTCCTTCTATATTTATTACTAGCTGAAAAGCTATGTCTCTAGTCTGAACTCCCACTGGCAGGCGATATCATCCTTGCTCTTTCGTGGAGGCAGCTTTAGAATGTTTGTCGTTATCTTGGGATTGAAGGTACGAGCTGTCTCCGCAATCAGGGGCTTGTCCAGCTCATTACATGCCAGGTTCAGCAGCCAGTCGTCGCCGTGCCGCTCGCAGTACTCCAGCGTGCGGCATTTTGTCACCGTCATCAAGCCGTAGTTACCGCCATCCTTAAGTTCGTAATTGATATCGAACATCACGGCAAAACCGGGATCGATCTGAAAGTACTTGAACATGCTGGCGATATCGTTCCCGTGGATATTCATCGCCTCCGTCGGCCTACGCATCTCCTGCTTCCAGTTAGTATCCCAGACCTCCTTGGAACATGAGAGCGCCGCGTCATCACCGTATCTCTTGCGGATAACCGAAGTCCACATCCCGTCAGCCCCCAGGTACATCTTGCCTGCTGCGACAAGCAACCTGACCAGCGCCTCCTTGGAAAAGTCGGTGAGCTTCAGGTTGGGGTTAAACGGGCCGCTATAGTCTTCCAGGTCCGGCATAGTATCCTCCTTCTGGCTCATAACTATACTTCCAAGCTTGAACTCCCACTGGCAGGCGATCTCATCCTTGCTCTTTCGCGGGGGCAGCTTAAGCGGCCTGGTTTTTATCTCCGGGTTGAAATGGCGTGCCGTCTCCGGGAGCATAGGCCTATCCAGCTCATTGCAGGCCAGGTTCATCAACCACTCATCGCCATGGCGCTCGAAGTATTCCAGCGACGGGCAGCGCTTCACCGTCATCAGGCCATATTTCCCGTCATCGCTGAGCTCGAAGTCGATATCGAACATCACGGCGAACCCGGGGTCGACCTGAAAGAACTTGAACAGGGAGGCGATATCGCCCACCCCGATGTTCATCGCCTCTGTAGGGCGGCGCAGCTCCTGCTGGCCGATGGTGTTCCACACCTCCTTGGAGCAGGAAAGGGCTACATCATCGCCATATCTCTTGCGGATAACGGTGGTCCACATGCCGTCCGACCCCAGGTACATCTTGCCCGCTGCCACCAGCAGCCGCAACAGCGCCTCTTTGGAGAAGTCGGTGAGCTTCAGGTTGGGGTTAAACGGGCCGCTATAGTCTTCCAGGTCCGGCATAGTATCCTCCTTCTGGCTCATAACTACGCGTCAAACTTGAACTCCCACTGGCAGGCGATCTCATCCTTGCTCTTGCGGGGAGGCAACTTAATTGGCTCCACCGCTATTTTGGGGTTGAACCTTTTCGCTATCCACCTGAACGCGGGTAAGTCTATCTCCTCACATGCCAGCTTCTGTAAAGCGGTGTCATTGTGCCTCTCGAAGTATTCCAGCGAATTGCAGCGGGTAACGGTCATTATGCCGTGGTTCTTGCTCTTTAACTCAAACGTAACGCGCGGCTCAAAACCGGGCGGGGGCCCAACGTATATCACCGAGAACGCCGGACCGAACTGGAGGTACTTGAACAGGGTGGGGATGTCGTCCCCCTTGATATTCAGCGCCTCCACCGTCTGACGTATATCGATCTCCAACCCCTTTGAGAACCAGACCTCCTTATCGTAATCGAAAGCCGTCTTATCGCCGTACTTCTGCCTCATGAGGCCTGTCCAGACCCCATCTATCCCCAGATAGAGCTTGCCCGCTGCCACCAGCAGTCTTATAAGCGCCTCCCTGGAGAAATCGGGAAGGGTCAGATCGGGGTTAAACTCTCCGCTATAGTCGTGTAACTCTCCCAAGGCAACCTCTTTCTTTGGGAGACTGCTGAAGAAGTCTGAATCAACCCCCTATATCCCCCAATCTTGGGGGATTTTTAAAGCTGGGGGACACCCCCAGACCCCCGACAGGAAGTATCCTGCACCTCTTTTTCAGCAGCCTCTTTGTAGGAAATTACTACCGCTCATTGTTACTGTTACTGAAGTAACTAGTCGGGTAGATACCTTCTTCGCTAATCCTCCAGCTTATACTCCCACATGCAGACCGGGACTTCGTTCGGGCTTTTACGCGGCGGCAGCTTCAGCGGGCTTACCTTTATCTTGGGGTTGAAATGATCGGCATAGTCCTGGAAGGCCGGCGGCTCCAGGTCATGACACAGCGGCTTGATCCTGCCCGGGTCGGTCTTCTCGAAATAGAGCAGTGAGGGACAGCGGTAGATGGTCATTATGGCATATTTAGGGTCCCTGATATAGATGTCATACTGGTACAGCCCGTCGGTGTAACAGGGATCCAGCTGCACCGCTTTGAACATGGTGTAGAGGTCGTTCCCCTGGATATTGGCGGTTTTCTGCAGTCCGCCGAGCACATGCCGGACTATCCTGCGCCAGACCTTCATCTCCCACTCCCACGCCTTCTCCGGGCCTACCTCCTCAGCTACGGTGGAATACCATAGCCCGTCCATCAGCTCGTAAAGCCTGCCGTATTCACAGAGCAGTTTCCCCAGTAGTTCCTTGGAGAAATCTTCATATCTGAAATGCCTTATAAACTCCCCGCTATAATCGTTGCGCTCTTCCATGTCTACCTCCTTCCAGCTTTATCGTATTGCACAATGTTCCCTGGATCTTTAAAATCCTGATCACACCTCCTTGTCTGGCTTACCCAGTGTAAACACACATTAGCCAGCCTTAAAAATCTGGCCGTAGATTCCCCCATCTATCTCCAGTATCTTTCCAGTCACCCAGCTAGATGCGGGAGAGCTCAGATATATTGCCGCCAGGGCTATATCCTCCGGAGTGCCCATGCGATCCAGCGGGGTGCCGCGGATAATCCTATCCTTCGCCGGTCCCAGCGTCTCGGCGCTGGTTTCGGTCCAGACGGCGCCGGGGCTGATACAGTTCACCCTTATATGGGGAGCCAGTTCAAACGCCATCGTCCTGGTGAGGTGATTCATTCCAGCCTTGGAAACACCGTAGGCAATCATGCCCACCGCCGGCTGGTCGCCCGCCCGGCTGGAGATATTGACGATTGAGCCTGCTTTCTGCTCCAGCATGACTTTGGCCACTGCCTTGCTGCAGAGGAAAGCGCTGGTCAGGTTCTGCCTGATCTGGAACTCCCAGGCGCGCTCGCTGGTCTCTATCGCCGGCTTGAGGTAGCCGGCCCCGGCATTGTTAATCAGGATGTCGATACGGCCGAACTCCTCCACTGCCTTGCTCACCATACCCTCCACCTGTTCGGCCTCGCGGACATCGCAGGGGACAGCAATTGCCCTTCTACCCAGGTTACGGATTTCTGAGGCTACCGATTCTATCTCGCTAATAGTACGGGCAGCACATACTATATCGGCACCGGCCTCGGCGAAGCCGAGAGCTATCCCCCTGCCTATACTCCTTCCCGCCCCGGTGACGACGGCCACCTTACCGGTTAGAGCAAACTTATCCAGTATCATCTTGGCACGGCAGTAGAATTTTAACAAAAAGAGGCATTACAGGTCAACCGCTACCGGGGATTAGGGAATAAGGGAACTGGCGATTGGTAATGGCTTATTGATATGCGAGCCGAAGGCCCGGCAGCCGCCGGAGTAGTAAAGAAATGATGCGGATTTCCGTAAGGAAGTACCAGCCCTCAACCTGCGAGGCAAGGCTCCATGAGCAAGCCGACTTCCTCTTCGACCCGAATTGGCCTTACCACTTTTCTTGCTGCAACCTAGCGATGAGCCAAGTTCGTAGCCGCTCGTCTAGCTTGCCTACCCATGACTCGATTTTACGGATGTCGCCACTAACTATGGCAGCCTTTTCCTCGGGAGTTAGCTCGTATTCCTTAAGCGCTTCGGCAGGATTTTCTGCAAGCCGAGCAAAAAAGTCATTGTCTTGAGTTGCTCTATCCAGCACCGCAAGCACTGCCCTGACCGCTGAGACCTTAAACTCGGGTATCTTAGCCACCGGATCCAGGGCGGTGCTGGTCAAGACATTTGCCGGCGACTCACTCCAGTGGAAGGCCATGAATGCAAGCCCTGGCGGGGTCTTATCCGTAACATGAACCTCAGTCTCGATCTTCCCTCGCTCCGAGGCTAGGGTTACTGAGTCGCCATCCACAATCCCTAGCTTCAGCGCATCATCCGGATGAATATCAACCTTGCCACTGGGATGAAGCTCATCCAGCACTTCAGACCGCCGGCTCATGCTGCCTGTATGCCAGTGCTCCAGCACCCTGCCAGTAGTGAGGATCAGGGGATAGCCTTCAGATATCGACTCCGCCGGAGGCTTATATTCGACGGCATGGAACTTGCCACGGCCACGGGTGAATTGGCCCTCGTGAAGTGTAGGGGTTCCCGGATGTTCCCGGTCACGGCATGGCCACTGCAGGCCATAACCATCCAGCCGATGGTGATGGATACCGCCATATATAGGAGCAACTGATGCAATCTCCTCCATTATCTTCTCTGTACTCTGGTAATCAAAGGCATACCCCATCCTCTCCGCCAGTTCAGAGAGGATCTCCCAATCCGGCTTGGCATCTCCAGGTGGGTCAACCGCTTTCCGCAGCTTCTGTACCCGTCTCTCGGTGTTGGTAAAGGTGCCATCCTTTTCAGCAAAAACGGCAGCGGGTAATATGACATCAGCAATCACTGCCGTATCAGTAGGGAATATGTCCTGAACCACCAGGAATTCGAGATTTTTCATCGCCTCCCTCGCATGGTCCAAAGAAGGTTCGCTCATTAGAGGATTTTCACCCACCACATACATGGCTTTAATTTTCCCCTGGTAAGCAGCCTCCATCATCTCGGTAACTGGCAGCCCAGGCTTCTCGCTCAAGGAACATCCCCAAGCTGATTCGAACTTGAGCTTGACATCGGGACTATCTACCTTCTGATAGCCAGGGTAGACGTTGGGGAGGGTACCCATGTCACACGCTCCCTGGACATTATTCTGGCCTCTTAATGGACTGAACCCCGTGCCTTCGCGTCCCATATTGCCGGTGAGCATCAACAGGTTGGCTACGCTCTTGACATTGTCCGTGCCCGTGGTGTGCTGGGTTATCCCCATGCCATAGAGGATCGCTGCCCTCTCGGCACTGGCAAAGAGGCGGGCCGCCTTCACTATGTCAGCCTGTGGAACACCGGTTATCTCCTCGGCCCTCTCAGGAGTGTAACCCTTGACAGTCTCTGCTAGTTCCTCAAAGCCCTCGGTACGCTCCTCAATGAACGTGGTGTCATGCAGGCCCTCGGAGATAATCACATTCATCATGGCATTGAGTAAGGCCACATCCGATCCCGGTTTATGGGGCAGGTGAACTGTAGCCAGGTTGGAAAGCTCAATGGCACGAGGATCGGCAACGATTATCTTTGTGCCGCGTGACTTTACCCCCTGGCGGATGGTGCGTCCGATAATGGGATGACACTCGGTCGTATTGGAGCCGATTATGAAGAGGAGATCGGACTTGGCAAAATCAGCAATGGAGTTGCTCATAGCCCCGTCACCGAAGGCGGCTATGGCACCAACCACCGTCGAGGCGTGACAGAGACGGGCGCAGTGATCAACGTTGTTGGTGCCCAGCACAGCGCGAGCGAATTTCTGCACTAAGTAGTTCTCCTCGTTGGTGAACTTGGCAGAACTAAGCACCCCGATGCTATCCGGCCCGTGTTTCTCCTTGACCTGGGAAAGCCTCTCCGCCACCAGTTCCAGGGCCTCATCCCAGCTGGCCTCGTGGAAGACCTCCCTGAAATTGCCATTAACCTTTATGTCCTTGCCCCGACCTTGGTTTCTAATCATGGGCTTGGTCAACCTGTCAGGGTGACTCACGAAGTCGAAACCGAAGCGTCCTTTAACGCAGAGGCCACCGTGGTTTACCGGGCTGTCCATATCTCCCCGTACGCTAACGACTTTATTGCCACGAATGCCCAAATACAGCGAACAGCCAACCCCGCAATAGGGACAGATCGTTTTAACTTCACGCAAGGCCTGCTTTTCATGCTTGGGAACCAGGGCCCCGGTTGGACACCTTGCCAGGCACTCGCCGCAGGATTCGCAGATCGATTCCAGTATCGGCTTATCGCCCGCGGTTACCACTCTCGCCGAGTAGCCGCGGAAGGCTAAGCCAATGGCACCGACGCCGGCTATCTCGTGGCAGGCACGCACACATTTACCGCACAGGATACATTTGTTGAGGTCTCGCTCGAATGCCGGATGACTACGGTCAATAGGAAGAACCTGCGTCCCCTTTCGCAGTTTGTCGAAGTGCTCCTGATCGATGTCCAGATAACGTGCGATATTTTGTAACTCGCACTGCTGGTTCTTAGCGCAGGTGAGACAATCACCATGATGATTGGCCATGATGAGTTCCATGGTGATGCGGCGTGACTGGTTTACCCTGGGTGTCTCTGTATGTACCACCATTCCGTTAGTAACCGGGGTTGTGCAGGAAGTGGGCAAGCCACGCATACCCTCGATCTCAACCACACAGAGTCGGCAGGCTCCGTAGGGATTCATGTCAGGGTCATAGCAGAGGGTTGGGATGTAGATACCCGCGCTTCGGGCTGCCTCCAACACCGTCATGCCCGCGCTGGCTTCTACATACTGGCCATCGACGCTTAATGTAATCTTCTCCGTTCTGATTTCCGTTCTGGTTAATGTACTCTTTTCCATCATCGCATACCTCATTCATCAGAAGATCCACTGGTAGCCCCTACAGCTGACTTCGTTCCCGTAACCGCGATGGGTTCGCTTGGAACCGTTACTTCCTCGCCGGAAACCTTCGACACAGCATTAAACCGGGTCGGGCAAACCTCGAGGCAAGTACCGCACCTGATACACTCATTCTGATCTATAATGTGCACCATCCGTTTACCACCGGATATGGCATCGGTCGGACACGCCCTGAGACATATACCACAACCTTGACACGTATCTGGATTGATATAGAAGGAGATCAACTCCGTACAGGCCAATGCCGGGCATCGTCTCTCATTTATATGGGTCTCGTATTCATGCCGGAAATAACGAATGCTAGTAAGTACGGGATTGGGTGCTGTTTGACCCAAACCGCATAGCGAACCATCCTTAACCGATTCAGCTAGTTCCTGCAACAATTCAATATCCCCCGATCTACCCTTCCCATTTGTTATGTCCTCCAGAATATCTAGTATTTGTTTGGTTCCCCAACGACACGGTATACATTTGCCGCAGGACTCGGCCTGAGTGAAGGTAAGGAAAAATCTAGTCATATCGACCATGCAGGTGTCCTCATCTATAACCACCATCCCTCCGGAGCCCATTATCGAACCTGCCTTCGCTAACGATTCATAGTCAACCGGAAGGTCTATTAAATCCTCTGGTATGAAACCGCCTGATGGGCCGCCAGTTTGAACCGCCTTGAGTCTTTTGCCCTCAGGGATGCCTCCACCGATGTCATAGACGATCTCGCGCAGGGTAATCCCCATCGGAACCTCTACGAGCCCTGTACGGACGACTTTACCCGCCAGAGAGAAATTCTTTGTGCCTTTGCTTTTCTCGGTACCATAGCCTGAATACCACTTGGCACCCTTCTCTAGGATGGCTGAGACATTACTCCAGGTCTCCACATTGTTAATATTCGTTGGCTTTCCCCACAAACCGTACTGGGCAGGGAAAGGGGGCCGGGAGCGGGGCATCCCTCTGCTACCTTCGATGGAAGCCATAAGTGCCGTCTCCTCACCACAGACGAAAGCACCTGCCCCCTCTTTCATCTTAAGGTGGAAGCCGAATCCTGAGCCCAAAATGTTATCGCCCAGTAGCCCATATTCCCTCATCTGCTCTATGGCAACCCCGAGCCTCTTAATCGCCAACGGATACTCGGCTCGGATGTAAATATAACCTTCTGTAGCACCTATGGCATAGGCACCAATGAGCATTCCTTCCAGTACAGAATGTGGATCGCCTTCAAGGAGTGCTCGATCCATAAATGCTCCTGGGTCACCTTCATCAGCGTTACATATTACATACTTAATATCACCTGGCGCATCGTGGCAGAACTGCCACTTAACCCCGGTGGTAAAACCGGCACCACCGCGGCCACGTAGCCCCGATTTCTTGACCTCTTCAATCACTTCCCCGGGGTTCATTTTTACGGCATTGACCAAGCCCAGATAGCCACCATTAGCGATATACTGATCGATGTTTTCTGGGTTAATATTGCCACAGTTACGTAAGGAGATGCGGACTTGTGGCTTGAGCACCGGTAGGTCAAAGAGCTTGGGAATGCCTTCTAAAGCCCCCTCACCACGGGTACCCAGAGCTAGATCTGCACGTGGATTGCCGGCGATTAAATAGTCCTCAACGATTTCAGATACAAGCTGGGGTGTAAGATTACCATAGAATACGCTCGGTTTGCCTGGTATAATTACCTCGATTAGTGGTTCGGCAAAGCATAGGCCTATACAGCCAACATGGGTAACATCTGCTTGAACATTATACTCAGCTAGTTTTTCGGTGAGTGCCCCTATAACATCTTCCGCACCTGCTGCTATGCCACAGGTTCCCATACCTACCAAGATGCGAGGCTTTTCGCTGCGTTGCATGGCATCCCACTGCGATACCGCGTTGCCTTGAATCTCCTTAAAGTTAATCACAGCTCCTCCAACTGTTAAATAGTCTATTCATCCTTTGGGCCATTAGATCTGCTGCTATCCAAAATAGCTTTCACTTTTTGTGGTGTTAGCCGGCCATGAACATGACCGTTAATTACCATAGCAGGTGAGAGTGCGCAGGCACCGATACAAGCTACAGTCTCCACACTGTATTCAAGATCTGGTGTAGTTTCGCCAGGCTTTATACCCAGTTGGCTTTCTACTTCCCGCAGAATGCGGGCACCACCGCGTACATAGCAGGCAGTCCCTCGGCACACCTTAACAATGTTTCGACCCGTCGGGACAAGCTTAAACTGGGCATAAAATGTAGCCACCCCAAAAATAGTGACCTCTGGCAGATGAAGGAATTTGGCTATACCTTTTATAGCTGTCTCCGGCACATAGCCAAAGGCTTGCTGGACTTTCTGCAGGATCGGAATAAGCTCGCTTCCATTGCCGCTATAAGTGGATAAAATCTCACTTAATCGCTCCTCAAAAGTAGCTTCGTGCCCCGGCTCGAGCACTTGAGTATCTTGCACTGCTGAAGTGTTCACCATTTCTTACGCCTCATTATCTACCACTTTTCCTGGCTCAACCGGCACCAGAGCCAGGTTGCCAGTCGCCTATCCAGCTTGCCGACCCAACCCTCGATCTTCTTTATATCGCCACTAGCCAGTGCGGCTCTCTCCTCAGAGGTTAAGGTGTAATACTCTGCCAGAGCCTCGCTTGGATCATCCGCCAAACGTGCTAAGAACTCACTCTCCTCAGCAGCCCTTTCGAGTATTGCCAGTATCACCTCTTTCCCCTGGAGAACCTCTGTAGAAATGGACTCTCTTGCTTTCGGGGCCTCTTCTGGCTCTACAAGCTTAGCCACTTCCCTTGTTAGGGCACCAACCTTGACACCTTTTTCCTCCTTTGTTTTTCCCTCCTTGATCACCCTTGCCCTATGTTTAGTTTTACTTTGCATAACCATTTTCATTCTCCTTCCTCTATCTTTTCCTCCTATTCCTATGTATACGATACCAGCTTCTGAGTTACCAGTCATCGACCTTTTGGGCACCAATCTAGAGCCTCGGGGCCAATTTTAGGTATGGCCAGAGGTACACCGGTGGGTGTACTAAAGTACACTATGCAGATAGGGAGAAAAAGAATTCGTCCTGTTGCCACAATAGGCCCCAATGCAGTAAAATCAACCCGTGGCAAGAGTACAAAGCGGCCCTTCTTAAAGAAGCCGTTTTGAGGACACCGATGATAAAGATCAGGGTAGTAATCGCCGATGACCATCCGTTGCTGCGAGAGGCAATGCGAAATACCTTCGAACGTCACGAAGATATAGAGGTAGTGGGTGAGGCAGGTGATGGAGAAGAGGCAGTCAATCTGAGTTCAAAGTTGAAGCCAGATATAGTGATAATGGACATCGTGATGCCAAAGCTTAACGGAATCGAGGCAACCAAGCGTATTAGGGAGATAAGCCCTGCTACCGCGGTGCTGATCCTAACCGCCTATGATGATGATCGCTATGTAATCGGCTTGCTGGAAGCAGGGGCAGCCGGTTACCTGTTAAAGAGCGCCCGTGGCCAGGCGCTAGTCGATGCTGTTCGTACTGTGAGCGCGGGTGAGTCAGTACTTCATCCTGCTATAATTGCCAAAGTCCTAAAATACGGCGTAAGGACGCGGGGAGAGGGTAGTGAACACAGGGCAGAGAAACAACTTAGCGACAGGGAGCTACAGGTCTTAAAATTGGCTGCTAGAGGCATGGGTAATAAGGATATAGCCAAAGAACTCTTCCTCAGTGTCCGTACCGTAAAAGCTCACCTATCCAGTATCTTCAACAAATTGGATGTCGCTTCGCGTACTGAGGCGATACTTAAAGGGGTAAGGGAAGGCTGGCTTACCTTGGAGGATTTGCCTTAGGTATCCAAAAAGGAGGCTAACCGTTAGTAGCCCGCTATTAAAAATAGCCTATAAGGGGTAGTCATGACCCGCACTCGACAGGACAAGGATGAAACGAAAGACCAACTCATGAATGAATTGGTAACACTGCGGCAACGAATTGCTAAACTGGAAGCATTGGAGATCAAGCATAAACAGGTGGAGGAGGCGCTACGGGAGTCGGAGGAGACATACCGGGCTTTGGTCGATCATATGACGGAAGGATATATGATTGTTCGTGGCAATCGGATATGGTTTGCCAATAAAAGATGGTCTGAAATTCTGGGAATACCCGCTGAGAAGCTAATTGGATCAAATTACTGGAAACTCGTTCCACCTGAGAACCAAGAACAGACAAAACAAATCTTTAAAGAGATCACAGAAGGAGGGGAGACACCTAGACTCTGGGAATTCGTGCACCCGGTGGCGGGTGGGCGTTGGGTCCCCATTGAGGTTAGCATCCGTGAGGTCATCTATAAAGGCAAACCTAGTTACGCCGTTGTCTTGAGGGACATCACCAAGCGCAAGCAGGCAGAAGAAGCAGTCAAGGAGTCAGAAAGGCGCTACCGAGAGCTTTTTAACAGCGCCAGCAATGCTATAATCATTCGCGACCTGAAGGGCAATATTTTCGAGGTCAATCAGGCAGCGTCGGACCTCACTGGATACACGGTCGATGAGTTAACAAATATGAACATCTCCCAGCTCCTTATACCTGAGAGCTTCAAGGTTGCTATGGAAAAGCAACAAAGGAAGATAGAGGGCGAAACCGCCAGCCAGTGCTATGAACTGGGGCTCGTCAGAAAGGATGGGACGGGAGCGATTATCGAGACGATGATCAGTATAATCAGCGATGGCGAGCAACCTGTAGCTGTCCAGAAAATTTCCATAGATATAACCGAGCGCAAGTGGGTAGAGAAGATGCTACAGGAGAGTGAGAATGTACTGTCACAAATAGTCGAGGGAAGCTCGGTAGCGACCTTCGTAATAGACCAGGAGCACAGAATCACCCACTGGAACAGGGCTTGTGAGAATCTCACCGGTATTTCTGCAAGTGAAGTAGTCGGCACCAAGAGACAGTGGTCGCCTTTCTATTTCGAAGAAAGGCCGATCATGGCTGACATTGTAGTGGATAAAGTACCTGATGAAGATATAGCAAGGTATTACGGCGTAAAATATAGTAAATCGGCTCTTATAGAGGGAGCATACGAGGCTGAAGATTTCTTTCCTCACTTCGGAACGAGCGGGAGGTGGCTTTTTTTTACCGCAGCGCCACTTAGAGACCATAAGGGAAATGTTATGGGGGCAATAGAGACATTACAGGACATCACCGAGCGCAAGCAGGCAGAAGAAGCGGTTAAGGAATCGGAAAGGCGTTACCGTGACCTGTTTGACAGCGCCAGCGAGGCTATCTTTATTCGTGACTTGAAGGGCTTCATCCTTGAGGCTAATCAGGCGGCGTCAGACCTCACCGGTTACACAGTCGGTGAGCTTGCCACTATGAACATCCGGCAATACTTGACACCGGCGAGCTTCGATATTGCTATGGAGATGCAGAGAAGGCAGATAGAGGGCGAAACCGCCAGCCAGCGCTTCGAGCTAGAGATAATCAGGAAGGATGGGGCAAAGGCGATCATCGAGGTAGCGATCAGGCTGATCACTGGAAGCGGAAACGGGCAGCCGACGGGTGTCCAATGTATAGCTAGAGATGTCACTGAGGAGAGGAAGATGCGGGAAGGCATGCACTTCTACCTCCAGAAAATTCTGGTGGCCCAAGAGGAGGAGCGTAAGCGTATCGCTCGAGACCTGCATGATGATACCAGTCAATCCCTGTTGCTGCTAACACACCAGCTAGACGCAATAGCCTCCGAGCCCAAGAACAAGCTAGCTAAGCCAGTGCGGGAGAAGTTGAATGAGGCATATAATTTAGCTGTGGAGACCTTGGGCGGCTTGCGGCGCTACGCTCAGGAGTTGCGGCCGGCCATACTGGATCACCTGGGTTTGGTAGCGGCGATGGAATGGATGGCCGACAAGTTAATTACAGAAGACAACATCGACGCCGATGTTCAGCTAGACATGCAAAGGCAGGACTTACCGCACGAGGTCCAGTTGATACTGTTCCGTATTGGCCAAGAGGCTCTGGGCAACGTTAAGCGACATGCCGAGGCATCAAAAGTAGTGATCCGCTTGGAGTCGGGGTCGGGGAAAATAAAGATGATCATCGTAGATAATGGAAAAGGTCTGGCCCAAACACAGGTAAGCGACCTCAGCATCGCGGGGAAGTTGGGTATTATGGGTATGCAAGAGCGAGCTCAATTACTCGGTGGCACACTGAAAATCGAATCGGAGTTGGGCAAGGGTACAGCCATAATCGTAGAGATCCCGCTTGAAGGGCTGACATTTTAGACACCCTTGTCTAGAGAGACCAAGCTAACATACAAGCAAGCACGGTGAGGCTTTGGCGACAGTAGCGCCACGTAGACTCCATACCCGATTTCAGCTTACTGACTACTCCCAGATAATCCATGAATGTGAAGCAATACATATATTCTGCTAAGTATTTATATGTAAGCCAGTAGCAAATCAGCTCGCAGATTTTTTTATAATCCTGACAAGACCACGTTAGAACCAGACCCAGAAAAGCCCAGCGCTGTCCCCCTGCCGATACTCCTCCCCACCTCAATGACGATGGCTATCCTACCGGTTAGATCAAGCTTTTACAGGCTCATTTTAGTGTCGTGGTAGGACTCCGGTAGGAATAAGAGCGCCGGGTCAACCGCCACCGGGGATTGAGGGGATTAGGGAACTGGTGATTTGTGATGGCTTATTGCTTCATGTTTGAAGTGATATATCACCTATACACCATGCGAGTATACTTATTTGACAAACCAGTGAATTCTATCTATCCTGTGAGACATCATAGGGTCGAGGCCATACCGCGAATATGCCAGAGCGTAAATACACCGGCCTAGCAATACAGGCAAATAATCTATCCTTCAATTACAAAAACATCAAGGCAGTTGACCGGCTGTCGCTGGAGATTCCAAGGGGCATAAGCTTTGGGATTCTCGGACCCAACGGCTCGGGGAAAACGACTCTTATCAGGCTCCTGGTCGGTTTGCTAAGGCCGCAGTCCGGCACTATCCGCACGCTGGGAAGACCTCCCTCCCGCCAAATGTCTCGCAACATGGGCTATATGCCGCAGCTCGCCTCGCTATATGCCGAGCTGTCAATAGCCCAGAATGTAGATTTCTTCGCCCGCATTTACGGGCTGATGGACAAGGCTAAAAGACGCAAACAGGTTGATGAGGCGATCAAGCTGGTGGGACTGTGGCCCCGCCGCAGGGACTCGGTGCAAAAGCTGAGCGGGGGCATGAAGCAGCGGGTCAGCCTCGCCTGTGCCATAGTCCACAGGCCGCCGCTTTTATTCCTGGATGAGCCCACGGTAGGGGTTGACCCCAAGCTGCGGGTTACATTCTGGGAGTACTTCGAAAGGCTGACCAGAAGGGGCGTCACCATAATCATCTCCAGCCATACCATGGATGATGCCGCCCACTGCGACCGCCTGGCCTTCCTGCGTGGGGGCAGGATAATCGCCCAGGGCACCCCCCGCGAGCTGAGGGAGGCCACCGGAGAGCCTGAAGCCAACCTGGAAGACGCCTTCCTCTATTTTGTCCGCTACAGGGAAAAGGGTGATGATTCCGAGTAATACCGTGACCATTGCCGCCAGGGTGGTGCGCCAGTTAGTCCGGGACCGCCGTACAATAGTGATCATCTTGGTCGTGCCGGTGGTGATAATGACCCTCCTTAACTACAGCTTCCCTGAGGAAAGCCATGCTCTGGACGGTGCCTACCCTGCGCTGCTGGCAACCATGGGGCTACTCCAGAGCTTCCTGATCACCGGCATCAGCTTCCTCCGTGAACGCTCTCAGGGCACCATGGAGCGCATGATGGCATCACCGGCGTCGCGCCTGGATATGGTGCTTGGCTATCTGCTCGGCTTCTTTGTATTAGCGGTGATTCAGATCCTGGTCGTGGTACTATTCACTATATATGTGCTGGAGGCACATCACGAGCCTGGGTCTCTGTGGCGGATCTGCGTATTTCAAATCTTAGTGGTGACTGTGGGAGTTAATCTGGGCATCTTCATCTCCGCCTTTGCCCGTAACGAGTTCCAGATGGTTCAGTTCATCCCCCTGATCATATTCCCGCAAATACTCCTCTGCGGGGTTATTTGGGACGTGGGCCAGATGCATACCGCCCTCCAGTGGATAGCGAAATTTCTCCCGCTTAAATACGCGGTGAACGGAATGCAAGACATCATGCTCCAGGGCCAGAGCCTTATAGATGTAGGTTATGAGATAGGGATACTTGCCGCTTTCGCCGTGGTTATATCCTTCCTGGCAGCGATGACGCTGAGGAGAAGGGCCGCTTAACCGCTAAAAGAGAAGCCCCCGCTGCCTTTTACAGCGGGGGCCATTATCCTTTCTTGATCTGAGACTTCGATTATTCGCTACGCTGCTACCTTACCCTCACGGGGCACCGCCGATATTTTACCCCTCTCCGGTATGTACCATGGCGACGGGTACCACCAGTCGCCCGGCTCGGCGATCCCATCCTCGATGAGGCTGTGCATCAGGTTGTAGGTGTTGGCCATCAGGCACAGCCCGCCGGGGTGCGCCGCCGTCTGGTGGCACAGGTAGAGCCCGTCGATGGGGGTGCGGTAGCGAGCCATCTCGGGCAGGGGACGCTGGGTCCACCACTGGTCATCGCATTGGCGGGTGCCGCAGTATGTGCCGCCTATGAGACCGGTATTACGAAACTCCGACTCATAAGGGGTGTTGGCCCAGTGGTAAACGATGTTGTCCGAATCGAGGTTCTCTATCACCTGGCTGAAGGCCTTACGCATGTAAGCGTTCATCTCCTCTTTCTTCTTGTCTATGGCATCCGGACTCTCCACGTGATACTCCGGCGGGGGAACAAGGACATAGAAAGGAGACATAACATATTGACCGGGTCGGGTGCATTGCGGATGGTGGACGTTGAACCTGTTGGAGGGGGTTCCCAGCCACATCAACCTCTCCGGCGGCACAGTAGGGTCGCCTTTACGACTATCCACATCCGCTACATGCTCAAAGTAGATCTCCCGCGAGTCGCAGGGGTAGGGCCCGATACCAGCCTCGTCTCCCATAAGCTCGCTGCGGAACTGGGGGCGGGCGCGGAGCTTCTCGCGGGTGAGGATGTGGCTAACGTAGATGCTCCCCCCCTTGAGACTGATGTCATTGACGCGCTGCAGGAGGCTCTTGTCCACGTGCTGCGGCCCGATGAGCTTATTAAAGGTCTGCTTGAGGTCAACATCGCTGATCACCGCCTTGTCCGCCCATATCGTCTTCTCCGCTGTAGCGGCATCATCCCTGAGGCGTACCCCCACCGCCCGTCCGCTTCTGACGATGATCTCATCAACCGGGCAGCAGGTGCGGAACACCGCACCATGGTCGACGGCACAGCGAAAGATGGAGTGGAGATAGCCGTGCATGCCCCCGCGGGGAGCGCTGACTCTACCAGCTAGACAGAGAGTTATATTATAGGCGAGGGTAGGGATGGCCATTCCCTCCCAGTGAGCGGCGGACCCTGAGTACCAGCATATCATCGCCTGCTGTATCTTGAAGTGCTCGGTCTCACAGTACTCGTCCATGAGGTCAAACAGGGTCATCTCAAGGAGCTCCTCGGTCCACAGGCCAGGGTCGTGCTTCTTGTAGACCTGCATAAAGGGGATGGTCTCCGCATTTACCTCCACCTCCGGGGGGTGAGGCGGGCACCAGAAGGTGGCGCGCAGCAGCTCGTACAGGAACGGGGGATCGGTGAGCATGCCGGTTATCCTGGCCCAGCCCATTATGTCCTTTTCGCTCATCGGCAGCATCCCCTCGGTGGTCAAAGCACCCCTGCCCACCTGCTTGGTTAGATCCTCCATGAATGGACTCCAGTCCATTCGGAAGCCGTACTTCCAGAGCTCTAGCTGTTCGAATCCGGGGGCCGGTCCGCCATACATCAAGATGGCATGGGGATTTATACGCACCCCGGCTAATGGCTCGGTGCTCTCACACGCGCCGCCGCACTCCACCCTCTCCTCCAGCACGCACACGCTCAGCCCGCACTTGGCGAGATAGGCTGCGGTTGTGACGCCGTTGAAGCCACCGCCTACAATTACAATATCATACCTTTCATCTGCGCTCATTTGGTACCCCTTTCCCGCTGAAGTAGAGGTATTATAACAGGCAAACGCTCCAAAAAGCAATATTTCCGCCGCTCCACGCACTTAAAGCCCGTTTCTATGTTGCAGATTACAAATGGAAGTCCCCCCGAGTCCGAGCCGACAGGTCGGCCGACACTTCGGCCTAGACCGGGGACGGGGGTATGGGATTATGAACAGGTTAGAGAATCATCCTCAACAACGCCCGGAGCCGATGCTCCAGGCTACCCGTGGGTCTCACCAGACAAGGGTTATAAAGGGGAGTCCAGAGGGGAACCACCTCTGGCGAAGGTTTCCCCGATAGTTCGGGGCAAATAAAACATCCCAGGGCGGCCGGGTGGGGGGAAACAGGCTCCTCCTCATTTTCTTCCTACAAAGGTGATTCCAGAGGGGAGCCACCTTGATATGACCGATACCAGTCATAGAACGTAACCGAAGAGATTGCCAAAACAGTCTCAATCAAAACCAATATAATGGTCGATAACCTGATTGGATTTGAGCGATCCCGATGGGGTTCGGGGCAACCTGCAATATCTCTCTGCCGGCTTCTATCCTGCTAACGCCCCGGGCTATCCACTAATTTTGTGGACAGAAAGAATCGAGCCTACTCTATGGCAGAGCTCACCAAAAAAGTGCAGGGCTGTAAGCCTGAGAAGATTGCGAGGGAATGTGAGGGAGGTTTGCCCAGAATCTTGTTGCTGGTTGCTGGCTCCGCTATCAGACCCATCACCGGAACGCGGTCCGCCTCCTCATGATTCAATGCGGTGAGAACGCGTTCTTTGAAGTCCATCACGAGGCGCTCCATTTCTTGATTATGTCCGTGCCCGTCACTGCATCGGGCGCAAAGGCATCTACACCTGCTTCCTTGGCAAACTGCTGCGTTAGCGCGGCTCCGCCTATGACGACTTTGACCCTGTCCCTGAGGTTCTGCCTGTTCAGTTCTTCTATAACCTTTCCTATCTCCATGTCCGTTGATGTTAGGAGACAGGACATCCCGAGGGCAAGGGGACTGTGCTCCTTGACGGCATCAACGAACTTCTGAGTAGGTACGTCGGTGCCGAGATCGATCATATTAAAGCCTGCGCTCTTCGCATAGGTTATGAAGATGTTCTTGCCAAGGTCGTGCAAATCGCCCGCTACAGTGCCTATCACTATGGTCCCTGCTGTCTCCATCGCTCCGGCCTCCATCAGGGGCGACAGGATATTCATCGTCTCCTTGGATATCTCACCTGCATATACCAGTTCAGCCAGATACCACTCCCCGTCTTGAAACCTTTTACCCACAGTTTGTAACGCCTCGGTAACCGCATCTACAGCACCTTTAACAGCCTGGGGGTCGCCTGTCTGCGCTACCGACTTAGCAGCATCGACTGCAGCATCCATGTCAAGCTCTAATAGGCCGTTTTTTAGCCGCTCGTAAATGTCACCTGGTATTTTGCATTCCCCCCTATCACAATGTAGCATTCGATTCTAGCAAGCGGAGTTTACTATTGTCAAGCTACCAGTGTGTGGCGAGTGGGGATAACATAAGACGGCGGCGATTTCTTCTCACTTCAGCAGCTCCTTGGCCACACCAGCCTGGAGATGGTGAGAAGGTATGTAACTCTAGCCTCAGCCCAGGTCAGGGTTCAGCACAGGAAGTTTTCGCCTATGGACAAGATGAATCCGGGGAGGGTGAGGCTTGGACGGACTGGTAGAACCGGGGGCAGGAACGGGCGAAAAGTAAACAAAGGGTTGGTGGCAGCTTAGTGCAAGCTTGGTAAACTGAGGGTCTTACTGACACATCTCCCAGTCGGCGCAGACACAGCCTGTGTGCGTTATGATATATGCCTGATTGGCATCCAGACCATAAATGCCCAGGGCGCCAGCGCCGCTATCGGCATCGGAGGTGTAAGCCTCCTGGACTGACCATTCTTGCTTATGGAATATATTCTCCCCCGGGGAATGCTGTAATCGTACCGACAAGGTACTGCGCCAACAACTGCAGGTCTGCTACGTCAACACTGCCGTAGTCATTTACGTCAGCGGCTAGGAGGTCATCGCCGCTCAGCGTTATAGCCCCCATTATATGCTGGGCTATCAACTGAGAGTCTGCCGAATCAATTATATCATTGCCAGCACCCAGCGGGTGAACATCACCCTCCAGTCTGTCCGCAATACAAATACAATCGGTAACCGGAAATGGGGTTATTGGCTGGGGAAAGCCTAACGTCCCATCAAACATTGATATGACCTCGATATCTAGGTCGCTGCACTCTCCAGCGCCTCCCTTATTCAGTAACGTCACTGTCGCAAATGTTAGAGTGCCTGTTGGCCCGGGTGAATACCCTACGGCTGCTGACATGGTGGTGATGCCGCCCACCGTATTAGAATAAACTGTGCCAAGGTCTCCATCTGCGATATGGACTACTTCGGTAGAAGAGGTATCGACTGCAAGCGTTATGGTAGCTGAACCTATGCCCTGCGGGTCATCCGTATCTATTGTAATTTCGACATCGTCAGTCTGGCCCTCTGGCGCACTGGCGCAATCAATAGCTACCGAGGTGCTCGATGCAAGTATGGGTGTGGGTGTGGGAGTGGGCGTAGGTGTGGGTGTAGGGGTAGGGGTAGGTTTAAACGCAATCTTCTGGCAGATGGCTTCCTTGAACATGACAGTATTAAGTCCAACCTTATACACCCACCCGGGTGCGAATGGTGGGGCTATGGTACCGGGCTGGGGCCATACAATTTCATCCCGCAACCAATTTATGTCCGCGGGTATTATATCGCCGACGCCCTCAGAGCTGATCTCAAGCTGATGAATTCCGTGCTCTATATTTGCTATAGCGTTACCCCGTGCTATCTCTGTGGCGTCGTAATCAACCATAATATGTCCAACGTCACCGCTGATATTGATAATCTGTCTCGGAGTAGTGGAGAAATACGGAGAGTTGGTGAGTTTCACCACAGCCAGGTCTATACCGGCTTCTATAGGCGTTATCCCTTCAACCTGGATGATATTCAGGACTTCAGCAGCAACGCTATAACGGTTGCTGTTGGTGATGACAATGGGGGGGATTTCCGTCCTGGCTCCGCCGGGCAAGTCACCGGCGAACTGGATCACCGTTAGCTCCACGCAGTGATCGGGCATGCAACCGGGGTCAATGATAGCGTCGTAGAGCCCGTTTATCTCGGTGTTCCACTCTTGCGCGTCAATAGTGCCCGACCCATCCAGTAGCACTGCAAGCTGCCTATCTGGAACGCCACACGTAGGTACAGGCGTAGGCGTAGGCGTAGGTGTAGGCGTGGGAGTGGGAGTGGGGGTGGGAGTGGGAGTGGGAGTGGGGGTGGGAGTGGGAGTGGGAGTGGGGGTGGGAGTGGGAGTGGGAGTGGGGGTTGGCGTTGGTGTTGGGGTTGGTGTGGGAGTAGGG
>Ga0307378_10000865_pt1 | contig 50673 bp, 41 predicted proteins | sample UN1MG_FD_202238 | JGI IMG/M metagenome (GOLD analysis project Ga0307378, IMG submission 202238) | Soil microbial communities from Risofladan, Vaasa, Finland - UN-1 | ecosystem: Environmental > Terrestrial > Soil > Coastal area > Acid sulfate soil | place: Finland: Risofladan, Vaasa | collected... | reverse complement strand
GGGCACGCTCGTCCAGGTGCGGCCAGAGCCGGGCCAACTTGCGCGTGAGCACAGCGGCTGCTACCATGTCCCCAGTCTATCAAGTCCGCCTCGCAATGTAAAGTTTATTTATTGACGCCGCCTAAGGTTGTTTCATTCCCGCTCTTCCCGCTCTCTCGGGTTCTTTCTGAACTGCGAGCCAGGCGATGGCCCAGCCAGCTTCAAAGGGCTCAGCGGAGTCGTGTTGGGACTAGATCTCTGGCATCATGCGGCATTCGGGTATGAAGGGACGGTGTGCAGGAGTTACCTCAACGGGAAGAAGGTGCGGGAGGCCACGTGGGCCGTTCGGCCCCACAGCGACACGTCGCCCATCCGGATAGGCAAGGGCGCGGAGCCGGGGACGGCGTTCCGGGGGCTGATCCGGGAGTTGCGCTTGTGGAAAGTCGCGCGAACAGACGAGCAGATAGAGGCCAGCGCGGACGCCAAGCTCCGCGGCGACGAGCCGGGCCTGGTGGGGTACTGGGACTTCAGCGAGGGCGAGGGCGACGTCCTCCACGACCGCTCATCCGTCCGGAACCACGGCGCGATCAAGGGAGCAAAGTGGGTCACCCTCGACGAGACGCCGCCAACACCGCGGCCCGCGGTTCAGCCAGAGCCGGGCGAGTGGGTGAGCCTCTTCGACGGGAAGACGCTGGACGGCTGGAAGGGGCCGAAGGAGTTGCACGTGGAGGACGGTCAACTGGTGATGGAGATCGGCAAGGGGGCGCGCGGCGGCTTCGCCTGGACGGGCGAGTTCCCGAAGATTGACTATGAGCTGGAGCTGGACCTCGTGAAGACCGAGGGCACGAACGTCTGTGGCCTCATCCTGCCCGTGGGCGAGTCGCCGGCCGCCCTGGGCATCGCGGACCACGACATCGGGCTAGGTTCGGTCAACAAGAAAATGCCGTTCCCGCGCGGCAAGTGGTTCCGCCTGCGCGTCCGCGTGACGCAGCCCAAGGTGCAGGTGTGGGTGGACGATGCGCTGGTGATTGACCTGCCGACCGAGGGGGAGCAGTTCGGGATATGGAGCGGCTTCCAGGGCCTCCGCCCGTTCGGGATTCACACGAGGACCACCCGGATCGCGCTGCGCAGCATCCGGCTCCGCAGCCTCGCGCCAGGGGCCGCCGAGGCGCCGAAGCCGGGCGAGTGGCAGAGCCTTTTCGACGGCAAGTCGCTGGAGGGGTGGACGCCGTTGCGCGAGGGGGAGTTCCAGCAGGGGAAGGTCGGCGTGCAGGACGGATTGCTTGTGGTCGAGGGCGGGCGGCCCGTGGCGGGAATCGCCGCCTCGCGCGACATGCCGAAGATAGACTACGAACTGGCCTTCGAGGCAAAGCGTGACGGCCCCACCGACGTGTTTTGCCAGATCGTCTTCCCGATTGGCGGCTCGGCGTGTTGCCTCGTCGTGGGCGGCTACAGGGGAGTGCGGGTCGGCCTCGAGTTCTTCGATGGCCGCTCTCCCGACCGGCGGGGAAGCCCAGCCGACAAGGTGATGAAGTTCGAGGACGGGAGATGGTACTCGGTGCGGCTGAGGGTGACACAGGCCGACCTCGCCTACTGGGTTGACGACGAGAAGCTCTTCGAGACGCCGCTGGCGGGCCACACGTTCACGATGCACCGGCGTTGGAATCCCCTGAAGCCCCTCGGGTTGCTCACCGGGGCGTCGAAGCTGTCCCTTCGCAACATCCGCCTCCGCCGCGTCGAGCCAGGGGCCGCCGAGGCGCCCAAGGCGGGCGAGTGGCAGAACCTCTTCGACGGCAAGACGCTGGACGGGCGGCGCCTGGCGCGGGACCATCGAGGGCGTCACCGTCACGCCCGTCATCCAGGACAGGACCTCCTTCGAGCCAGGCCAATGGTACAAGGTGCGGGTCAAGTGCCTCGTCGAGCAGTTCGAGTGCTACCTGAGCCAGTTCGGTAAGTGCTGGTCCTGCGACGAGAAGGCGCTATAGATCCGCATTTCACGCCAGCTCTGCCTTTCAAGGGAGTGAACCAGCGTGAGAAAGGGCAGGGTGTTGCCGCAGTGCGCTCCTCTGACAGGTGCTTCGACAAGCTCGGCATGACAAGGGCGGAATCGCGTCCGGACTTGACTTGGCCGCACCGCCGGTGTAGGCTCTCAGCCACTGGCGAATAGTTGACTCGGTGCCCTCAAGGAGAAGTCACGTGATCCGCATCGGAATCGTCGGGTCGGACAACTCGCACGCCATCGCCCTCTCGCAGCTCTGCAACCTGAGCGACACGCCGGAGCGAAAGGCGATTCGCGGCGCCCGCGTCGTCGCCCTCTTCGGCCTCGTGCCCGAACGCAACGACGAGGTGGCCCGGGCGGGCAAGATCCCCACCATCGTCGCGAAGCCCACCGAAATGATCGGCATGGTGGACGCCGTGTTCGTCGTCTTCCGCCACGGGGGGCTCCACTGCCGCTACGTCAGGCCGTTCCTCCAGGCGCGCATCCCCGCGTTCGTGGACAAGCCGCTCGCCTGCTCGACGGCCGACGCGAGGAAGATCCTCGCCCTGGCCAAACGCAACAAGGTGCTCCTGACCTCCTACTCGACGGTTCGCTGGGCGAAGGGCACGCAGGAGCTGATAGGCCGCTGCGGCGAGCTGGGCGGCGTCCGCAGCGGCGTCTTCGGCTGCCCGTCCGACCCCACCAGCGAGTACGGCGGCATCCACTTCTACGCCATCCACGCCGTCGAGGCCATGCAGCAGATCATGGGGCTGGGTGCCACCGAAGTCACGGCGCGCCAGAGTGGAAAAAACACCGTCGCCGCCGTCTCCTATGGCGACGGGCGGACCGCCACGCTCCACCTCCTGGCCGACGCGAAGCACGGCTTCTACGCCACGGCCTTCTGCAAGGAGGGCGTGGCCGGCGGCGTGCTCGACATCTCCGACTGCTATGTCGCGGGCCTCCAGCGCATCCTGGCGATGCTCCGCACCGGCCAGCGGCCCCTCGTCGACGCCGAGATGCTCGAGCCCATCCGCGTCCTCGACGCCATCGTCAAGTCCGCCGCCACCGGCCAGACCGTCCGGCTGCGCCCGATGAAGGCTTGACGATTGTCCATCCTTGTCCATGCTCTGTCCTCTGTCCTCTGACATCTAGGGTTTGTTCCTGGGGCGGGGAGCGCGGCTTTAGCCGACACGCAAGTGTCGCTGCGGCGTTACGCCGCGGACGTGACTCAGCTCGCTTCACGCCAGCAGGAGATGAAGGGAATTTTGCGAATTCCCTTCATCTCCGGCGCCGGAGAGCGATGTAAAGCCCTCCCCGCCCCTTCTCCTACACGCCTCGCCTGCGCCCCTCGGCGGCAGGAGCGACCTCGACGTGAACATCCTCTGGATTATCATCGCCTGCATCGCCTTCTGGCTCCTGATGCGTGCCCTCGCGAGGCATTCCTCGCCCCGCTCGACTCCCTGGGGACGAGGCGACGAGGAGCCGGCAGGCCGCAAGCGCCTCCGCGCCTCCGCCGCCCACCGCCCCCAGCTCCTCGCCGAGAACGGCCTCCCGAACCTTGCCAGCCGTGACGACCTGGCCGCCGCGCTGGGCATCCCGCGGGGCGCCCTCGACTGGCTCGCCTTCCCCGACTCCGCGAAGGAGCCGCCCCACTACACGGCCTTCGCCGTGCCCAAGCGCTCGGGCGGATACCGCGTCCTCTACGCCCCCAAGCCGAGGCTGAAGGCGGCGCAGCACTGGATTCGCCGCGAGATCCTGGCCAAGACCTTCGCCGAAGACCCCGCCCACGGCTTCGTCGCCGGCCGCTCCATCCACACCAACGCCCAGCCCCACGCGGGGAAGGACATCATCGTCACGCTCGACCTCCAGGACTTCTTCCCCACCATCACCTACCGGCGGGTGCGGGGCATCTTCCAGTCGCTCGGCTACGGCGAGGAGGTGGCCATCCCCCTGGCCATGCTGTGCACGGTGAAGCCGGCGGAGAAGGTGCAGGAGTTCGTCGGCGGCCAGCGCCACCGCATGCTCCCCCAGGGCGCGCCCACGAGCCCCGCCCTCGCCAACCTCGCCTGCCGCCACCTCGACGCGCGCCTGGCCGGCCTTGCGGCGAAGTTCGGCTGCGCCTACACCCGCTATGCCGACGACCTGACGTTCAGCGGCGGCGAGGCATTCGAGCGCTCGCTCAAGCGCTTCCTATTCCTGTTGTACAGGATTCTGGAAGATGAGGGGTTCCGCGCAAACCGCAAGAAGACCCATTTTGCACGTCGGGGCGCCCGCCAGGAGGTCACCGGCCTCGTCGTGAACGATGGCCCGCGCGTGCCGCGGGCCTATCGCCGCCAGCTTCGCGCCATCCTCCACAATGCCCGCACGACCGGCCTCGACGCCCAGAACCGCGAGAAGCACACCCACTTCCGCCACGCCCTCCGCGGCCGCATCGAGTTCGTCCGCTCCACCCACGCCGACCTCGCCACCAAGCTCCTCGCAGAGCTGACGGCCCTGGGATGAGGCGGGCCAAGAATGCGAACTTTGTCGGGCTTGCTGATGGTCGTCGCTCTGGCCTCTGCTGGGGAGCAACTGAGGCGGGAAGCCCCTCCTCAGATCCCCTACAGCTTCGGCAATGAGTACGTTCGGCTGGTCTTCCAGCCCGCGGCGGGACGCTACCCACTCGCTCGCGTAATCAACGGGCTGAGCAAGCGAACGCTGGCGGTGGCCAGCGACGATTTCGCCGTGGGCATCGAGGGGCGGCCCGCCCTTCGAGCCGCAGACTGCACGTTCCAGCAGGCACGCAAGGAGGCGATCCCCGGCGGCGAGCGCTTCATCATTCAGCTCACCTGCCCCGCGCGCGGCAACCGCCTCGACATCGTGTACGAACAGGCCGCCAACAGCGCCTTCATCCGCCGCCGCCTCGAAGTGACCTCGGCCAAACCGGTCGAGCTCCGCCAGGTGGACGTCTGGCTCGTCGGCATCGAGGGCAAGGCGTCGCACCTGGGCTTCGGCGAGCCCGTGTTCCTCGACGACACGTTCTGGGGCCTCGAATACCCCGGCGGGCACAACAGCTTCCCCAACGGCACGGTGAAGCTCACCCACTACCCGGGCAGCACGACCGGTCGCTTCGTGAGCAAGACCGCCGTCCTCGGGGTCGCCGAGCAGGGCCGGGTTGCTCAGCGGTTCCAGGACTACATCGCCACCATCCAGGCCACGCCGAAGGAGCAACGGCTCTTCGTGAATTACAACACCTGGTGGACCCTGATGCCGCCGACGGAGAAGAACTGCGTCGAGCTGATCAGGCTCTTCAAGGAGAAGCTCTTCGACCCCCACGGCGAGTCGTTCGACACCTTCACGATTGACGACGGCTGGGACAGGAAGGAGACGCTCTGGGAGCTTGTGCCCGAGCGGTTCCCCAACGGCTTCGCGCCGCTTGTCAAGCCGCTGAAGGCGATGAAGGCGAACCTCGGCCTCTGGCTCTCGCCGTCCAGCGGCTACAGCCACGCGCCCCACCTCGCCAAGCAGGGCTACGAGCACAACTCCAATGCCTGGTACTGCTGCCAGAGCGGCCCCAAGTACCGCCGCGACATCGTCCAGCGCGTCACCGCCCTCGCCAAGCAGTACGACCTCGCTTTCTACAAGTTCGACGGCTTCTGCCCGAGCTGCGAGGCCACGGGCCACGGCCACCTGCCCGGCCACTTTGCACGCGAGGCGAACATTGACGCCTACATCGAGCTGATGACCGCCGTGAAGCAGGCGAAGCCGGGCATCTTCCTCGACCCGACGTGCGGCATGTGGCTCAGCCCCTGGTGGCTCCCCTACTGCGACTCGATCTGGGGCAGCGTGTCGGGCGACTACCCCGACGTCATCGTCCCCGCCCCCATCATCCGCGACAGCGCGACGGCCACCCGCGACGCCGTCTTCCGCCAGCGCTGCCGCGAGCACCCCGGCTATCCGCCGAACGCCATCGAGCACCTCGGCATCATCGTCATCACGCCCGAGAAGTGGGAGGACAACGCGATCGCCGTCGTCGGCCGCGGCTGCCGACTGCTCACGCTCTACATCAACCCGAAGTTCTTCACCAAGGGGGACGCCGACTGGGCCTTCCTCGCCTCCGTCCTCAAGTGGACCCGCCACAACGCCGAAACGCTCGGGCACACGGTGCTCATCGGCGGCGACCCGCTGAAGCGCGAGTGGTACGGCTACGCCCACTTCGCCGGCAACCGCGGCGTCCTCTCGCTCCGCAACCCCTTCATCGAGCCGCAGAAGGTGAGCCTCAAGCTCGACGAATCCATCGGCTGGCCCCGCGAGGGGGCCGCCGGCTCGTTCGTGGCAGCGGTCGTTTATCCGCGCCGCGAGGTGCTGAAGACTGGGCTGCTTCATGGCAGCGCCCTCGATCTGACGCTTCAGGGCTATGAGACGATGCTCGTCCAGGTCGCACAGGCCTCGCCGTTCGGCGCAGTGAGCGAAACGAAGCAGACCGGCGGCAGACCGTCTTGCAGCGTCGAGGGCGCGGGGCTGACCCTCCAGACAGCCGATGCGTCAAGCCAGCTCCGGGGGAAGTGCCTCGCCAACGTGCCCGAGGGCGTAAACGCCACGATGCACCTGCTGGCAGACCCGCGCGGGGCGGCATCGGCCGCCGTCGAGTGCGCCGCACAAGTCAACGGCAAGCCGGCCACAGTCCGCCCCGTCCGCTCGGGCGCTAACCAGGCGCACTCGAGGCATCCCTGGACCTGGTTCGAGTTCGACCTGCCCGCCGGCAGGAGCGATGTCGCGATCACCATCAAGCCGTCGAAGCAAGGCGGTTTCACCCGCTGCGAGGCCGGCTGGTGGCTCTGGGCCGAGCATCCGCTCCAGACGAAGACCCTTCCGCAGCCACCCGCTCTCAAGGAGCCGCTGCCGCTGCCGATCGGCATGGAGACCGAGCGCGAGATCATCACAATCCAGTCGCCAAAGCTGTTCGCGGCGCCGCGCGTCTGGCCGAAGGCCGACGCGCCGAGCGTGTGGCTCGATGAGCTGCCGCCCGACGACGCGACCCTCGGCTGGGGCAAGCTCCAGACCAACCAGAGCGTGTGGGAGAAGCCGATGACCGTCGCGGGACGCAAGTTCGCCCGCGGCCTCGGCACCCACGCCGAAAGCCGCATCGTCTACGACCTCAGCGGCGGCAAGTTCAAGTCCTTCCGCTGCCTCGTCGGCCGCGACGAGCACGCCCAGGACGGCGCTATCGTCTTCCAGGTGAAGCTCGACGGCAGGAAGCTCTTCGACAGCGGCCCGATGACCAAGGCCACCGCCGCGAAGGCCGTCGAGGTCGCCGTCTCGGGCGGCACCACCCTCGAGCTGCTCACCCTCGACGGCGGCGACGGGATCGGCGGCGACCACGGCGACTGGGCCGAGGCTCAGTTGCTGAGACGGTGACACCTCAACCATCTGGTGCTCCTGTCCCCGCGCCCCTGGTGTTGTGAGGGGAACGGGTGGGTGCCACGCCCAGACTTGTTTGGGCGTGCGGGTCCCGGCGCCCGCGGCGCCCTGCAATCCCTGCCCGCACCCGCACCAGGAACGCGCTGACACGCTCCCGGTTTCCGTGCTCGGCGCTCCGTAGCCCTGCAAGGGCGTCATAGGATAGCCCAGGGCGGAGCCCTCATCTTTGCCCACATGTTCTGGTGAGCCGGGCTTAGCCCCCGAATGGGGGCGTTTGAGCCGTAGCCCAGGGCGACCGAAGTGAGCCCTGGGAAGGGGTGCCCCCGCCGGGGAGCCCCCGAAGGGGGCGATTCAAGCGCCGAGAAGCACCCCCTTCGGGGGCTTCGATGGGGGAAACGCCGTGGTCCCAGGGCTCCCTTCGGTCGCCCTGGGCTACGACTGGCTCGCCCGCGTTCGCGGGCTACAAGACCTCGAGATGTGGGCAAAGATCAGGGCGTTGCCCTGGGCTATCCCATTTCGCCCCGTTGGGGCTCAGGACAAGTCGAACAGCAGAGCCGGGGGCGTGTCAGGAGATCAGGGACTTGACAAGCGGGGCCACGCGGTGTATAATGAATGCGGTTCAACTAGTGGCGCATCTTCACAGAGGCAACGATGGGCACGCGAGAGCGACGGGAACGCGAGAAGCAGCAGCGACGTGAGGCGATCCTCGATGCCGCGCGCAGGCTCTTCTGGGAGAGGGGCTACGAGCGGGCCACGATGCCGCAAATCGCTGAAACTGCTGAACTTGCACCCGGCACCCTCTACCTCTACTTCCAAAACAAGCAGGCCCTCTACGCCGAGCTGCTGATCGAGGGCTACGAGCGTCTCGCCGAACACCTGCGCCAGGCCATTCAAGGGGACGCCTCGCCCCGCCAGCAGGCCGACGCGCTGGTTGACGCGTTTCTCGGCTTCGCCCGGGAGCACCCTGAGTACTTCGACATCATCTTCTTCGTCGTCCAGCGCGAAGGGCGAGCCCTAGCCGAGTTGGCGCTCGACGCCGAGCAGCGGAACGCGCTGTCCGTCGCCGAGGGCGCCTGTCGCCGCGTGGCCACCGAGGTGCTCGAGCGAGCGGGCGTCCCAGGCGAGGCGGCCCCCAGCAGGGTCCAGGCCGTCTGGAGCATGCTCGCCGGCGTGGTCCTCTACTTCGTCCGCGACGACGCGGCGACCTTTTCCGCCGTGGCCAGCGAGGCGAAAGGCCTGATTCTGAGGGGAGCCTTCAAACTGTGAGCCGCGGTGCGGCGCGGTGTTGGCCGCAGTGCGGCTTTTTCGAGGGCAAGAGATGAATTGTATTCAGGTACTGGCCTGCGTTCATCCCTGTTCCCTGGCGCAGCACACGCTGCACAACCCGCCGGTCCGTGAGCGCGGGAAGGGCGCAGAGGAGAATTGCATACTTGAACAACTATGCAATTCCCAAGGGCCAGGCACACTCACGACCACAGGGTCGGAAACGAACCACGGCTGCACAACCCGCCGGTCCGTGAGCGCGGGAAGGGCGCAGAGGAGAATTGCATACTTGAACAACTATGCAATTCTCAAGGGCTGGGCACACTCGCGGCCACAGGGTCGGAAACGCACGACGCTCAGACGAGTTGGAGGACACGCCAATGAAGGTGCTTCTGGTCCTGCCGGCGGTCGAGCATCTCCGCGTCACGCGGGCGAGCCGCCGCGTGCCCAGGCGGGCGATGCTGCGGTTCAGCGTCCTGCCACTCACGACCGTGGCCGCGCTTACCCCGCCGCAGCACGAGGTCGCCTTGTGCGACGAAAACGTCGAGCCGCTCGACTTCGAGACCGATGCCGACCTCATCGGGGTCACCTTCATGACGGCCCTGGCGCCCCGCGCGTACGAGATCGCGGCGGAGTTCCGCTCGCGCGGCAAGCTGGTCGTCGCCGGCGGCTACCACCCCACCCTCTGCCCCGACGAGGCGGCGGAGCACTTCGACGCCATCGTGGCCGGCGACGCCGAGGGCGCTTGGCCCCAGTTGCTCGCCGACGCTGAGGCGGGCTCCCTCCGCCGCATCTACCGCAACGACACGCCCTGCAACCTCGCCGACACCCCAATCCCCCGCCGCGACCTCACCGCTCGCACCGCCCGCCACTACGTGACCGTGAACGCCGTGCAGACCGGCCGCGGCTGCCGCCACGGCTGCCGCTACTGCTCCATCGCCGCGTTCCACGGTCGCACCCATCGCAGCCGCCCGCTCGACCACGTGCTCTGCGAGCTTCGGGAGGTCCCGCGCGACTTCATGTTCGTGGACGACAATCTCATCGCCGACCCTGCCTACGCCCGCGCCCTCTTTCGCGCGATGGCGCCGCTCGGCAAGCGCTGGGTGAGCCAGTGCGCCATCGAGATCGCCGACGACCCCGAGCTGCTTCGCCTCGCCCGGGCCGCCGGCTGCCGCGGCCTGTTCATCGGCATCGAAACGGCCAGCCAGGAGAACCTGGCCGCGCTCGACAAGGGCTTCAACGACTCCGCCCGCTACCGCCAGCGCCTCGCCGCCATTCGCCGCCACGGCATCGGCGTCGTCGCCGGCATGATCGTCGGCCTCGACGGCGACGACCCGGGCGTCTTCGCCCGCACCCTCCGCTTCCTCCAGAGGCAGCGCATAGGCGCCCTCCAACTCAACATCATGACCCCCCTGCCCGGCACCCCGCTCTTCGACGAGATGCAGCGGCAGGGCCGCATCGCCGACCGCGACTGGGCTCGCTACGACTTCCGCCACTGCGTCTTCCGCCCCGCCCGCATGACCGCCCGACAGCTCCAGGACGGCGCCGACTGGCTCTACGCCCAGTTCTACCGCCTCGACCGCATCCTCCTGCGCTTCGTGCGAGCCGTCTTCGCCCTGGGCTGGATGCCTGCGCTCCTTGCCCTTCGGCTCAACCTCACCTATCGCTACGACAACCTCCGCGAGGGCGTCGTCGGCCGCAACCCCGCCGCGGCCCCCACCCCATCCCTCCGCGAGCGTCTCGCCCGCTGGCTTGCGGCCGCGAAGCAGTTCCTCTCCCGCTGCCGATTGAAGGGCGCAAGAGCCCACCGCTGACCCACGGACAGGCCCGGGGCAGCGCTGGGAGGCCATGGCCCTCATCTCTGCCCACATGTTCTGATGATCCGGGCTTAGCCCCCGAATGGGGGCGTTTGAGCCGTAGCCCAGGGCGACCGAAGGGGGCCCTGGGAAGGGGTGCCCCAGCCGGGGAGCCCCCGAAGGGGGCGATTCAAGGGCCGAGAAGCACCCCCTTCGGGGCTTCGATGAGGGAAACGCCATGGTCCCAGGGCTCCCTTCGGTCGCCCTGGGCTACGACTGGCTCGCCCGCGTTCGCGGGCTACAGGACCTCAAGATGTGGGCAAAGACCAGGCCACCGCACTGGGAAAGCGCTTGACATGATGGCCCGTCGCACAATACTATGTATGCACCCATCCGAGACGGTGAGGGAAAGAAGGGCGGACCGAGATGAAGGACCCAATTGTTGACGAGATCCATGCCATCCGCGAGCAGATCGCCGCGGAATGCGGGTACGACCTCCACAGGATGATGACGAGGCAGCGTGAGGTGCTGAAACGCTGGAAAGGCAAGGTAGTGACCAAGGCGGACCTCCAGAAGGAACGGCAGCGCGCAGGGAGCGCTTGATGGACGACCCGGCCATTCTCAGTGGCGCCGAACGGCGCGTTCAGGAGCACCGAACCGCGGAGGCCAGTCTCCGCTTCGTGGACAAGGCGGGCAAGCCTCTGGCCGGCGTCGCCGCCGAGGTGCGACTCGTTCGCCACGAGTTCAAGCTCGGCGCCAATGCCTTCCGCATCGGGGCCATCGAGGACGCCGCCCTCCAGGCCGCCTACTACGAACGCTTCGCCGCGCTCCTCAACTACGCCACGCTCCCCTTCTACTGGGGCGGATACGAGCCCGAGAAGGGCAAGACCCAGGAAGACCGCCTCGACACGATGGCCGAGTGGTGTCACAGCCACCGCATCACGGCCAAAGGCCACCCCCTCGTCTGGCACGAGGTCTTCCCCAGGTGGGCCGAGGCGATGCCCGACCCCGGGGTCCTCGCCCTCCAGGAGCGCCGCGTCAAGGAAATCGTCTATCGCTTCCAGGGGCGGATTGACCTCTGGGACGTCGTGAACGAGGCGACGGTGAGCGCCCGCTTCGACAACGCGGTCGGCCGCTGGATGAAGGCCCAGGGCGCCGCCAAGTGCGTCGCCGACGCCCTTCGCTGGGCCGACGGCTCGAACCCCAAGGCCGTGCTCCTCTACAACGACTTCAACGTTTCGCCCGACTTCGAGAAACTCGTCCAGGCCCTCCTCGACGCCAAGGCCCCCGTCCGGACCCTCGGCATCCAGAGCCACATGCACAAGGGTACCTGGCCCATCGAGCGCGTGTGGAGCGTGTGCGACACCTATGCCCGCTTCGGCCTGCCCCTCCACTTCACCGAGGCCACCGTCCTCTCCGGCGACCTCAAGAAGCCCGACGACAACGACTGGCACCGCCGCCGCGACGACTGGCACTCGACGCCCGACGGCGAGAAGGCCCAGCTCGATTACGGCCAGCAGTTCTACACCGTTCTCTTCAGCCACCCCGCCGTCGAGGCCGTCACCTGGTGGGACTTCTCGGACAATGGCGCCTGGCAGGGCGCCCCCGCGGGCCTTGTCCGCAAGGACATGGCGCCCAAGCCCCTCTACGACTGGCTCGTCGAGGCGTTCCACGCGCGCTGGACGACCAACGCGAAGGTGACGGCCGACGCCGCGGGAGCCGCGAAGCTCCGCTGCTTCTTCGGCGACCACGAGGTCCGCGCCACGCTCCCCTCCGGCGCCGAGCTCAAGGGCCGCTTCGCCCTCGCCCGCCGCGGCGGGCGCACCATCGAAGTCACCCTCGCGTGACACCCACGCACCGGGTGCTGAGGCTTGCGCCGGCCGCCGAGTTGGAACGCCCGGCGGGTCTGAGCGCCTGTTCCGTTTCTTGTCCCTCGGATACCCAGTCACCCTCGGAACAGGTCGGCGTGGGTGCCCGAACGCTCGAAGACGATGGCGTTGGCTTCGCGCTTGTAGATGAGCAGCCAGTCGGGCTCGATGTGGCACTCGCGCCGGCCCTGGTAGCCGCCGACCAGCTTGTGGTCGCGGCGGAGCGGGTCGAGCGGCTCCTCCGCGAGCAGCAGACACACAATGGCCTTCAGCTTCTCCATGTCCTTGCCGCGTTTCTGGAGCCGCTTGACGTCGCGCCCGAACTGCCGGGTGTAGACGGGCTTGAGCATCAGACGCCCAACTTGCGGAACATGTCCTCGGCATCCTCGCAGACGACCAGGTCGCGGCCCGCATCGGTGTCCCTGAACGTCTTCAGCGTCGTGGCGTTGGGGACGACGACGTCGAAGGGCAGGCCGTTGCGTAGCTCGATCTGGCGGTAGAAGACGGTGATCGCCTCGGTGGGGGTGAGGCCGAGCCTGTCGAGCACCCGCTCCGCCCGGTGCTTCAGGCGCGGCTCGATTCGCGCTCGGACCATCGCGCTCTTGGCCATGCGTTCGCCTCCTTCCCCCTTAGTGTAGCGCAAATGGGATACATGTCAAGCGGAGGTGAGCGTCACGAGTCTGGCCCCCGATCTTGGGGGCCGCCTGCATTCCCGTCTTCTCGTGCTCGTCGTCGTCGTCGAATCCGATGGCTCTCTCTTCCACCAGGGCATTCGACGACGAGGACGACGACGACAACGACGACGATTGGGAACCCCAAGATCAGTGGCCACACGCGAGCCTCACGCCTTCAGGCGGTAGAGGGCGATGGGGTTCTCGACGAACCACTTGCGGGCGAGGGCGAGGGCCTGGCTCTCCGTCATCTGCCCGTCCTCGATGCGGGCGGCGAGGACGCGGGCGACGTCCTCGCGGGCCATGACGAGGTGGCCGTAGACCTTCTCGACGGGCGTCGCGTAGTCGCCGCCGAAGGCGAGGAGCTTGTTCATCGGCACCAGGTCAATCGCCTCGTCCAGGGCGTCCATCGCGAACCGCTGCGAGATGATGTGGGTCCAGCAGAAGTTGAGCCACACGTTGGCGAAGCCCTTCCCCAGCATCAGGGCCTCGCGAACCCACGGGTAGCCGACGTGGTAGATGTCGAAGCGGGCCTTGGGATGGCGCGTGAGGATGGGGATCATGTGGAGTGGGTCGAGGGTGCGGAAGTCGCCCCAATAGCCGGTGTGGACGCACACGACCATGTCCTGCTCGGTCGCGATGGCGATGGCCTGGTCCACGACGTAGTCGCGGAGGGGGTTGGGCACGGGGAGACGGGCGACGGCGCCGCTCCGCAGGCTCTCGAAGGCGCTCGCCGCCTCGTCGCGGCGCGGGTCCTTGTACGGATTCGACATCATTTTGAGTCCGACGGCGCCCTCGGCCTTCACGCGGGCGACGTAGCGGCGGACCGCGTCGAGATAGTCGTCGAGCGAGCGGACCGCGGCGGAGGGCTCGAACGGCGGGCGGCTGAGGGCCTGCCACGACTCCAGCTCGTAGACCATCGGCATCACGGGCGTCAGCAGCGGCGTGCCGCCGAGGTCGGTCGAGCCGCATTGGGTGAGGGCGGTGCGGATGTGGCACGCCTCGCGGAGCACGTGGTCGTAGAGGCCGGGGGTGTTGGCCTTCTGCATCGCGTCCGAGATAGCCTCGGCGGTCCGGGCGTTGATGTCGTCGGCCCCGTAAAACTTCTTGGCGGCGAGGAGCGCGGCGCGGGCGTAGGAGGCCCAGCGGATGCGCTCCCAGAACGGCTCGAAGACGGCCCAGCGGCGCCCGAGCGGGATGTCGCGGTTGTAGAGACCCTGGTACTGCGCCTCGCTCATCCCCGCCACGGCCAGGTCGTGCCGCGTGTAGTGCGAGAACAGCGTGAACACGTCCACCTGGGCCGCCACGCGGTTCTTCTCCGGCCCCAGGTGCTCGTGGCAGTCAATGATCTCCAGCTTCGCCAGTTCGTCCACCAGGGCCGATTCGAGCGTGGAGAGCTTCATGGCGAACTCCTCAGGATGCGACGGGAGAGGCGCCAGCGACCGACCCATTCTACCGCCGGCTCCTGGGGAGTCAAGGCGTGCATCGCGCTTGCATTCGCGGCGGCTTCGGATACCCTGGAGGAGGTGGCTAATCAATGAGGAGTCGCACACATGCACGGTGAGCTGAGCCGACGCGAGGTGATGAGAGACACGCTGGCGGGGCTGGGGGCGCTGGCCCTCGGGGGCGCCGCGGCGAGCCCTGCGGCCCAGGCGGAGGCCGACCCGACGAAGGACTGGCTGCCGCGCTGGGAGAAGAAGATTCTCGACAGCGCCCGCTCGCGCTATTGCGACAAGGAGACGGGCGAGGAAATCGGCTGGCTCATCAGCCCGTTCCTCAACGGCTTCGCCTACGGCTACCGGGCCACGGGCGACGCGAAGTGGGTCGAGATGCTCCTCGACTGGGCGGATGCCTGGCTCAAGCGCGGCGTGAAGGAGCCCGACGGCTACGTCGGCTGGCCCAAGGCCGGCTCGGGCGGCGCGTTCTCGCGGGACCTCCTCGCCGACAGCCTGCTCGGCGAGGCGATGGGCCTCCAGCCCCTCGCCCTGATGGCCGACACGATCCTCAAGACCCCCGCGCTCAGGGCAAAGCACGGGGCGAAGGCCGAGGAGTTCATCAAGCTCAACGAACAGGTCTTCGAGAAATGGGACACCCGCTGCGCCTGGCGCGAGGTGAAGGAGGGCGGCGTGTGGGTCGTGCCTCCCTTCGGCATGGACCCCAAGACGGGCAAGTGGTCGGAGGGCTACGAGCAGCGGAAGACCGACGGCTTTTCCCACCCCGCGAACAAGCAGAACTTCATCGCCTGCTGGCTCATCGCGCTCCACGACGTGACGAAGAAGCCGGTCTACAAGGACCGCGCCGAGAAGTGGTGGCGGCAGATGAAGTCGCGCCTCCGCACCCGCGACGACGGCAAGTACTACGTGTGGAACTACTGGGACCCCGCCGGCCCGTGGGACTACAAGCCCGACGGCTCGACGAAGCACTGGGTGGGCGTCCACCCCAACGGCGGCTACTACGGCATAGACGTCGAGGGCATGGTCGCGGCCTTCGAGCACGGCCTCGTCTTCACAAAGGCCGACATTGACCGCCTCGTTGCCACGAACCGCGATTACATGTGGAACCAGCAGGTGCAGGGCGCGGCGTTCCAGCGGATAGACGGCGGCAAGCCCGACAAGCGGTGGGCCAGGACCCCGGGCGTCCTCTGGACCGCCCTCGTGCCCCACGATGCCACGCTGCGCAAGGTCTTCGAGGCGAACCACGACCCGGGCAGTTGGGGCGGCATCAGCGCCACGCCCCGCTACCTCGCTCGACGGGCCAAGCCCACGACGTAGAGGAGCGCCCGGGCCCCACGGCGCGGCCGTGGAGCCCGGGCGCGTTGCTCTTCACTTCTCACTTTGCGGTTGCCTTCACGCGATCCTCCTGCGACATGGCGGCCAGATGCTCGACGTCGGCCACATCGAGGCCGAGGCCCTGCGCCACGCGGCGGCCGTAGTCGGGGTCGCACTTGAGGAACAGGGCCGCCTGGCGGCGCTGGATGCGCTTCTGGGCATTGCCCAGGTGCGCCACGATGTTCCCGACGAGGTGCTCGCGGTCGGTGTCGCTCATCACCTTGCGGTAGAGCACGCCCGGCTGCACGAAGTCGTCGTCGGTGAGGGTCTGGGGGTGGCGAGCCGCCTCGCCTTCCAGCCCGATGGGCGGCTCAGCAACGGACGGGTCGGGGGCCGGCCCGCCCATCGAGTTCGGCCAGTAGTTCGGCCCGCCGCCGCCGTTGCCGTCGAGACGCATGTGGGCGTCGCGCTGGTAGTTCGCGGCCTTGCAGGCCCTCGGGGCGTTGACGGGCAGGAGCTGGTAGTTCGGCCCGAGGCGGTAGAGGTGGGCGTCGTGGTACGACACAACGCGCGCCTGGAGCATCTTGTCGGGCGATGCCCCGATGCCGGGGACGAAGTTGCCTGGGGAGAAGGCGGCCTGCTCGACGTCGGCGAAGTAGTTCTCGGGGTTGCGGTTGAGGGTCATGCGGCCGATCTCGATGAGCGGGAAGTCGCCGTGCGGCCACACCTTCGTGATGTCGAAGATGTTCCAGCGGTAGCTCCTCGCCTGCTCGGGCGTCATGATTTGCACGCAGACGCGCCACGACGGGTGCTCGCCGCGCTCGATGGCCGCGAAGAGGTCCTTCGTCGCGTGGTCGGGGTTCTCGCCGGCCAGGCGGGCGGCTTCCTCGCGCGTGAGGTTCTGGATCCCCTGCTCGGTCTTGAAGTGGTACTGGACCCAGAAGTACTCGCCCTGGGCGTTGTACCATTTGAACGTGTGGCTGCTGTAGCCGTTCATGTTGCGGAACGTGCGCGGCGTGCCGCGGTCGGAGAAGAGGATCGTGACCTGATGAATGGACTCCGGGGTCAGCGACAGGAAGTCCCAGAACATGTCCGGGTTGGGCGCGTTGGTCCTCGGGTCGCGCTTCTGGGTGTGGATGAAGTCGGGGAACTTCAGCGGGTCGCGGATGAAGAAGACCGGCGTGTTGTTGCCGGTCATGTCGTAGTTGCCCTCCTCGGTGTAGAATTTGATGGCGAAGCCGCGGGGGTCGCGGGCCGCGTCGGCCGAGCCCTTCTCGCCGCCGACGGTGGAGAAGCGGGCGACCACCTCGGTCTTCTTGCCCGCCTGCGAGAGGAACCTTGCGCGGGTGTACTTCGACATGTCAGCCGTGCACTCGAAGACTCCGAATGCCCCGGCGCCCTTGGCGTGCACGACGCGCTCGGGGATGCGCTCGCGGTTGAAGTGCGCGAGCTTCTCCAGCAGATGCACGTCCTGCATCAGGGCGGGGCCGCGCGGCCCGGCCGTGATCGTGTTCTGATCGTCGTCCACTGGCGCGCCCGACGCGGTCGTCAATCGCTTCCTTTCGTCCGCCATGCTCAGTCTCCTTTCTCCAGCACTGGAACGGTTCCGATGTCGGAATGACTCCGACATTCGCGCAAGAAAGAGACGCCCCTGTCAGGGGCTCTTCGCCACACGCCGCCTCCTCGCCGCGGATCCGAGGATGCGCGCGGCTTGCGCAACCGAGGCGTTGTCGTGGACCATGGCGCAGATGGCGCGCATCATGGCGAGGGGGCGGTCGTGCTGGAAGACGTTGCGGCCGATGCACACGCCGGTCCCGCCCGCGGCCAGGGCGCCGCGGACGTTCCCGAACACGTCGCGATCGCTCTCCGCCTTCTCGCCGCCCGCGATGAGGACGGGGATGGGGCAGCCCTCGACCACTGTGCGGAAGGTGTCGGGCGAGCCGGTGTAAGTGACCTTCACGAGGTCGGCCCCCAGCTCGGCGGCGATCCTCGCCGCGTGCTTCACTGCCGCGGGGTCGCTCTCACTCTTGATCTTCGCGCCGCGCGTGTACATCATCGCCAGGAGCGGCACGCCCCACTCCATGCAGGCGACCGAGGTCTGGCCGAGGTCGTGCAGCATCTCGGCCTCGCTTGCGGCCCCGATGTTCACGTGGATCGAGACGGCGTCCGCGCCCATCTTCAGCGCCGTCTCCACCGAGTTCACCAGCACCTTGGCGTTCGGGTCGGGGCTCCAGACGGTGGAGCCCGAAAGATGGAGGATGAGACCGATGTCTTTGCCGCTCCGCCGGTGGCCGTAGAGGGGCAGGCCCATGTGGCCCAGCACGGCGTTCGCCCCGCCCTCGGTCACGTCGTTCACCATCGTCCGCATGTCGACCAGGCCGCGGATGGGGCCGACGGTGACGCCGTGGTCCATGGGCACGACGACCGTGCGGCCCGTGTTGCGGTTGAGGATGCGCTCGAGACGGATCCGTTTGCCGAGAAGCATGCCCGTTCTCCTGCATTGGGGTTTGGGTGCAACGTATGGGGACATGCTACCAGCGGGGGGGCGGAACGTCAAGAAGGCAAGGGCGACGTTCTCACATTCTCAAGAATGTGAGAACATCGCGGAGCCTGGGCGCGCCACGAGCGAGGGTGATGGTACAGCACGCCGGAGGGCGTCGTTCAGCGGACGTGCTGGGCGGCGGCGGCACTCGCCCGACCGGGCGAGGAGGGGCCGGCCTGTCACCTGCCGCGGTCGCATGCGCCCAGGAAGAGGGCGCATGCAATCGCCGCCAGCCCAATCAGTCGCTTGACCATTCCGTTCGTCCTGTCCGCTCCTCAGCGAGGGAGCTGGGCGACCTGCACAGGGGGAGGGCTCACCCGACCGGGTGAGGGTCTGTCCATGGATCACCCACCGGGCCCGCAGCCGCCGCCGGGCACGCAGCCGGCGAACAGCAGCGCGCCTGCCAGGCCGAGCAACGCGAGGATCCGTCTCATGGTTTCGCCTTTCTCCGCGTGAGGGATGCCCGTCTCGAGTATTCTACCACAAAGCCGGTCAGGTTGCGCCGCCCCCTCGTCGGAAATCGAACGCCGAGCGCGGCCCTCAGTACCCGCGGACGCGCTTGAGCTGCCGTGCCAGCCCTTCCAGCCTGGGGGCGGCGACGGCGAAGAACTTCTTCAGCCCCGCACAGTGGGCGTTGCGGCCGCTCGGCTCGCGGTCGCGCGGGCAGCCGCCGTTGCACACGGGGAACCACTCGCACTCGCGGCAGGCGGGGTCCACTTGCCCCTTGAGCTGGTGGAACCCCTGGCGGGCGACGGTGAACATCTCGTCGAGCGGCCGCTCGCCGAGGACGCCCAGCTTGTGCTCGGGCTGGATGTAGAAGTCGCACGGGAAGATCTCGCCGCCGCGCTCCACCGCCACGTAGTCGCCGCAGCGGGAGCGAAACGTGCAGAGGTTCGGCTCGCCGCAGGCGAAGTGCGACAGCAGGCTGTTGAAGACCCGCTCGTTCACGACCCCCACATCGCGCGGATACCAGCGCTCGAAGGCGGCGAGCAGGAAGTCGCCGAACTCCTCGCCCCGCACGCTGAACGGCGCGGCCGAGCCGTCGGCGCCGACCTCGCGGGCGGGGATGAACTGGATTTCGTTGAAGCCCTGGCCCACGAGCCACTCGTAGACTTCGGCCCCGTGGCGGGCATTGGCCTGGCTCACGACGCACAGGATGTTGAACTCCACGCCCTGCTCGCGCATCGTGTGCGCGGCCTGCGTCACCTTCTCGAACGTCTTCCCGCGATAGGTCTCGTGGAGCTTTCGCGGCCCGTCGAGCGAGAGGCCGACGAGGAAGTGGTACTCGGCAAGGAACTTGCACCACTCGGCGTCGAGGAGCACGCCGTTCGTCTGGAGCGCGTTGCCCACCACCTGGCCGTCCACCCCGTAGCGCTTCTCGGCCTCGACGGCGGCCCGGAAGAAGCCGAGGCCGCACAGCGTCGGCTCGCCCCCCTGCCAGCACAGGACGCTTTGCTCCATGCGGTACGAGAGGAATTCCTTGGCCAGGCGGTCGAGGGTCTCCAGCGACATGGCCTTGCCGCGTCGCTCGCCGGGCGGCTCGAAGAAGCGGTCGTTGCCGGCGTAGAAGCAATAGGTGCAGCGGAGGTTGCAGCGCGAGCCTGCGGGCTTGATCAGGAGCTGGAATTGCGTGCGCGGGTGGGGCATAGCCTGTACCAGGGGCGCCGCATCGGCTCGCGACGCGGGCGAAAGGGATGAGGCGGGCGGCAAATGGCGGAGAGGGAGGGATTCGAACCCTCGGAAGAGGTATAACCCCTTCAACGGATTAGCAATCCGCTCCTTTAAGCCGCTCAGGCACCTCTCCGTGGCCGTGCCAATCCGTGCGCGGCGCCGCTCGGGCCCCACGATACTACCACGGAGGCGCACGAGTTGTCAAGCCTGTCGTCGCTCGAGCAAGGCCCCCGACCCCGGCGAGCAGCCGAGTCTTCCTATCGTCCTCGACTCCTCCCGGGCGTTCGAGAGAGGGACGAGGACGATTGCAGAAGGCGGACTCGCCACGGCTCGGGGCCAGACTCCTTGCCCTCGCCCGGGCCGAGATGGGGTTGACAGGCGGATGCAAAAGCGGTATGAGAAGGGCAGTGGCGACCGATGCTTTCCGGATCCCGGATCGTGGGCTTTGCGCCGCAATCCGCAATTGGCCGCATCGCCATGGCAGACGCTTCTGAGGCGGAACGCACGACAGGCGCCCCGGACCCCGTGGGGCTGACCGATGCCTCGCGCGAGCAGATGGAGCGCTACCGCGTGGCCCACGCCACGCAGGTGCTGACGATTCTGCTGAGCGACCTGGAGGGCTCGACGCAGCAGCAGAGCACGCTGGGCAACGTGCGCGCGGCGGAGCTGGTGCGCGCGCACCGAGCCGTGTTCCGGGCCGCGCTCGCGGAGGCAGACGGCGAGGAGGTGGAGACGGCGGGCGACTCGTTCCTCGTGGTGTTCGCCACGCCGTCGGAGGCCGTGAAGTTCGCGCTGCGCATGCAGGCGGCCATGCGGGCGGCCCGGGCGCACGAGCCGGGGCTGCCGCCGGTGCGCGTGGGAGTCCACCAGGGCCAGGTGGTCGTGGAACGCCACGAGGAGGGGCCGAAGCGGCTGGACATCTACGGGCTCCAGATCTCGGCGGCCGCGCGGATCACCGACCTGGCCCGCGGCGGCCAGGTGCTCTGCTCGCGGGCCGTGTTCGACGACGCGCGGGCGATCCTGAGCGGCGCCGACCTGGCCGGCCTCGAGCCCGTCGTGTGGTGCAACCACGGGCCGTATCGCTTCAAGGGCGTGGCCGACGCCTACGAGGTGTGCGAGGTGGGCGAGCGGGGCCGCGCGCCCCTGGCCGCCCCCGTCGCCACGGCGAAGGGCTGGCCCGCCGAGCAGGCCGACGAGGAGCTGGGCTGGCGCCCCGCCGTGGGCGCCACCGTGCCCGGCACCAACTGGGTGCTCGAGGAGCGCCTCGGGCGCGAGGAGGCACGGCCCTCGGGGTCACGCCGCTACCGCGGCGCCTTCGGCGAGGTGTGGAAGGCGTTCAACCCCGGCGACAAGAGCCGCCAGGTCTTCAAGTTCTGCTTCAAGCGCGACCGCCTGGCGGCCCTCAAGCGCGAGGCCCGCCTGCTCAAACGCCTCCATCGCTACCGCCATCCCAACCTCGTCGAGGTCTACGACGTCACCGAGGGCGACAAGCCGCCCTACTACCTGGAGATGGAATACGTCGAGGGCCCCTCGCTCGACGAGTGGCTGGCGGGCAACCCGCCGCGGGCCGAGCGGCTCGACATCATCGCCCAGATCGCCGACGCGCTGGACACCGTGCACGCGGCCGGCATCTACCACCGCGACATCAAGCCCTCGAACCTCCTGCTCGCGCGCCGCGAGGACGGGGCGCTAGTGGCCAAGCTCACCGACTTCGGCCTCGGCGCCACGAAGGACGAGGACATTCTGCGAAGCCTGTACGCCACCCGCGTCGAGGGCGTGGCCGGCACCTGGGACTACATGGCCCCCGAGCTGCGGCACGGCGAGCCGCCGTCGGCCCGCAGCGACCTCTACAGCCTCGGCGTCACCCTCTACCAGGTCCTCTGCGGCGACCTGGAGCGGACGCTTGGCGACTGGGAGCGGCACGTGGACAGCGAGGTGCTGCGCGAGGACATCGGGCGCTGCATCGCCACCGACCCCGCCGCGCGGTGGGCCTCGGCGGCCGAGCTGTCGCGCGCGCTGCGCAGCCACGACGAGCGGCTGCGCGAGCGCCAGCTCCGGCGCGACCGCGAGGCCCAGCGCCGCCGCATCCAGCGCCTCGGCACCATCTCGGGCCTCGCGGCAGCCGCGGCGCTCGTCCTGGCCGCCCTGGGCGCCTACGCCTTCGTCCAGCGCCGCATCGCGCGCCGCCAGGAGGCGGTTGCCCAGAAGGAGCGCGACGAGGCGGTGAAGGCGCGCCGCCGCACCGAGGCCGAGCTCTACTTCTCCAACATCCTCCTGGCCACCCGCCAGATCGAGCAGCAGCGCTACGCCCAGGCCCAGGACGTTCTCTGGGCCTCGCCCGAGCACCTCCGCAACTGGGAGTGGGGCCACCTGCTGGCCCGCTGCACGACCGACCTGTGCACCCTGCGCGGCAGCGGCCAGGGCATGGCCAGCGTGGCCTTCAGCCCCGACGGCGGCCGCCTCGCCGCCGCATGCGACGACGGCAAGGCCTACGTGTGGGACGCGCGCACCGGCCGCCAGCTATCCACCCTGGCCGGCCACAGCAGTTGGGTCACCAAAGTCGAGTTCAGCCGCGACGGCGCGCGCGTGCTCACGGCCGCCAGCGACGGCGCGGCGCGCCTGTGGCAGGCCGACACAGGGAAGCCGCTGGCCGCCCTGCGCGGGCACTACCCGGTCCTCCTCGTCGGCCCGCCCGGCGCCCCGCAGCTCTCGGAGCAGTCGCAGGTCACCCTCGTCGAGGCCTGGGCCGGGCGAACCGAGCGAGAGGTCTTCGAGTCGGTCAAGGACGCGCCGTTCGCCGTGCGGCCCGAGGGCGGGCCGGTGAGCGAGTTCGGCGCCGGGCCGCGTGAGGCGCAGGGCGCGCTCTTCCTCGCCCTCCGGCTCTGCCGCAACATCGTGCTGGCGCGCTTCACCCCGGACGGCCGACACATCGTCACCGCCGGCGGCGACGGCGCGGTGCGCGTCTGGGACGCGCGGTCGGGCGCCTGCCTCCGCACGCTCCTCGACCAGGCGCGCCGCGAATCGGCCCCGCGCCGCTTCGCCGCGGTCGAGCAGATCGTGCGCTGGCTGGCCCGCGTGTGGCTCACCGCAGCGGCCCTGAGCCCCGACGGCTCCCGCATGGCCACGGGAGCCGAGGACGGCACGGTGGAGGTGTGGGACGCAGGAACGGGCAAGCTGCTCTGGTCGGCGCCGGCGCACCGGGCGCCCGTGGCCAGCGTGGCGTTCCGCCCCGACGGGCGGCAACTGGTCAGCGCCCCAGGCGAACGGACGGCGCGGCCGTGGGACGCCTGGCTCGCCTCCCGGTCTCCCGCTCCACAGGGCAGCGCGGCGCCGTCGGACCGCACGGCGCGGGTGTGGGACGCGGCGACGGGGAGCCCCATCTCGGGGCTGCGCTGCCCGGCCACAACGCTCGGCGCATCGTTCGTGGCCAACGGCGCGCAGATCGTCACGGCGCACACCGGCAAGTTCGCCATGAGCATCCTCTGGGACGCCGCGAGCGGCCAGAGCCTGCGGACATTTGCCGGCCAGCCCCTGGCGCCCAGCCCGGACGGCACGCGGCTGCTCGCCACCGCGTGGGGCGGAGCGGCGCTCGTCGAGGTAGCCACGGGGCAGCCGGTCCTCACCGCCCTCGGCCACAGCAACGTGGTGAACGCGGCGGCCTTCATGCCCAACGCCCCCTGCTTCGCCACGGCCTCGGCCGACGGCACGGTGAAGCTCTGGGAGGCCGTCGAGTCGTCCGCTCCCGCGCGCCCCACGCCGCTCGTCTACCACGTCGCACAGCAGGTCTTCTGCATCCCAGGCGCCGCGGTGCCCGACCTGGTGGTCCTCAGCAAGGGCGGCGCCCGCCTCGCCGCCGTCGCGGGGCAGCAGGCCCACGTGTGGGACGTGGCGACAGGGGCAGCCGTGGCGGCTGCGGAGGGCCTGGGCAGGGTGGGCAGCGGGATTGACCTCAGCCCCGACGGGCGCCGCCTCGTCGTCCCCCTTAGCGCGGGCGGCGTCGCCGTGCTGGACCTGGATGCCAATCGCCGCGTGTGCACCCACGCCGGCCACACCGACGTCGTGTACCGGGCAAGGTTCAGCCCCGACGCAAGGCGGGTCGTCACCGCCTCCAAGGACGGCACGGCGCGCATCTGGGACGCCGCGACCGGCCGCACGCAAGCCGTCCTCGCGGGGCACACAGCCATCGTGTGGGACGCCCGCTTCAGCCCCGACGGGGCGCGGGTGGTCACGGCGTCGAACGACCACACGGCGCGGGTGTGGGACGCCCGGTCGGGCAAGCTCCTCGCCACGATGCACGGGCACACGACGGGGTTGCGCGACGCCGCGTTCAGCGCCGACGGCGCCCGCGTGGCGACCACCGCGGCCGATGGCACGGCCCGCGTGTGGGACGCCGCGACGGGCACGCCCATCGCCACGCTGGCCGTGGACGGGGAATCGGCGTGGCGCGCCCAGTTCACCGACGGTACCGCACATCTCCTCGTCACGGCCATCACGGAGGCGGGCGACCTCACGGCCCGGCTCTGGGACGTGGCGTCCGTCGCCCCTGTGCGGGCGTTCCATGGCCGTGGCGGCGACTACCCTGGGACGAGCCTGAGCCCCGACGGCACCCGCGTGGTCGTGGCCGACGCCGCGGCGGCGCGGGTGTGGGACCCCGCGACGGGGCGCGAGCTGGCCGTCCTGGAGGGCCACTCCGGGACCGTGACCCACGCCACCTTCAGCGCGGACGGCGAGTGCGTGGTCACGGCCGCCAAGGACGGCACGCTGCGGCTGTGGCGCGCCGTGCCCTGGCGCAGTGCGGCGTTTCCCGGCGACCCGTCCACCCCATGGCGGCAACGGTTCGCCGACTGGCGCCTCGGCCAGTATCGCCGATGGCAGGCGGGCATTCGATGAGCGAGCCCCAGGGCATGGAGCAACTCCTCCGCCAGCAGTTCGGCGGGCGCTGCCGCGATGTGGCACTCGCCGCGGGCGAGGTGCTCTTCGCACAGGGCGACCCCGCCGACGCCGTGTACCTCGTCACCGACGGGCGACTCCGAGTCGTCCAGGCGGGCGCCGACGGCTGCGAGACGACTCTGACCCGCTTGCGCCCCGGGGACATCGTGGGCGAGCTGGGCATCCTCACGGCCGGGACGCGCACGGCCTCCGTGCTGGCGGAGGACCCGGCCCGGCTGCTGCGCCTGGAACGCCAGGACCTCGACGAGTTGCTCGCCTCGGCACCCGCCGTGGCGGCGCGGCTGGCCGACCTCGCCCGCGAGCGGCTGCACCGCAGCCAGTTGGCCGCGGCGCTCCGCTCGCTGCTCGGCCAACTGGGGCCCGACGTGCTCGAGGACATCGAGCGCCAGGTCGCGTGGGTCCCGCTGCGCGGCGGCGAGCTGCTGGTCCGCGAGGGCGAGGCCGACCGCAGTCTCTACCTCCTGCTCAGCGGCCGGCTGCGCGTCACCACGGGCGAGGCGGGAGGCGTCCTGGGCGAGGTCGCGCCCGGCGAAAGCGTCGGCGAGATTGCCCTGCTCACGGGCGAGCCGCGTTCGGGCGCGGTCCGAGCCGTCCGCGACAGCCTGCTCGCACGGCTCTCCCCCGAGGCATTCGAGGCGGCCAGCGCGCGCCACCCGGAGATCCTCGCCGCGCTGGCAAGGCTCACCGTCCGCCGCCTCCGCGCGCGCGAGCGGCCCCTGCCGGCGGTCCCGCGCGCGTTGGCCCTCGCGCTCGTGGCCGCGAGCCCCGAGGTCCCCCTCGCCGAGGCGGCCCAACGCCTGGCGGGAGCCCTGGCGCGCCTGGGGCCCACGCTGCACCTGAGCAGCGCGGCAATGGACCGGCTCACAGGGCTGCGCGGCGCGGCTCAGCTCGAGCCCGGCGCCCCTCGAAGCGGCTGGCTCGCCGCCTGGCTCGGCGAGCGCGAGGCACGCCATACGTATCTTCTCTTCGAGGCCGACGCCACGCCGTCGGCCTGGACCGATCGGTGTATCCGCCAGGCCGACCGCGTGGTGCTCGTCGCCCGCGCCACCGACGACCCTCGCGAGTGTCGGTTGGAATCGGTAATCGGGAATCGGCAATCGGAAATGCCTAAGCCCCTCACCCTCGTGCTCCTCCACCCCAGCGAGGCCCCCCTCCCCTCGGGCACGCGCGCCTGGCTCGAAGCCCTGCCGACAGCCGACCACTACCACGTGCGCGAGGGGGCCGAGGGCGACGTCGCCCGCCTCGCGCGCTGCGTGGCGGGGCGAGCCGTCGGCCTCGCGCTCGGCGGCGGCGGCGCACGCGGCCTCGCCCACCTCGGCGTCATCCGCGCACTCATCGAGAGCGGCGTGCCCATAGACCGCGTGGCCGGCACCAGCATGGGCGCCATCATCGGCGCCTCCACCGCGATGGAAATGGACTACGAGACGGAGCTTGCGCTCGGCCGCCGCGTGTTCATCGAGGGCAAGCCGCACAAGGAGTACACCCTGCCCCTCTTCTCCCTCGTGCGCGGCCGCAGGCTCGACCGCCACCTGTCCCAGATCTACGGCGACGCCCGCATCGAGGACCTCTGGCGCCCCTTCCTGTGCGTGTCGTGCAACCTCACCACCACAGAAATGGTCATCCACACGCGCGGACTCGTCTGGAGAGCCATCCGAGCCAGCCTCGCCATCCCAGGCATCTTCACCCCCGTCGTCCAGAACGGCGAGCTCCTGGTGGACGGCGGGGTGCTGAACAACCTGCCCGGCGACCTCCTCCGCCGCGCCGGGTGCAGCCGCGTCGTCGTCGTGGACGTCAGCCCGCCCCTCGACCTCGCCATCGAGTGCGCCGAGTTCCCCTCCCCGTGGCGGTGCCTCTGGCGGCGCCTCTGGCGACGGAAGCACACGCCCCACGTCCCCAGCGTCGTGGACATTCTCATGCGCACGGTCGTCATCAGCAGCGAGCAGAAGGTCCGGGAGATCAAGCGCGACGCCGACCTCTGCCTCACCCCGCCCGTGACGCACTACGGGATGCTCCAGTTCGACGCCATGCGCGCCATCACCGACGCCGGCTACGCCTACACCCGACAAGTCCTCGACGCCCGCGACCGCCCCTCCTGGCTCGACGACTTCCTCGTCCCGTGACGGAGGGGGCGACGACCTACCCGCCCTCCCCCATTCGCCAGGCCAGCTCGCCCCGCAGCCGCCCAATCGTCTCCGGGTCCGGCGCGAAGGGCAGCGGAGGCGGCGTAGGCACGGCCAGCCGGTGGCTGCCCTCGAACGGGGTCGCGGCCAGTTTCAGGTTGTAGGCCATCGCCATCAGCGTCGCGAGATTGACCACGTCGAGCGTGTTGTAGGCCAGGAGCGTCTCCAACGCCCGCTCGTTCCCGTTGTTCTGGTAGTCCCACCATAGCAGCACGGCGAAATAGCCATCCACGTCCGCCAGGTCGCCGCGGGCGAGGCCGAGCTGGCGCTCGCAGCCCTTCAGCCCGCCGCGATAGCCCAGGCTGGCCAGCGGATAGCGGAGGTCAATGTGCGCCTGGCGCATCGGCAGGCCGAAGTAGTTGCGGAGGAACGGCAGGTCGAAGCACTTGCCGTTGTAGGTTACGAGCAGACGATAGTCGTGCACGTCGTCCCGGAAGTCGAAGAGGTTCTGGCCCTGGACGTAGTGGCGCAGGCGACGCCCGTCGTAGAGCGTGATGGTGGTGATATAGTCGCCGGGTCCCCCCATCCCCGTCGTCTCGATGTCGAGATAGGCGACCGAATCGCGGAACTCGGCGAACATCCGCCACGCCTGGTCGCTCGGCAGCCGCGCCGCGAACCAGGCCGCATCGCGCTCGGCCAGCCGCGCCAGCGACTCCTCGGCCCCGCGTTTCACCGGCTCGGCCTTGTGGGGCGGCAGTGGCAATTCTCCGCTTGCCGCCTCCCACGACCCCACGCCCGCGCGCCACAAGTGCCGCTCCGTCCTCGGCCCGATCCCGCGAATGTGGCAGAAGGTGTTCTGAAGCATGTTGGCTCCGATGCGCCGGGCGCGTCACCGCGGGCGGCACAGCTCGCCGCAACGCTCCCTGGCGTAGTCCCAGGCCGAGAACTTGCTGTCCGGGTCCTGCGGGACGATGTAGGGGTCCTCCCCGAAGCACACGTAGCTGTGGTTGAGTTCCTCGGCGGTCATCCCGGACTGATAGGCCGAGTCGAGATACTCGTCCACGATCTTCTTCGCGGCGGCGACCGCGGCCTCTGCCGTCGGGAAGTCGCCGAGCTTGTAGCGCTCGCCCTCGTCCATGTAGTGGAAATTATCGTCCACGTAGACCGTGTAGGTCATCCCCAGCCCCCTCTCGTGTCCCCTCCTCTCGTCGTCGTCGTCGTCCTCGTCGTCGTCGTCGAGTGTCTGGGCTTTTCTTCCTTCCCCATTCGACGACGAGGACGACGACGACGACGATTCAAGAACTCCCACGCGGCTTCAGATCGACCCATAGGCCGCCTGGGATGCCTCGTGCCGGGCGCGGAGCCTGGCCCAGATGGCCTCGGGCACAAGCCCGCGGATGAACGCGTAAACAGGCCCCATCGCCTCGGGGTGCAACAGGTCAGATGGCACCACGTATCGCTCGCCCCCCGCCACGACCTCGAGCCACTCCAAAGCCCCGCCCACATGGTCGGATTCGGGCGCGGTTTCCCAAACGGCGTCGGCAGTGACCCGCCGCTCGACCATCATCTTGTGAAGCTCGTCGAGGGCCTGCCCGCTCACGCGGAAGCGCTCCTCCCAAGCCGGCGCGCCTTCCTCCGGGTAATCGGGACGGAACACGATCGTGCCCTCGCCTGCGGGCGAGACGCAGATGGTGTACTCGTAGTGATACGGCGGCGGCAGGCTGCCCTCGCGCCAGTCATAGCGCAAGCCGAAGTCGGCGGGCCGGCGCTCCACGCGTTCGAGGTCCATCCGGCGTCTCCCTTCAAGACAGGCGACCGGGCAAGCTCGAGTGAGGTGCCCGGGAACGGCTCAGAGCTGCTGGTTCGGTGGGCGTGTGATGCGGACTCTGCCGGGCTGGATAACGACGAAGCATCCGAGAAGGCGGCTGCCCTCCTCGGAGACCAGGCGGACGACATTGCTGGCGATGATCCCTCGGACGGCTCTGGGATAGCGGAGGAAGAGCACGCCGTGGGCGCGGTGGCCATGGGCGAAGACGAATTGCCCGAAGTCCCTGTCCTCGGTCAAGAGGACCCGCTCTGCCGCGAGAGCGAGGCGGAGAATGTCAGGGTCGCCGGCGCTTGGGGCCAGCTCGGCGACGGCGAGTACCTCGTGGCCGGCGGCCCGGAGGGCGCGGACGACTCCAAAGTCGCAGCTCTCGTCGGCCAGGAAGCGCATGTGACCCGGCTCCTGCGGTCAGTCGGCCGAGGTGAGTGCGAGCGTTTCCTCGTGGCCGATGGTGTCTGCGGCGTAGGCGAGCGCGGCGCGGATGTCCTCAGGCGTCAGCCGGGGATAGCCATCGAGCAGTTCCGCCTCGGTCGCGCCCTCGCTGAGCTTGCGGAGGATGAGTTCCACGGGGATCCGCGTGCCGCGGATCACGGGCTTGCCCAGCATGATGTTCGGGTCTGTCTCGATTCTGCCCGCTGTGATCATCGTGCATCCTCCTTTCTCGCCTTATGCCCATCCGGCGATTCCGGGTTGCTACCTCATTATACCAACTCGTGCTGGTCTTTGCACTGCAATCCCGCAATGCTCCGGCGTGCCGGGCGCGTCACTGCGGGCCGCACAGGTCGCGGCAGCGCTCCTCCCACGCCGGCACGTCGTGCTCCGGGTAGTCGGGGCGGAACACAATCGTCCCCTCGCCTTCGGGCGAGACGGAGATGGTGTACTCGTAGTGGTACGGCGGCGGCAGGCTGCCCTCGCGCCAGTCATATCGGAACCCAAAGTCGGCGGGCCGCCCCTCTCGGCGTTCGGGCTCCATCCAGAATCTCCCTTCAGAACAAGCGCAGAGCGTGACCGCGACACTCAGCCGCGTCGGCTGGTCAAGAGGCGACGCAGGACGCCGCTATCACGCAGGAGCACTACGCCCGCGACCGTGGCGAGCAGGACGATCCCGCAGCGTGTGCCAAGGCGCCCCCATTCGATCTCAGCGTTCCACCGCATGCCCGCAAAGCGGGTGGGCGGGTGGAAGAGCCAACTGTACACCACTGCGGACCGGTGGATATCGTAGAGCATGGGCTCGTTCGGCGGGAAGTCCGTCTGAAGGGGTCCCTTGGAGAGCTGTTTGAGGGTGCTCCCGGGCACCCTATAGCCCGTGCTTGTGTAGCAGCGCCACGGGGGATAGAGAACCATCCCAAGGACGATGGCCGTGCCAAGACCCAGCGCGGCCCACTGCCACGCGTTGAGCCGCTCGACGACCATGGCCTGCCCTCCTCTGTCAAGTGCGCCTGTCAGACGCAGGAGTTCCCAGAGCCCTTGAGTCGAGCCTCTGAGGCCACCTGGCCCAACCTGGCATCTGTCGGTCTGTGGGCATTCTAGCCGATTGGCGCCGCGCCTGCAACCGTCCGAGCGGTTCAAGGGCGTCAACTCCAGAGGGGGTGCCACGCCCAAGCTGTGCTTGGGCGTGTCTTAGAAACTATCTCAGAACCCACGCGGTCGGAGGCACTTGGCACCCTGTGGCGGGGGGCGATGTGATCTAAGCGCATGATCGGCAACGGCTTAGGGAAACTACAGGCCGCCAAACCCAGGGGCGGGGAGATTGGCGGCCTGTAGCCTGTTGAGGGAAGGGGGTCCCAGACCCCTCTCCCTCTCAGGGAGAGGGTGGCGCTCGCAGGGGGAGCCGCCGCCAGGATTGGGGGCCATACTCAGCAGCCGGGGCCGCCCGCGCAGAAAAGTGGCCGACTCTGTAGAGTCTGTATGACTCTGAGCCGGAATGCGGAGAATCGCCGATTCTCGAGTCGGGAAACCGAGAACCCCGTACGACTCTGAGCCGGATGGCCGAGAATCGCCAAACGGGTGCGCCGGAAATGGAGAACCCCGTACGACTCTGAGCCGGAAGGCCGAGAACGGCCAAATGGCGATCCCGAGGGGCTCGGCCCGCCCCTCCTCACCGGCGGCGGAAGGCGTCGAGGGCGGCGTCGTAGACGTGCTTGAGGGGGACGGCGGCCTCGGCGGCGGCACGGCGGCAGTCCTCATACTCGGGGGCGGCGTGGACGAGGGTCTTGCCCATGTGGCCGACCTTGACGCGGATCTTGCCGTACCGGGTCTCGACCTCGACGGATTCGCGGCGGAGTTTTCTACGCGAGGCGCGGGTGCGGCGGATGCCAAAGGTGGAGGTCTCGGTGAGGATGATTTGCTCGATGGCCGGGGCGTTCCCCGGCTCGACGATGGCCTGGAGGATGACGCCGGGGCGGTTTTTCTTCATGTGGATGGGGATGAGGAAGGCGTCGAGGGCGCCGGCGGCGAAGAGGCGCTCGAGGACGTAGCCGATGATCTCGCCCGTGATGTCGTCGAGGTTGGCCTCGACGACGAGCACCTCGTCGGTCTCCTCGGCCTCGGCCTCGGTGGCGACCTCGCCGACGAAGAGGCGAAGGACGTTGGGCGGGGTCTCGCGCGTGGCGGCGCCCGCGCCGTAGCCGACGGCGGTGACGGTCATCAGCGGCCGCGGGCCGAAGGCGTCGCACAAAGTGGTCAGCAGGGCCGCGCCCGTCGGCGTCGTCAGCTCGCCCTCGACCTCGGTGCCGACGGTGGGGAAGCCCTTGAGCAGCTCGGCTGCGGCGGGGGCGGGCACGGGCAGGCGGCCGTGGGCGCAGGTGACGAAGCCCATGCCCGTGCGCACGGGGCCGCAGACGACTCGCTCGACGCCCAGGAGCCGCAGGCCCACCACGCTGCCCACGATGTCCACAATGGCGTCCACCGCGCCGACCTCGTGGAAGTGGATTTTCTCGGGGGGGCAGCCGTGGACGCGTCCCTCGGCCTCGGCGAGTCGCTGGAAGACGGCGGAGGCCTGGCGCTTATCGTCGTCGGGCAGGTCGGAGCGCTCGATGGCGCGGAGGATGTCGGGCAGGTGGCGGTTGGGGTGGTCGTCGTGGGGGTGGCCTTTGAGCTTGACGTTGACCTTGGTGGCGGCGATGCCGCCGCGCTGGGTCTTCTGGGCGGCGAGGGAGTAGCCGGCGAGGGGGAGCTTGCCCATCTCCTCGCGCAGGGCCTTCACGGGCAGGCCGGCGTCCACGATGGCGCCGAGGATCATGTCGCCGCTGGCGCCGGAGAAGGGGTCGAAGTAGGCGAGTTTCAAGGCAATTCCCCTTGTGTTGGGTGTCTTCTCGTCCTCGTCGTCGTCGTCGTCCTCGAACGGTTATCGGTTATCGGTTTTCGGTTTTCGGGGGGGCCGGGGCCTCGGAGGTCTTGACGGGTGCATCCTTGGGCGGGGCCTTCCCCGGCTCGGGCTTCTTGAGGAAGTCGTCGGTGAACTCGACGCTCTTGACGTAGACGAGCGGCTCGAGGTCCTCGCGCTTCTTGTGGGGCACGCCGGGCACCTCGCGGGCGCTGTGGCGCTTGTAGAGGAACCACTTGTCCCGCGCGCCGTCGAGGAGCTGGATGGTGAACTGCCCCGAGCAGTCGCCGGCCGGCTTCTCGCCGTTCGTGAGGGTGAAGGTGGTGACGTACTGGTTCCAGAAGTACCCGGTGTCGAGGAAGACCTTTTCGCTGGAGCCCTGGTTCTTCCAGCGCCAGTCGCGCTCGAAGTTCTCGGTCTCGGGCGTCACGTCAATGCGCTTGAGGTCGGAGAAAAAGTAGTCCTCGTGTGCCTTGGCCGCGCGGTTGTAGATACGGACGGGCGAGCCGGCGCGATGCCACACGTGGCCTTCGAGGGTCTTCTTGTCGGAGAAGGTGATGCGGGCGGGCCGGGCGTACTTGGGGATCGCCGCCTTCTGGCGGAAGGGGTTGACGTGGTCGGGGCGACCACCCTTCTCGGCGTCGGGCGTGGCGATCGGGGTCGGGCGGGGCACGATGGGCTTGCCGCCGGGCTTGTCGAGCTCATCCTCCGTCGGGGTCGGGAGGGTGGGTTCCTCCTTGGGCTTGGGTCTTGGCCCGGGTGTCGGGCTCTGGCTCTCGCCCGCGGCTGCCGCGGCGGCGGCAAGCACGGCGAACGCACAGGGCAGCAATCTCTTCCACATTGCCGATCTCCCGTTCCGGCGAACTCCGCACGACGAGTCGCTTCTGCCCCGGCCGCTGCGTGTCGGGCTTGAGGCCCGAGAGGAGAAACTGGAGGCCGAAGCCCGCGACGAACCCGGCCACCCCCACGCCCAGCGCGGTCAGCAGGCGCTGCGCCCAGGGCGGAAACGCCCCGCCTGGGGCAGGGCTTCGCGGCCCCGTGCGCCCGGCGCCCGACGGGGTGAGCGTGAGGCACAGGACAACGGCCAGGACGGCGGCGACCGTGCCCACGGCCAGGGCGCTGCGCACTCTCGCCTTCCCTGCTTCCATGGCCTCTCCTGCCCTGAAAGCCCTACGGCATCATATCACGCGGCAGAGCAAGGAGTCAACCGTTTGGCCGCTTCTCGCTCAGTCGCGCTCGAACCACTTCTTGAGCCGGCGTCTGAGCTCCTCCGTGCCCTGGAGGCTCAGCCAGGCTTCGGCAGTGCTGCGTCGGACGACGATGCAGGTTGAGCCTGGCCCCACGTAGGCCACCGCCATGAGGTATCTGCCGCAGTTCCTGCACCGCCCCAAGTCGAAGTCAACGCCTGCGGCGTGGCCGAGGTCGGCGACGGCTTCCCATTCCTGGCTCCCACAGCAGCGGTACTTGGCCATTCTTGGGGCCTCCAGCTCGCCGCATCGCGATAGCCAACAGCTCAGTAGTGCCCGCCGCCAGCGCTCCGGGCTCGACGGCAACGTGTCTGTCACACAAGGCTGTCGCGCGCGAAGGCGACGGCGTTGCGGAAGATGGCCACGCCTTCACCTTCCGCGGGCAGGGTGCTGGCGATCGCGCGACGCATCCAGTGCGGGTGGTTCCAGGGGAACAGGTGGGCCTCGGGGTGCGGCATGAGGCCGAAGACGCGGCCGGTCGGGTCGCAGATGCCCGCGATGGCGGCGACGGAGCCGTTGGGGTTGTGCGGGAAGCGCACGGTCGGCTCGCCCGTCGCGGGGTCGGCATAGCGGCAGGCGACGAGGCACTCGCGCTCGAGGCGCTCGAGCACCTTGTCGTCGAGGGTGAGGAACTTCCCCTCGCCGTGGCGCACGGGCAGGTCGAGCCGCTCGAGGCCGCGGGTGAAGACGCAGGGCGAGTCGGGCTCGACGCGCAGGCGCACCCAGGCGTCGCGGAACACCCCGCTGTCGTTGTTCGTCAGCGTCACGGTCTGGCGGCGGTAGTCGCCATCGAGGCCGGGCAGGATGCCGAGCTTGGCCATCGTCTGGAAGCCGTTGCAGATGCCGATGATCAGCTTGCCGTCGGCAATGAAGCGCTGGATCGGCTCGGCCAGCCGGTGCTTCAGGCGGTTGGCGAGCACGCGCCCGCTGGCGATGTGGTCGCCGAACGAGAAGCCGCCGATGAAGGCGAGGACGTGGAACTCGTCGAGCGCGCGGCGGCCGTCGAGCAGGTCGTTCAGATGCACCTTCTCGGGCGCGGCGCCTGCGAGCGTGAAGGCGTGGGCGGTCTCCGCCTCGCAGTTGAGGCCGAAGCCGGTGATGATCAGCGCGCGCACGTCAGATGCCATCGAACGTGGCCTTCCATCGGGCCTTGAGGTCAACCACACTGGCGTCCACCACAGGGTTGCCGTCCAGGCCGGTGATGCGGAGGTGCGGCTCGTCGGTCACTTCGCCGATGCAGGCGCACGGCAGGCCGCCCAGCGCCTCCTCGAACGCCGCCTTGTCCTCGGGCGCCACGGTGACGATGAAGCGGCTGTTCGATTCCGAGAAGAGCAGCACATCATCGCGGTCCACGCGCACGGCGGGCACCCTCCTGAGGTCAATGGCCATGCCCAGTTCGCCGGCGAAGGCGACCTTTGCGAGGCCCACGCCCAGGCCGCCCTTGCCGGGGGCGTGGGCCGAGTGCACGAGGCCCTTCTCGATGGCCTGCGCTATCGCGGCCAGGGTGGCCTTGGCCACCGAGGCGCACACGCGCGGCACGCTCGCTCCGATCCGCTCGGGGTGGCCGGTCAGGCGCCCCAGGTAGCGGGCGTACTCCGAGGCGCCCAGCTCGGCCTTCGTCTCGCCCACCACGTACACCAGGTCGCCCGCGCACTTGGCGTCCATCGTCACCGCCCGCCGCACGTCGTCTATCTTCGCGATGACCGAGAACAGGAGCGTAGGCGGGATCGAGATTTTCACCCCGCCGCGGGTCGAGTCGTTCTTCATCGAGTCCTTGCCGCTGATGAGCGGCACGCCGAAGGCGGTGGCGTAGTCGTAGAGGGCCATGTTGGCGCGGACGAGTTGCGCGAGCTTGTGGTGGCCGTCGGGCGTCTTCGGCGACTGCACGGGGTCGGGCCAGCAGAAGTTGTCGAGGCCGGCCATGTGGTCGAGTCGCGCGCCCGTGCCCACGGCGCGGCGGAGCGCGAGGTCTATGATCGAGGCAACCATGTGATAGGTGTCAACGTCCGAGTAGTGCGGGTTGATGCCCTCGGTGAGCACGATGCCCTCGACGCCCTCGTAGTCGGCCAGGAAGACCGAGGCGTCGGACGGCACGTCGTTGTAGACGCCGACGAAGGGCTTGACGACGGTGAGGCCCTTGACCTCGTGGTCGTACTGGCGGCTCTTCTTCTCGATGGAACACAGGTTCAGGTCGGCCAGCAGGTCGGGCAGCACAACCTCGACCGCGGGCGCGGCCGCGAGAGGCGGCTCGGGCGCCTGCGGCGGCGTCCATACGGCTTTCAGATGCATCTTCGGCAGGCCGCTGTGCAGGAACTCCAGGTCCACACAGGCCACGGTGCGGTCGCCGTGGCGGACGTGGAACTTGCCCGAGTCGGTGAAGCGGCCGAGCACGGTGGCCTCGACCTCGCGGCGGCGCGCCAGGTCGAGGAGGGCCTCGATGTGGGGCGGCGGCACGGCCAGGCTCATCCGCTCCTGGGCCTCGGAGAGCAGGATTTCCCAGGGGTCGAGGCCCTGGTATTTGAGCGGGGCGTTGGCCAGGTCGAGCTCGGCGCCGCCGGCCGACGTGGACATTTCGCCGATGCTGGAGCTCAGCCCCCCTGCCCCATTGTCGGTGATGCACGAGTAGAGCCCCAGGTCGCGGGCCTCGAGCAGGAAGTCGGTCATCTTCTTCTGCGTGATCGGGTCGCCGATCTGCACGGCCTGGGCGGGCGATTCCTTGCGGAGTTCCTCGGACGAGAAGGTGGCGCCGTGAATGCCATCCTTGCCGATGCGGCCGCCGGCCATGACGATGAGGTCGCCGGGGTTCGCCTTCTTCTCCTCGGACGGCTGGCCGAGGATGGTGCGGGGCAGGATGCCCACGGTGCCGCAGTAGACGAGCGGCTTGCCGAGGTAGCGCTCGTCGAAGACCTCCCAGCCGCGCGCGTAGGGGATGCCGCTCTGGTTCCCGCCGTCAATCACGCCCTTGTGCACGCCGTCGCGGATGCGGCGCGGGTGCAGCAGGCCCTCGGGCAGTGTGCCCTCGTGGAAGGGCGAGCCGAGGCAGTAGCCCCACACGTTGATCTGGAGCTGCGCCCCGCGCCCCGTGCCAAACGGGTCGCGGTTCACGCCCACGATGCCGGTGATGGCGCCGCCATAGGGATCGAGGGCTGATGGGCTGTTGTGCGTCTCGACCTTGTAGGCCAGGCTCCACGTGTCGTTGAAGGCGATCACGCCGGCGTTGTCGTGGAACACGCTGAGCAGCCAAGGGCACTGGCCGCGCAGGTCCTCGGTCGCCCGGCGGATGTAGCTCTTGAACAGCGAATCAATGGTGGTCTTGTGGGCGGGGCGTCCCTGCCCCGCGTCTTCCGAGTATTCGATCTCGGCGTTGAAGATCTTGTGCTTGCAGTGCTCGCTCCAGGTCTGCGCGATCATCTCGAGCTCGGCATCGGTCGGGTTCGGCCCGAGGCCGAAGCGCCGCCGCTCGGCCTGAAGCTCGGGCCGCGCAAAGTAGTCGCGGATCGCGTGCATCTCCTCGAGCGAGAGCGACAGGATGCCCTCGGAGCTGATCCGCATCAGCTCGGCGTCGGAGACCTGGAGGTCGTACTCGCGCACAGTCGGCCTCTGCTCGCCCTCGACGACGGGAATGGAGAGGTCGGGCGTCGAGGCCCGCCACTCCTCCACCGACTGCACGTGAATCGTCTCGATCAGCTCGTTGGCGAGGAGATCGGTGCCGATGCGCCGGACCTCGGCCCGCCCCAGCTCCGCACCCGTCAGCAGGAACTGCCGCTCGGTGTACACCGCATCGGCGTCGGGCAGCCGGCGGCCCAAGATGTCCTCGACCGCCGTCTTCGACGTGCGGCCCACGTTGTCGGTCACGCCCGGCTTATAGCCGACCGTCAGCAGCCAGTGGAACGGCGGGGCATCGAGCCGGCCGACCGCCGAGCGCTCGATCACCGGGTCGGTGAACTCCTGGCGGATCGCCTCGACCTCGGCCGGCGTCAGGTCGGCGTGGACCTTGTAAACGGTGCGCGTCTGCACCGTCTCGACGGGCAGCCCCAGGAACGTGCGGATCCGCTCGGCCGCCCCCTCACCCCCGGCATCGCGCACACCCTGCCGATAGCCGATCTCGATGCGATGGACCATATGTGCTTTCCGTGGCGCCTCCCCGGAGAAGTATACCGATTCCGGCCGCTGGTGCAACTGTGGAATCATCTCTGCCGCCCGCCGGTGTGGCTCAACGTGGCTCAGAGGCGCTCGCCCGTGCGCCACGGGGAGTGAGCGCCTAGCGGGGGGCGGCGGAGCAAATGCCGTGATAGCCGTAAGAGCCCAATCTGCCGAAGGTTACAGCCAGTGGCGAGTCCCACGCAGCCAGCTAGTTGCGCTAGGCGCTCATGCGTGCGCAATAGGAGGTGAGCGCCTAGTGGGGGGCGCCTGGGCGGGCCGCTCCGGGTGATCGCTTCAGGCCGATGAGCCGGAAATGGTGACACTTCAGCCGACCGAAGTCCTCGCCCCCACTGGGCTTGTCCCAGTGGAGCGGGGATTGGCAGCTACCGTGCCGCGTGGCTTCACCCTCTTCTCCCCCTCTCCCCCCGCCCGCCGCGCGGCGGGCGGGGGGAGAGGGGGATGGGGGGTGTGGGCCGCTCCGCGTAGTGGGCAATCCTTCGCCCCACCGACACGAGGTCGGTGGGGGCGTGCACTTCACTCGGCTGAAGTGTTACCGGAAATGTAGAATGTCCCCTCCTCCCTCAATGCGGTCGTCGCGTGTCCGCTACCTTGACTCGATACACGCCTTGCCCTATTATGGCAGTTGAGGACTACGGCGCGTTTCCCCTGACCCGAGCAGCATTTGGAGGCGAGCGAAAATGAGCAATGGCGGACTGTTCAGAGTGGCGGAAGTGGTGCAGATGGCGATTGACGAGGAGCACAACGGCACGCTGTTCTACAACGCGCTGGCCGAGTGCGCGACGAGTCCCGTCCTGAAAGAGGCCGCGAAGCGCCTCGCCGTCCAGGAAGAGGGCCACGAGAAGGCGTTCACCGCCCTCCGCGACCGCCTCGGCGTGCCGTCCGCGCCCGAGACGTATCCCGGCGAGTACGCCGACTACATGAACGCGCTGATGAACGGCAAGACCTTCCCCAACGAGGAAGCCGCCGTGAAGCTCGCCCAGGAGGCCGGCGGCGACGTGCAGGCCGTCGCCACCGCGATCCTCTTCGAGAAGAACACCCTGCTCTTCCTCAGCGAGATGAAGGGCCTGGTGTCGGACCGCGACGCCGACATGGTGAACGAGCTGATTGACGAGGAGCGCCAGCACCTGGTGGACCTGGCCAACCTGCGCACGATGCTCACGGCCTGACCGAGCGCGCCCCCCTTTGTCATGCTGAGCCTGTCGAAGCACCTTTCAGGGGGACTCGCGCCGACGACGCAGTGCGCTGCATTACGTCGGCACACTCCCCTGAAAGGTTCCTCGACTTCGCTTCGCTACGCTCGGAATGACAATGGTGTTGCGCTTCTTCGCGCTGAGCCGGGGAAAAATGCGGGCTAAACCTGTGTTCCCGCCAGCCCGCGCCTCGCGCGCAGGGCCTGGATCGCCATCGTCGCCGCCAACGCCAGCAGCACCGCCGCCGTGATGCCAAGCACATAGTCCCGCTTCGCCGCCACGCACAGGTAGCCGTAGGCCTGCCAGCCCAGGGCGGCCATGGTCGTCACCAGCATGAAGATGGCGGGCACCAGCGTGTAGCAGGTCGGCTTCCCCCGCTTGAGCAGGTAGGCGGTGATCACCAGCAGGGCCAGCGCCGCGATGAGCTGGTTCGACGCGCCGAAGAGCTGCCAGATGCGGCTGAACGCCCCAGGGTTGAGCGCGAGAAGGAACGCGGGCACGACCGGCACCACCGAGGCCACGATGCGGTTGCGGACCGCCCGCACGTGCTGGCCGCCCAGCTCGGTGGTGATGAAGCGCGAGAGCCGCACGCTCGTGTCGAGCGTGGTCATCACGAAGGCGTTGACCATGATCGTGCCCACGATCATCCCGAGGCGCGGCACGCCGATCCAGTCGCCGGTGGCCCGCAGGAACGACTTGGTCAGCTCGCCGAAGCCGCGTCCGAAAGCGGCGATCGGCCCGCCGCCACCCTTGGCGAGCATGGGCAGGAGGGCGAAGCCATCGGCTCCCTTGGGCACAGCAGCATAGTACAGGCCGCCGGCCACGCAGATGAGGGCCATGATGCCCAGCGCCCCTTCGGTGAGCATCGCCCCGTAGCCCACGGCCAGGCCCTGACGCTCGCGGTCGAGCTGCTTCGAGGTCGTGCCGCCCGCGACCAGGCAGTGGAAGCCCGACACAGCGCCGCACGCCACGATGATGAACAGCATGGGCCAGACCGGCCCCGGCTTGGCCGTGAAGCCGGTGAACGCTGGCGCGGCGAGCGCCGGCGCCTGGATGAGAATCCCCGCGAAGCCCATCGTCATCCCGAGGATCAGGATCCACGTGGCAATGTAGTCGCGCGGCTGGAGCAGCACCCACACCGGCAGCACCGAGGCCACCACCCCGTAGCCGATGAGGATGAGCAGCCACACCCGCCGCACCCACTCGGCCGGCACGCCCAGCGCCCGAAGGTCAATCTTGCACCAGAAGCCCAGGCAGATCACCGCGAAGAGCAGCACGAGCGCGATCGCCGTGTTCACCCCCGTGTTCAGCCTCACGCGCTGGTTGAGGAACCCGAACAACACCGCGATGCCCATCAGGGCAAAGGTGGGCAGCACGATCTCGGGGGCCTCGATGAACGTGTCGGTCGCCGCGTTGCAGAAGCAGGTGATGACCAGCACGAGGCCGATCCACACGAAGACGAGGAAGAGCACGCGGGCCGGGCCGCCCACGGCGCCGCGGGCGATATCGGCCAGCGACGCGCCGCGGTTGCGCACGGAGATCATCAGGGCCAGGTAATCGTGCACGGCGCCGATGAGCACGACGCCGATGAGGATCCACAGCGCGGTCGCGCCCCAGCCGAAGAAGGCCACGGCGAGCACGGGGCCGACGATCGGCCCCGCCCCCGCGATCGAGGCGAAGTGGTGGCCGAAGAGCACGATCGGCTTCGTCGGCTGGAAATCCACGTCGTCGCGCTGCGCGTGGGCCGGCGTCGGCGCATCGGTCGGCTGCACCACGCGCCGCTCGATGCGGCGGCCGTACCAGCGGTACGCCAGCACCAGCCACACCAGGGCCACCACGGCCAGCAACAGGCTGCTCGAGTGCCACGGCACCGCAGCCGCCACGCCACCGCACAGGACAGGGCACACCGTCGTTGGACCTCCAGGCGGCCTCCCGGGAGGAAACCGATCGCGCCACACCCACGCGATCAAACCACAAGCCGGCCCCCTTGTCAACCGGAGCGCGGCGTTTGACAGGCGCGCCGGCGGGCGCTAGGATCGGGTACTTTCAAGCCCGGTCCCCCCCCCCCGACAGCACGAGGAACGGGGCGTGGTTCTCCGCTGGATCGTCCTGGGCGTCTTCGCCCTCACGTATGCCTTCCTGTGCCTGAGCCATCGGCGGCGCGCCGTGGGGGTGTGGGTGGGCATCGCGGCGATGGTCGCCGCCCGGTATCTGCTGAGCGGCCAGGACGCCGAGGGCGCGCTCACGCTGCGCGCGGTGGCCTTCGACGCCGTGTCGTGGAACGTGATCGGCGTGCTGGCGGGCGCGATGCTGATCGCCGACCTGTTCATGGCCTCGGGCGTGCCGCTGCTCGTGGCCGACCTGATCGTCGCCCACTGCCGCACGACGCGAATGGCCATCGTGAGCGTGTGCCTGTTCTCGGGCCTCGTGTCGGCCTTCGTGGACAACGTGACGACGGTGCTGCTGGTGTCGCCCATCGCCCTGGCGATCGCGGGGCGGACCAAGGTGTCGCCCGTGCCGATCCTCATCGGCATCGCGATCAGCTCGAACCTCCAGGGCGCGGCCACGCTCATCGGCGACCCCCCGAGCATGCTCCTCGCGGGGGCCTTCAAGCTCACGTTCAACGACTTCTTCTTCCACGCGGGCAAGCCCTCGATGTTCTTCGCCATGCAGGTCGGGGCGGCAGCGAGCGCCGTCGTGCTCTTCCTGGTCTTCCGCCGGCACCGGCAGCCGATGCAGCCGGTGGAGGTGGTGAAGCCGACGACGTGGGTGCCCGTGGGCTTCATCGCCGTGATGATTCTCTTCCTCGCCTCGTCGTCGTACTTCGACCCCGGCTTCGAGTGGCTGGCGGGGACGGGCAACGTGGTGCTCGGCGTGCTGGCCTTCGCCTGGGGCGCGTGGCGCGAGCCGAAGGAGGCCAGACGCATCCTCACCCGCTATGACTTCCCGACCATGGCTCTCCTCGCCGGCATCTTCGTCCTGGCCTACGCGATGGACCAGTTCGGCTGGGTGCAGGCCATCGCCGACGGCATCGCGGGGCTGGTGGGCACGAACAAGTTCGCTGCCTACACCCTCATCGTGTGGGTGTCGGTGCTCGTGTCGGCGTTCGTGGACAACATTGCCTACGTGGCGCTGATGCTGCCGGTGGTGAAGCACCTGGCGTCGCCTGAAATGGTCGGCGGCGACCCGTTCCTCTACGCGGCCGGGCTGCTCATCGGCGCGTGCCTGGGCGGCAACATCACGCCCATCGGGGCCTCGTGCAACGTCGTGGCTGTGGGCGCCCTGCGGCGGCAGGGACACGCGGTCAGCTTCTGGCAGTTCGCCCGCATCGGCCTTCCGTTCACGCTGGCCGCCACGCTGGCGGGCTACCTGTTCGTGTGGGTGTTCTGGGGCTGAGCGAAGTCGCTGGGAGATAGCGTGGAACTCGTCCCGCTCCTCATCGTGCTGCTGTCGGCCGCGGGCCACGCGATGTGGAACTTCTTCGCCAAGTCGTCGCAGCACAAGCTCGCCTTCATCTGGGGCCTCTACGCCCTGGGCGCGGTGTTCTACCTGCCGCTGTACCTGGCGCAGGGCCTCGACGCGCGCCTGGGCGCGGGGGCCTGGGCCTGCATCCTCGGCTCGGCGGCCGCCAAGGCGGTCTACATCATCTTCCTCGCGGAGGCATTGCGGACGTGTGACCTCTCGATCGCCTATCCGCTGAGTCGCATCGCCCCCGCCATCGTGCCGTTCTGGGCGGCGCTATTCCTGGGCGAGAGCGTCTCGGCCCTCGGCGCGTTCGGCATCGCAGTGGTCTGCATCGCCATCCCCGTCATGCACCTCCAGGGCGCCAGCATCGGGCACATGCTGCGCGTCCACCACTCGTTCCTCACGCGCGGCACCGTATTCGCCCTCCTGGCCGCAGTCATGGTCTCCGCCTATTCGATCGTAGACAAGCTGGCAATGACCCACTACGCCAAGCCGATCGCCTTCAACTACATCCACTGGGTGGCCACGGTGCTGCTGCTGGCGCCCTACATCGCCTGGCGCTGCGGCGTGCGCAACGTCGTGGCCCTGTTCCGCTCCGAGTGGTGGCCGCTGGCCATCTCGGGGTTCCTCGACTTCGGCGCCTACGTGCTCGTGCTCTACGTGATGGAGACGGGCAAGGTGAGCTACATCGTGGCGGCCCGGCAGACGAGCCAGATCATGGCCATCCTGCTTGGCACGATGGTGCTGCGGGAGCGCTGCGGCCGCATCCGCCTGGTCGCCGGCGGCCTCATCCTGGTCGGCGTCACCCTCATCGGCATCGCCCGGTGAGGTCCCTTGACAGCGTTCCGCGCCTGGGGTAGCATCGGGACATGTTGGCGAGGCCCTCCAAGCCCATTTCACCCGACGAATGCCCGCGGCGGCCCGCTCCGCTGCTGCTTCTCCTTGCGCTCGGCCTGGCCGCGGGCGCCTGCCGCCTGCTCGCCGCCGTGCCGTCCGACGCGCTGCTCGGGCGCCTTCAGCCGCAGGGCCGCGTGAGCGACTTTGCCGGGATCCTCAGCGCCCAGGACCGCGACGCGCTCGACGGGCTGCTCGCCGGGCTCGAACGGCGGACCACTGCCCAGGTCGCCATCGTCACCCTCGCGTCCCTCGAGGGCGGCCAGGTGGACGACTTCACGCACAAGCTCTTCCAGCGCTGGGGCGTGGGCCGGAAGGGGAAGAACAACGGCGTCATGCTCCTCGTGGCCGTGCGCGACCGCAAGGCGCGCATCGAGGCGGGCTACGGCCTGGAGCCGGTGCTGCCCGACGTGTTGGCGGGCCGCATCCTCCGCGAGGACCTCTTTCCCGCGTTCCGCGAGGAGCGCTATGCCGACGGGCTCATCCGCGCCGCGCGTCGCATCGCCACGATCGTCGAGCGCGGCGAGCCCGCGGCGAAGCTGCCCGATGATGCGTCGCACGCCCCCGAGGGGCTGCCGGGCACGGTCTTCCTGATCGTGTTCCTCTCGGTCTTTGTTGGGGGTGGCCTGTTCATGGCGGGGGCGGGACTGGGGGCCAAGGCCGGGTTCCTGGTGCTCTGGGGCTCGTTCTTCGGTGGAATCCCCCTGCTCTTTGCCGCCGCAGCGGCCGCGACGGGCAACCTGGCGCCGATCTGCGTCCTGGGCCCGTTCGCCGTGGGGATGCTCCTGTTCGGCCGGTCGGTGGGGCGTACCCATCCAAAAAGGTTCCGCTCCGGCGGCGGGCCGACGCGCGCCACGGGCTGGGTGTGGGGTGCCACGAGCGGGGGGTCGAGCGGCCGCTCGTCCGGCGGCGGCTTCTCGAGCAGCGGGGGCGGCGGCTTCGGCGGCGGCTCGTCCGGCGGCGGGGGCGCCAGCGGCGGCTGGTAGCGAAAGGGGACCTCAGAATGACTCCCGAGCAACTCACCGAGCAGCTCAAGCAGGCCCTGCCCGCGGGTCTACGCGCTGTGGTACTCTACGGCTCCGCAGCCGCCGGCGACCACGTCGCGGGGCGGTCCGACTACAATGTCCTCATCGTGGCCGACCGGTTGGGTCTGGTGGAGCTGGATGCCCTCGCGGCGCCTGCCCGGGCCTGGGCCAGGGCCGGCCACCGCCCGCCCCTGCTGTTCACGCCCGAGCAGCTCGCCGCTTCGGCCGACTCCTTTCCCATCGAAATCCTCGACATCCAGCAGTCGCACAGGCTCCTCTTCGGCGAGGACCCCCTGGCCGGGGTCCGCGTGAGCCGCGAGCACGTGCGCCTGGAACTCGAGCGCGAGTTGAAAGCCAAGCTCCTCCACCTCCGCGAAAGCTATCTGCTGGCCGCGGGCCGGCCCAGGCGAGTCCTCGACCTTCTTGCGGCGTCGCTCTCGTCGTTCCTCGTCCTGTTCCGCGCCGCCCTGCGGCTCTACCAGGGCGACGTGCCGACGCAGAAGCTCGACGCCGTGCGCGCCCTGGCAGGCCACATCTCATTCGACCCCCAGGTGTTCCTCACGGTTCAGGAGCTGAAGGCGGGACGCCTCAAGCCGCGCAGCGTCTCCGCGCGCGAACTGGCAGGGAACTACTTCGGAACCATCGAGCAAGTGATCGGCGCGGTGGACCGCCGTCTCCACCCCAAGGAGTCCAGCGATGTCGAAGTCTAAGGTCATCCTGATCGTCGCCGCGGTCGTCGTGGGCGTGGCCCTCATCTGGTTCGTGGCGACCAACAACCAGCTCGTGGCGCTGCGCGAGGGCTGCAGCGCCGCCTGGGCGCAGGTGGAGACGGTTCTCCAGCGGCGCTTCGACCTCATCCCCAACCTCGTCGAAACCGTCAAGGGCTACGCGAAGCACGAGAAGACCGTGCTGGAGGACGTGACGAAGCTGCGCAGCCAGTGGGCCGCCGCGCAGACGCCCGCGGACAAGGCCCAGGCCGCCACGCAACTCGAGGCCGGCATCGGCCGCCTGCTCCTCGTGGCCGAGCGCTACCCCGACCTCAAGGCGAGCGAGAACTTCCGCGACCTCCAGGTGCAGCTCGAGGGCACCGAGAACCGCATCGCCATCGAGCGCCAGCGCTACAACGAGGCCCTCCGCGCCTACAACACCCGTGTCCAGCAGTTCCCTGCCAGCATCGTCGCCAGCGTGCGTGGCCTCCAGCCGTTGCGCGCCTACTTCGAGGCCGCCCCCCCCGCCGCCGAAGCCCCCAAGGTGAAGTTCTGAGTGGCCCACCACCCCGCTGGACAATGCGAGAGACGCTTCGGTCTCCTCTACTCCCTGAGCGCGCCGACGGGTCACGCGATCCGGACGAGAAGGTCGTCGGGGACGGCGAGGCCGCGGCGGGCGGCAGCAATGTCGCGGAGGAAGCGCTGGCCGTCGGCGGCATAGCCGGCAGTGGGGCGAAGCCCCGGGACACGCTGGCACCACCAGGCGTTGAAGGCGTGCATGAAGAGCTCGCGGAGGTACTTGCTGTAGACGCTGGCGAGGGCGACCGGCAGGTAGCGGGCGTCGCCCCCCTCGTAGAAGCCGATGGTCATACGGCGGGCACCGTCGGTGACGGTGTAGATGGATTCCCCTGCGCCCTCGGTGAGGGCTCGGACGCGTGCGCCGAAGAACGTCTGGTGCAGGAGCAGGCCGTAGCGGTTGCGGCCGCCGTGCTTGTCCGCGTGCACGACGAGGCCCCGCTCGCCCCAGTCGCGCCAGAAGCGCGCCAGGAGGTGCGAGGTCATGAGGAAGAGGGTGGCCGACTTGGTGCCGTGTGCCTCCACGAGGCGGTTATACTCGCCGACGAGGACGGGCAGGCAGCGGACGCCAAGGAAGCGGGCGCCGCTCGCCTGCCGCAGGCGTTCGGCGTCGGCCTCGATCCGCCCCGCGTCGGCCGCGAGGGGCACGGCGAAGTCCGCGCCCTGGTACCAGGGATAGGCGTCCAGGTCGCCCGCCACGTCGGCCAGCGCGCCGAGCAGGGAGCGGAAGGTGGCGGCCGGGGTCACATCTTCATTTGGCACATTGCCGCCATGTGCGAAATGAAGATGTGGCCCCCTCGCCGCGGCGGCGAAGGCGAGGGCGGTGCGCTCGATGTGGCGGGGGCCGCGGGTCTGGTCGAAGAGGCGCTTGCTGTCGTCCACCGCCACGCGCTCGGGGTCGCGCGTCGAGCGGGTGACGACGTCGGCCAGGCGAGCCCAGAGGTCGTCGCCCGCGGCAGCGTCGGGCACGTCGAAGGCGACGCCGCTGACGACGAGCGGCCCGAGGAGCGGGCCGTAGCCCGCCTCGTCTATCCCTGCCACGATAGCCACGCGGCGTGTCTCACCTCTTCTGCTCGGCGTTCAGCCAGGGGTCGAGCTCGATGCCGACGAATCCCGCCACGAAGTCCACAAGCTGGAGGGGCCGTAGGAGAAAGCGGATGCCCACGCCGGCGTGGACCTCTGCCCCGATGGGAAAGCTGTCGCCCCAGCGCGTGTGGAGCGGGCCCTCCACCGTGTCCTTGATGAAGAACTCCGGGTCGCCGTGGAGCTCCTTGCGGTCGAGGTACTGAATGCCGAGGGTGCCGGCGTGACGGACGAAGGCGGCGTCGCCGGCGAGTCGCCGCCAGCCGCACAGCCCGGCCACTTGCTCCACGGGGTAGGCGAGGAAGCTGAAGGGCAGAAGGCCGATCTCGCTGTCAATCTCGCGCCAGGCGCCCACGCGGCGGTCGAGGATGCCGACGCGGCGGGTGCGCAGGTCGCTGAGGCCGAGGAACTGGACGCCATACTTGACGTCGAGCTTGACGCCGCGTCCGGCGCCCACGTTCAGTTCCACGATGTCGAGCAGGTCGGCCAGCCGCTCGTGGAGGTAGCGCAGGGGCGCCCAGGGCCGGGCCTTCGCTTCGCGCGGCGGCTCCGCCGGCGGGGCCTCGGCGGCAGATGCAGTGCCCCACGCAAGGAGGGCGAGCAGGATGGCCGGCGCGGTGCGACGCACGCGAGGGGTCCTCCGGCAGCCCAGCGGGCGGGCCGGGATCAACGGTTCACTGCGGCGAGCCAGGCCGTCGGCGCGGAATGGATGCGCCACTCGCCGCTCTCGCGGAACAGCACGACTTCGCCGGAGAGCGGGCGGTCCTGGATCTGGACGTACACGGGCACGACCATGCCGTTCTCGGTGCGGTACGGGTTGCCGAGCTTGAGGGTGTGGAGGGCGGCGAGGCCATCCTCGGGCACGGCCTGGACCTCGTCGTCGAACTCGTTGAAGGTCATGGCCTGGCGGCGCTCGTCGGTGATCAGGGCCCAGAGTTGCCGGGCCTGGCGCGTGCGGAGGAGGGTGGCGGCGCGCCGTACCACCTGGCTGGGCGTCTGCCTCGTGAGCGCCAGGACGGCGACGAAGCCGCCCACGACCACGGCGACGATGGCCAGGCCCACGACGACCGGCAGCGGCCGCACGCGCCGCCTGCCCGGAATGTCGAACGGCACCAACTCGTCGGGGGCGGCCTCGGACAGGGGCCGCAGGGTCATGTGCTTGCGGGGGCCGTCGCCCGCGCTGTCGAAGGCGAAGGCCTCCGTGCCCACCTTGATCTGGTCGCCCGGCTCGAGGCGATGCGGCTTCATCACGAAGTCGCCGTTCACGTAGGTGCCCAGCATGCTTCCCGTGTCGGTGAGCACCCAGTCGTCGCCCGAGCGCGCGATGCGGCAGTGCGCGCGCGACACCTGCTTCTCCATCACGCGGATGTGGCAGGACGGGTGGCGGCCGATGACGGCCGCCTTGGCGCCCAGGTCGTGTTCTTCCTTGGTTCGCAGGTTGATCAGCTTCGCCATGGCGTCCCCGCCGCACTCCCGGTCACTGACCGTATTCTGCCAGGAGGCGGCCCGCAAGTCAAGCCTCCGCGGGGCCGAGGCGCATCGCGCCCCGCGACGCAAGGGTTTGACACGCTGCTGGCCTTGCGCTAGCATCGCGGCACTTTGTCGCAGGAGGCCCGCGGGTGAGTGGAACCATCAAGGTGACCTTCGAGCCGGAGGGCAAGGCGGCCTACGTGCTGCCCGGCAGCCTGGTGCTCGAGGCCGCGGCACGCGCCGGCATCATCGTGGACACGCCCTGCGGGGGACGCGGCACGTGCGGGAAGTGCCGCGTGGTGGTCCGCGACGGGTGCGCGGCGCCTACAGCCACGGAGCGCCGGCTGCTGAAGCCCAAGGAGCTGGCCAGCGGCGTCCGCCTCGCGTGCCAGGCCAAGCTCGTGCGCGAGACGGCGATCACGGTGCCCGACGCCTCGCGGTTCTTCGAGCAGCGGATCCTCACGACGGGCGTGCGGCGGGTCACCCGGCTCTGCCCGGCCGTGGCCAAGCGGGCCGCGCGCGTGGCGGAGCCGACGCTCGACGCGGCGCGCGCGGACGCCGATCGCGTGCTCGACGCTCTGGGCAGCGCCGGGCGCCGCCTCGACCTGGGGGCTGCGCGTCAGCTCCCCGCGGCTCTCCGTGCCGCCGACCACCAGATCACCGCGGTGCTCCACGGCGACGACGTGATCGCCTTCGAGCCGGGCGACACGACCGGGCGGTGCTTCGGGGCCGCCTTCGACATCGGCACGACCACCGTCGTCGGCTCGCTCCTCGACCTCACGACCGGGCACGAAGTGGCCCTGGGCGCCCGCACGAACCCCCAGGTGGCCTTCGGCGATGATGTGGTGGCTCGCATCACCTGCGCGACCGAGGGCGACGGCCTGCGCGAGCTTCAGGCGAAGATCGTCGAGTGCATCAACGACATCCTCGGCGAGATGGCGGCCAAGGCGGGCATCGCGCGCGAGGCGATCTACGAGATGACCACCGTGGGCAACACCACGATGAACCATCTGCTCCTCGGCCTCGACCCGCGCCACATCGCCCAGATGCCCTTCCCGGCCGCAGTTCGTGGCAGCCTCACCGTGCCGGCGGCGGAACTGGGCATCGCCATTCACCCGCGGGGCCGCGTCTACACGATGCCCAACATCGCCGGCTTCGTGGGCGGCGACACGGTGGGCGTCATCCTGGCCGCCGACCTGCCGGCCCGCCGCAAGCCCACGCTGGCCGTGGACATCGGGACGAACGGCGAGATGGTGCTGGGCACCCGCAAGCGCCTGGTGGCCTGCTCGACCGCGGCCGGCCCCGCCTTCGAGGGCGCGCGCATCCGCTTCGGCATGCGGGCCGCCGACGGCGCGATCGAGCAGGTGCGCTTCGGCGACGACGTGGAGACGAGCGTCGTCGGCGACGCGCCGCCCCGCGGCCTCTGCGGCTCCGCCCTCATTGACGCCCTGGCCGAGCTGCTCCGCGCCGGCATCCTCGAGCCCAGCGGGCGCCTCCGCGGCCCCGGCGACCTGCCGCGCAGGCTCCCCAAGGCCATCCGCCGCCGCGTCGTGCCCGGCGAGCGCGGCAACGACTTCGTCCTCGCCGACCGGGCCGAGACGAGCCTCGGGGAGCCGATCCTCCTGACCCAGGCCGACATCCGCCAGGTCCAGCTTGCCAAGGGCGCCATCCGGGCCGGCATCGAAGTCCTCAAGAAGCACCTGGGCGTGGACGACGCGGGCATAGACGCCATCCTGCTCGCCGGCGGCTTTGGGAACTTCATCCGCCGGCGCAACGCCCTCCGCATCGGCCTCCTGCCCCCCGTCGAGCACGAGCGCATCCACTTCATCGGCAACGCCGCTCTCGTCGGCGCCAAAATGGTCCTCGCCTGCACCGACTACCGCGCCCAGGCCGAGGCCGTCTCGCGCGAAGTCGAGTACCTCGAGCTCGGCGGCCTGCCCGAGTTCCAGGCCCACTTCGCCGAAGCGATGCTCTTCCCCGAGAGCGACTGAGGCGGCAGCCGGCCGACGATCCGCATCCTGAGGGAGTTGCCTCAGGGCACCGTTTCTGCTAGAGTTATTGGGCATCGCCCCTTCGGTTGCATCCGCAGTTGGGTCCCGCGGTCCAGCGGTTCGGAGACGTGGCAATGAGCCTGATCGGCGAACTGTTCGGGAAGTCGCCTTTTGGCCCCCTCGTCGAGCACGCCAAGAAGGTGAACGAGTGCGTGAAGCTCGTGCGGCCCCTGCTCGAGGCCTGCGTGCGCGAGGACTGGGAGGGCATCCACCGGCTCCAGGACGCCGTGACGAAGCTGGAGTACGAGGCGGACGTGGTGAAGCACGAGATCCGCGACCACCTGACGCGGCGGTACTTCCTGCCTGTCGCGCGGGAGGACCTGGACCGCTACCTGCACAGCCAGGACGAGATCGCCGATTCGGCCCAGGACTTCGCCGTGGTGCTGATCCTGCGCAACACGAAGATCCACCCGGAGCTGGTCCAGGAGTTCTCCGACTTCGTGGACCAGATCGTCCTGGTGAGCGAGACGCTGACGAATGCGGCTCAGGAGATGGATTTGCTGGCCGAGACCTCGTTCGGCGGCGCCGAGGCCGACAGCGTGCTCAAGAAGATCAGCGGCTTGGGCGAGGGCGAGTGGAAGGCCGACCGCATGCAGCGCAAGCTCGGCCAGCACATCTACCGGCTGGAGAAGGAGCTTGACCCCA
>Ga0307378_10000864_pt1 | contig 50705 bp, 38 predicted proteins | sample UN1MG_FD_202238 | JGI IMG/M metagenome (GOLD analysis project Ga0307378, IMG submission 202238) | Soil microbial communities from Risofladan, Vaasa, Finland - UN-1 | ecosystem: Environmental > Terrestrial > Soil > Coastal area > Acid sulfate soil | place: Finland: Risofladan, Vaasa | collected... | reverse complement strand
AATGTTGAAAGAAAAGGTATTCCTGGTGCCTTCAGTACGATGAGCATCAAAGTAAGAGCTCCACTCTCAATCGAGTGGTTTGATACCTTTAGAGTGATTGTCAGAGTAAGAGTTCAGGCTGGTCCCGCTCCAAGTGCTACCGGTATGGTAGATGTCGGAGTAGCTCCTGCTGTAGATCTGAGGGAAGTTCCCCTTGGTGCGACTGATATATGCGGTAATCCTGTTTCGTACGGTTTGGCTGATATCATTTTCGTGCCAAGAGAGACTCAGGTAGGATGCACTCCTAATAATGTTGTACAGAGAATTTATCAGGTAGATCGTCCGACTATCGCTGCTCCTATGGTTGCTGGCGTCGGCGCAGAAACCAACGTCTATACCGTGAATGGAGAGTTGGTTGCTGGCGTACAGCCTAGCAAAATCTGGGTAGCCCTGGGAAGAGAATTCCAGGATGGTTCATGGCACATGATTATGGAAGACGTACAGACTGTTATTGCTGGCGTTACCAGTGGTGCCGGAAGTGTTTTTGAAGTCGTAAGCGTAACCGTCAGAGGTAACCAGTACCGGATGGATGACCTTATGTTTACCGCTCCTGCTGCTTCCATTGCCAACAACAACACTCCTTATCTGTTCCGCGTTGGTCCAGTATACGGACAGTTGTTCAATACGACCCAGAGTAGATTTATATTTGCTGAAGATGTTGACTACCTCTGGCTGTTCAGCGATCAGGCTCTTCTTATGAAAGCCCAGAATGATCCTGACCTCCAGGCACAGTTGGCTTCTCTTCCACCAGCATCCCGGTTGGCCACAAGACTTCAAGCAGTTAATCCTGCTGTTGTTGACTTCCCATTCATTGAGGATGCTGCCGGCCTTACACCAGCTCAGGCTGGGTTTGATCCGACGACTGCTCAGTTCATCAATCCTCTTGATCCAGCACCTGTGGCTGGAGTACCTAGCCCGGCACTTTTTACCGGAGCAGCAACTCGCCCAGCTTTGACTTTCAAGTTCACGGTTGGTGATGCAATGGGTTCAGTAACCAGTATTGGCCAGCCAGTACCAGTAGCACCTGGAGATACGAATGGTGACGGTACGGTTGATGCCTTGGATATCAATCAAAATTATATGCGGTCCCTTCCTCCTTCGCTTCCTGCCATGGAAGTTCCGGCGAGAGCATGGGTAACTAACATGGGTAATGCAGCCGCTGGCAACCCAATGTATGCTATGGCCTGCGCCTTGGTTAACAGTGGGTTCCCCACATGGCCTACCTTCCAGATTCTGAGACCCTCTGTTGGTCAAGTACTGGAAGATCAGATCATTACCTGCAGAGTTGAGGATGGTCTTGCTGCTGATATGGAAACCTTCCCAGTCAGCGTAGTAAATTACCCTGTAACCAATCTGCCTCCACTTATTGAGCAGTTGGAAGACAGATTCTTCCAGGTTAATGAGACTAGTACCTATCAGATTACCGCTACTGACCCAGACTATGCAGATATGGCTAATGGTTTGACCTTCAGGGCAACCTTGAATGGACTTGCCAACTATCAGTATGGTCCCTGGATGGAACAAATCATTAACCCGATTACCGGCACCATCTCCCTTACTCCTCAATTCGAGGCGACTATGACCTGTATCGTAACGGTTACCGATCCTCGTGGAGCACAGGCTGTGGGTAGTTTCAATATCTTCTGCGTGAACTCCAGTACATGGCTCAATCATCCACCTGCAGTATTGGAAATCATCGAATCTCCGCAGATTGTTCGCGCTGGTCAGTTGTTCACAGTCAGCGATCTGCATATTGCTGATCCTGACAATCAGCAGTTGTTCTACTCCTGCAACATCGGTGCTGTTGGTAGAAACGGCATCTGGACCTTCCAGAGTGAGTTCCCTGGCGAGTACCTGGTTCAGATTACCGGATACGACATCCTTGGTGGCGCTGTAACACAGCAATTCGTACTGCAAGTACTGCCCTGGTGGTCATATTAATAGGCGTTAAGGATCGTGAGATATTGAGATACCATTCTTAATATCGACATCGAACAAGCGAAGCGGGCAGCAAGGATCTTGCTGCCCGCTTTATTTTTTTCCAGATCGGGAGTTCGATTAAATCTCTATATCCTCCCCCACCTATGGTAAATTTTTTCCGATCGCTCAAGCTATTCCCAGAATAATAGTAAGATCAAGATAGTTTATCCGTAAAGCTGCTCAGCCTGATAGGTAGCTAGGTATGGATAGGATGAGTATGCACTCGAATAATCTGAGCAAGAGAATGAATAAAGAATAAAATGATAAAATAATTAGACAAGATAGCAAATACTGGCTCGAAAAGTCGGTTGGGGGTTGAGTCAGGGATAGGAGAGAAAAGATGAGGTTAGGTAAGCTTACGACTTTCAAATCCAGGATGTTCCTTTCATTGCTAATCTGTTCACTGGGTTTTTTTCAGCTCATGAGAATCAGTAATTGCAGAGCTGAGTGTTTTTATGTTACCGGGAACATGTCAGCGGATCTTTCCACCGAGCAAACAATCACCTTCCAGATTACCGGATCAGTAAGCAAATTTTCCTACCGTTACTATCATCCTTCGTATTATGCATACCGTACCAATACTCAGGAGAATAACAGATTTTCCCTCTCTTTCTCATCAGAGCCTACGGCTCAGCAGGAAGGGATTGATGAATGGGGAAATTCCTACACGGACCTGGTCTGGACCACCATATCCGATACCACTCTGGATATTACCGTAAACCAGCAAGCAACAACCAAGGCGATACTTAACCCTCTGGACAGCAGTGGTTTTTTCCCTTTAGATCAAGGAGCTATTCCGAAAGAGGCGCAAATGTATATGACCGGCACCGGGTTGGTCCAATCGACCGATCCCCAGATCAGGGCCAAAGCCAATGAACTGGTTGCCGGCTGTACCTATCAATTTCAGGCGGTTGAAAATATCATCAAATGGATTATGAATAATATTGAATATGGTGCGAATTCAGCTTATGATGCCAGATCTACTCTTATTCAAAAAAAAGGGGTTTGTGAGAACTATTCTCACATTGCCTGCGCTATGCTGCGGGCCGAGAGTATCCCTGCCCGGTACGTTTCCGGGATCAGTCTGGCCAGAACCTACAGTTGGTCCGTTGGTTATACTACCTATTCTACGAGCTGGAATACCGGTCCCCACGCATGGATAGAAGTTTGCTATCCTGATCTTGGCTGGGTTCCTTATGATGCGCTACGCGACGTTCACCACATCGATGTCTTTCGCATTAAAGAGGCTCATGGAAGGGATAATAATGATCTTTCCTCAATCTCCTGGTCTTACTATTCTTCTGCTCCTTCGATTACGGAATCGGAGTCATCTTATGGAGTGAAGATTGAAAATGAAACCGTTGCTATCAGTTGCCTGAGAAAGACGGATGAAATCGCTTCCGTTAACTATGCTCTATCCCTTGAGGTAAATCCCATCGCTGCTCAACCTGCTACTCAACCAATAGCATCTCCTGTTATTACTCCCTTGAACAGCCCTACCAATCAAAAGATTATTGCCATAATAGGTAAAGCCGAACCGGGAAGCATGGTCGAGGTATTCTTAAATGGGAAATCTGCCGGAATATCGGTCACTACCCAGACGGGGAGCTTTTCCGTTTCAGGGGTGAGTCTGATCGAAGGAAGTAATCAGATAACAGCTCGGACGACCCTTGGATCGTTGATCAGCGGGCCATCGCCAGCCCAAACTGTGGTTTTGCAGAGTCAATCCACAAGTATCCCATCATCAGGCTCAACGAGCCAAGTTCCTTTTACCTCCAGTCAGATACCCGATGCCAGCAGGCAGGCGAGCAGCGTTGTCCAAACTCCTGGATACGGGGTCTTCGGCATACCAACTTCTACGGGCTACAGCCCCGCTGGCAGTTTTGGTTACGGAGCCGTGGGCTTGACCGGAGGGTTTAGCTCAGGTGTCAGTTATGGTTCAGGAAACTTGGGCAGCACGTCCTTAGCTGCCTATAGCAACCCATACAGTCCGACGAACAGCCTTGTCTATGGAGGGTTGAGTGGTGGAGGGTTCAGCCCAGTGGTTAGCCCTGTTGTTAGCTATGAGGGCTTGGGCAGCCCATCCGTTGCTGCTTATAGCAGTCCATATAGCCCGACGAGTAGCTTTAGCAGCCTTGGCTATGGAGGCGGATTGAGTAGTGTGAGCAGTTTATCCTTTGCCTATAGCGGCACAAACAGCTTTAGCTACGGAGGGGGATTAAGTGTTGGGGGATTGAGCGGCGTAGGAGGTGCAGGATTTAGCCCTGTGGCAAGCTATAATAGCTATGCTGGAGGCTTGAGCAGCCCATCTATCGCTGCCTATAGTAATCCATACAGCATGAATAGCCCCGCGACTGGCTTTGGCTACGGAGGGTTTAGCAGTAGCTTCCTCGGTGGCCTATCGACCTTGTTCTAAAGGAGTGTTCGAGCTAACGCCCTTAGGGCGGGCTTTGAGTACGGCAGGCAGCCCCGCCGTTATAGCAGGCAGCCCCGTTGTTATAGTGGAAGCGGCTTCCAGCCGCTTAAACAAGCGCCAGGAAGCCGCTTCCACTATAACACGCACCGCCTGCGCCAGGCCGCATAAAAAAAGGGATTTCCTGCGATCGAGCTAACAACGCCCTTCGGGCGGGCTTTTTGAAGCGTAGCAGCAATGATGTAGGGGGCGCCAGGCCTCTCTCGGTCGGATCGTTGGAGCGTTAGGGAGATTTTACTCTCCCATGCTCCCGCGCTCCCACCAGATGTGGGCAGCCAAGCCATTACCAGTCCACGAGCAGGATTTTTACCTGAACTGTCTGGCCTGGTAAAGGAATGCCTCTAATCGAGTTTTGATAGAAGTTTGCTCGATGCCGTCATAGGCCAGATTCAAGAAAGGGAAATCATCGTGGTCAAGGCGTACCCTTTTAAGGATAGTGGAAGCGATGGTTCCCGGCATGCAGGAAAATGGCATGACATTGATCAAACCGGCCATGTCCTTTCTGGCAAAGTCTATCGCTTTTCCAATACTCAAAACAGCCTCTCCTTCAAATGAGGAATGCAGGTAAGGACGGCTGTAATCGAGGAGCTGTTCGACTGAAGGGTCCTTTCCGTTGAGGACAGCGGAACATAACAGCCGGTGTATTTTCTTTTCATCTTTTTTTTGCAGAACTTCCTTGATCATGGTTAAGAGCAGGTATTTTAAATTCCTGTTTACCTTGCTGCGGGCCTTACTGGTATAATTGATATAGTGGAACCACTCGTTAACTGGCGATATCCAGACTTCCCCTCCCAGCCCTTCAATCTCGCGGATCAATTCGCAGTTGCTGAAGCGATTGGATCTGACGAAAATTTCCCCTACAATTCCGATGACGGGCTTGTCCGTTACATTTGGGTTTCGATGAAATTGAGAAATAGATCGAAGAATCGGAGCTATAGCAGGGCGGATCGACTTTTGGGTCTCAATAGTATGGCACAGGATGGATAAGCATTGTTTAAATATGCTATCTGCCTCATGAGGGGAAGTTTCATAGGGCCGGTTTTGAAAAAGCCACTTTTCAAGGTAATCGACCATGACAATTCCCTGCCAGGCCAGGCGGATAAACTCTTGTCCCATAATTCCCAGCTCGGTGTAGAAGCTTTCTCCTTGATTTGGAGAATAGATGGGCACTTCAGGGAAGCCCACCTGGTCCAGGACCAGCCGGTGAAGCTGGTGATATTGCCCGAATCGGCAAGGCCCATCGCCGGAAGGCATAAAAAAGGCGGTTTTTTCCGGATCAAACTGACCGGAGCGGGTAATCTTGATCATATCTCCGGTGGTAACAAGGCAGGGGAAGCATTCCTTGCCTGATGTATACATTCGTCCATACTGAATAGTCTCTTCATCCGACTCTGGCATAACCTCGGCCATTATCCCCTGGGACTTGAAGGCAGAGCAAAGGGCATGGGCGTGCTCAGACATAAAGGGAATGTACAATTGACGCTGGACGTATCGTTTGTGACCGTTGTGTTTATAGGTTGACGACTGGCTGCCGGAGAGCTGTTTTTGAATATTTGGCAAAGGGTGCAGCTTGGGCTGATTGTGCAGGCTGTCCACAAAGGCTTCGCAGCGGGTTATTATCCCGGCACCGGCGCTGTGCTCATCGATCTCGATTTGCAGGTATGGCTTTCCTTTCATGGTATGCTGAAAAAACTGGGCAATGAAGGAATCAGGACCACAACTGAAATTGGTAAGGTAGACTGCATAACAGTTTGCCCTGTCGCGGATAAATCGGGCGGCACTCAAGATCCTTTGGCCATAGCGCCAGTACATGTTCGGCCAATTTTGGGCAATTTGGGTATGTTGGAGCGGAAGAAAATCCATGGGAATGATCAGAAAGCCCATTTCGCGAAAGATCTTGGGGACCTCCAGGTTCAATCCAAGGTCGCAGCCGTTATAGGGGCGGCTGATCAGGACCAAAATTTTCTCCTGGTCAGATGAATTGGCCGATAGATTGTTGATGACCTCTTCCCCTTTTTTTTGAATAGCCGCATAGAAAGAGTTCTGAGCTGCCTGAGCCAAAGTAATGGCCTTTACCGAAGCCGATGCTGATTTTTCCATACTGCGGCCCAGTTGAATAAGGCTTTTTTGGATAGATTTTTCCCCTTCGCGCAAAGATAAAACAGGGCTTAAGACCTTGACCCCGCTTTGTTCCATATTGATGGCTGCCGCAGCAGTATAGGGGATGGTTTGAACATACGGGCAATTGAAACTGTTATGGATGTTGTCTTGTTCGCTTGGCATGTTAATGATACTGGGGAGAAAGAGGTATTCCACGCCCTGCTGGATGAGATTAAGAATATGGCCGTACGAAACCTTGATGGGAAAGCAGGTATCGGCGATAGCTGCCTGGACCCCCTGGTTAATGATTTCTTTGTTGGTAGGCTGAGAGAGAACAACCTCAAATCCCAGGGCCTCAAAAAAGGTGCGCCAAAAGGGAAGTAATTCATGGAAGAAGAGACACAAAGGTATTCCTACCTTTTTAAGAGGTTTGGAAGAGGATGTGCCTTGGGGCGAATCCAAAAATTTACGGTGCAGTTCCTGTGATCTGAAGGCAAAGAAATCGGGAATGGCAGATTGAGAGTCTTCTCCCTTTTTTTCGTCATACCGGTCACATCTGCTTCCGTAGTAAAGTGGCTTATTTTGCTCAAGGGTAACTTTTTTGACTTGGCAGTGGTTGGCGCATCCTTTGCACTCAAAACTTGCTATTTCGTAATGCTGGTGGCTTAAATCAAACCCCCTGAATTTGGTTTTGGTCCAATTTTGGCTCTCCTGAGCTATCACGGCCACCCCAATGGCACCGGTAACTTCATGGTGCTCAGGAACGGTAATGGGTTTTCCCACGACATGTTCGAAGGCAGCGACAACTCCTTTATTGGCCGCAACTCCACCCTGGAAAAAAATGCGATTTCCCACCTTTCTGCCAGCTACCACCCTGTTGAGATAGTTATGAACAATCGAGTAGCTCAAACCCGCTACCAGGTTCTCTTTGGTAGCGCCGCTTTGTTGATGATGGACGAGGTCAGATTCCATAAATACCGTGCAGCGCTCACCCAACCTTACGGGAGCTGGAGCGGAAAGAGCCAATTTACCGAATTCCTGTTTAATGTTGATGCCGAGTTTTTCTGCCTGCTCTTCGAGAAAGGAGCCGGTTCCGGCAGCGCAGACCTTATTCATTTCAAAATCCACGACAGCGCCATGATCCAAGCTGATGTACTTGGAGTCCTGCCCACCGATTTCGAAGATGGTATCGACTTGAGAATCAATGACTGCAGCGGCCCTGGCCTGGGCCGTAATCTCGTTTTTGATGATATCCGCGCCCACGAAATCTCCGATAAGGTACCTGCCGGAGCCTGTCGTGCCAACTCCGCAGATTTGCACACGGTCTTTTATTTCCTGTCCTATTTCATCCAGCCCCTTACGGACAGCCTCAATCGGGCGACCGGCAGTCATCAGGTATCTTTTGGCCAGAACCTTTTTCTGGCTGTCAATCAACACCACATTCGTACTGATTGAGCCTACATCGATTCCTAAAAAGGCAGGGATCAGACGGGTATCTTTACGCTGCCCGCAACCCTGTCCAAAGGTTTGTTCTAAAGGTTGCTCTTTGGAAAAGCCTTCTTTTGAATCAGAAGAATGGTGGCCGCGAAGAATCAAAGGCGGCAGGAGGGATGTTTGAAGGTGATTCTGTTTCAGATATTCGGCTATGGCCTTCAGTACATCGCTACCCTTGATAAGTTTGGGATTTTCAAGAGCAACCAGTGCTGCCCCGATAGCGCCCATGCAGTTATAATACTTAGGGATGATCAACTCTCCCGGAGTAAGCTGAAAGAGGCTCTCAAAAGCACTCACCATTCCTTTGTTGGCAGCTACGCCCCCCTGGAAGACAATGGGTTTGTGAAATTCTTTTCCTTTTCCAATGCTTCCCTTGAAGTTTCTGGCCATAGCCAGGCAAAGCCCGGCAACGATATCATAGTCAGGGGTAGCTTCCTGCTGCAGGTGAATCATGTCTGATTTGGCAAAAACGCTGCACCTTCCGGCAATGCGGGCCGGGTTTTGGGATTTCAAGGCAAGTTCCCCAAACTCTTCTTCAATCGAGACGCCAAGGCGTACAGCCTGCTGGTCCAGAAACGATCCGGTACCTGCGGCACACATGGTATTCATGGTGAAATCTTTTAAAACTAAGGTGCCCGAAGAATTCTGCTGATCGAGAAGAATGAGTTTGGAATCCTCCCCACCGATTTCGATAATGGTTTTGGCTTCAGGATGAATAAAGATAACAGCTTTCATCTGAGCGATAATTTCATTAATGAAATGAGAGCCCAAGAGCTGGCTCAGTATTTGGCCACCTGTTCCCGTAAAAGACAGGCTGATGGAGTCCTCAAAAAGATATTTGGAGAAATCTTTTTCAAGCACTTCAAAGGTTTTAGAAATTGGCTGGCCCTTGAGTCGATGATAGGAGGTTTTAATAATTTCACGATCCTTATTAACGAGAGCAAAATTGACGCTGATTGATCCGATATCAATCCCAAGGCAAAACATTTTTCCCTTGCTCCCATGTCTGTTGCGCATGTTAATTACTCCCTTCCGAAGATAAATCTAACTGCTCCTCTTTCACTATAACCAGGAATGAGAATTAAAATCATATTATATTTTAAATTATTTATCAAGGTACTTTCGTGCTCAATCATTTTTAGCCTTTACACAGGGTAAATAACGATATATACTAACCCGACAATTGCCTTGGCATATTTCCTATCTGGTTAAAAACATTACCCATATTTAGCAGATTAAGGTGATAAAAATTTATGAACTTCTTACAAACCATATTCTTGGGAATCATTCAGGGATTAACCGAGTTTTTCCCTGTGAGCAGTTCAGGCCATTTAGTAATTATCGAATCTTTTTTTAAAAATTTTGACCGTCCTGGTATATTATTTGAAATTATTTTACATGTGGCTACGCTTGTGCCCATTGTCATCTATTATCGAAAGGAGCTTTATCAGATTATCGAGGGGCTGTTGAACTGGAAGTCTGATTCGCCGGATTCAGCTTTTTCCCGAGGCCGCAAAGTTTTTTTCATGCTTATCGTCGGATCAATTCCAACAGCCGTGATCGGATTTGTTTTTAAGGATTTTTTCGAGGAGCTCTTTTCGACCCCTGCTTTGGTATTAGTGGCCTTGTGCATAACCGGCGGTCTTTTGTGGTTTGCGAGCAGGCGTTTGAACACCACGCGGCGGCTGGACCAGATTACTATCAGGGATGCATTGCTCATTGGGACTTTCCAGGGACTGGCCATTACACCGGGCATATCCCGCTCCGGCGCAACCATTGCCATGGGCCTGTTTTGCGGCCTTGATCCGCAGGCCAGTGCTGCGTATTCCTTCCTGCTCGCCATACCGGCAATATCTGGGGCCGCAGTCCTGGAGTTGAAGCATATCGATCTTTTATGGCAGCCGGGAACAAACCTCGCAGCCATGCTGGTTGGCGCTCTGGTAGCATCTCTGGCCGGTTATTTTGCCATTCGATACCTCGTTAAACTCCTCGGTCTGAAGCGGTTGTCCATCTTTGCCTGGTACTGCTGGTCTTTTGCTCTTATTGCTGGTTTACTTCTTTTCTTTGCAGGCAAAATTTGAGGATGAAAATGTAAGGCTATGGATTCATTAAGTCATCGACTGGTTCATAAGATTATCGGCGTGTTTTTCTTCGCTTTGGCTCTCTTCGTTTTTCTGAGTCTGATCACGTACAGCCCGAAAGATCCTTCCTATTTTAATCTCACGGAAATTGGAAAAGTTCTCAACTTTGGAGGCATATTTGGATCCTATCTGGCTGCATTGTTGCTGGTGTGCTTTGGCGTCCCGGCATTTTTGTTCCCGCTTGGTTTGGGGGTAGTAGGATGGAGTCAAGTGACTCTCAAGGAATTGAGGCCATCCATCTTTCACTATATCGGGGCGTGTGTTTTTTTCCCTTCGGCGTGTGGTTTATTATCAATAGGTATTCGTGGGAAGATATTTAAAAATATTCTTCCTGGCGGTGTGTTAGGCGAGTTGGTTAAAGGAACGGATTCTTATTTTGGCGTTCCCGGCACCTGCATCATCCTTTTGACATTTCTCCTGGTTTCCTTGATCCTCCTGACCAGAAACCTGATCGCGGATCATGAGATCGAAGATCATCCAAAAGAGCGGAATAAAAAGAAAAAACCTGCGGGGAAATCATTGAGGAAAGGCAAGCCAAAAGAAAAACCCGAAGATGCTGTATTCGAGAAGATTTTAGCGAGCCACAAAGGCATTCTTCCACCCATGTCCCTGCTGGAGCAGCCAGGGAAAAGCGAGGGTGGCGAGAGCAAACAGTGGATTCAGGATAGCTGTCGAAAACTTGAAGAAAAGTTGCTGGACTTTGCGGTTCACGGTAAAATCACTGGAGTACTCCCCGGGCCGGTAGTTACCAGGTATGAGTTTGAGCCGGCTCCAGGTATTAAGATTTCAAAAATTGCAAATCTGTCGGATGATCTGGCCTTGGCTATGAAGGCACTGTCAGTACGAATTGTCGCACCTATTCCCGGCAAGAGCGTGGTTGGTCTGGAAATTCCAAACCAGAAGAGGGAAGTCGTCTTCCTAAAGGAAATTTTAGAGTCAGAGCAATTTTCCATGGCAAAATCCAAGCTGTCCCTGGCTCTGGGCAAGGACATTGCCGGAACCCCATATATCACTGATCTGGCGAGGATGCCTCATCTTTTGATAGCCGGATCTACGGGGTCTGGCAAGAGTGTGGCCATCAATGCCCTCATTTGCAGTGTACTTTTCAATGCTACGGCTGAAGAGGTAAAATTTATCATGATTGATCCCAAGATGCTGGAATTAGGGGTCTATAACGATATTCCTCATCTTCTGGCCCCGGTGGTGGTTGACCCGAAGGAGGCAGCCAGCGCCTTGCGGTGGGCAACACAGGAGATGGAGAACCGGTATCGGATTCTGGCAGATAAGGGTGTCCGAAATATCAGTCAGTATAATCAATTAATTCTCTCAGGGACAGAGGCTGGGTCAGGGGCTGGGTCGGGGGCTGAGGCAGCACGGGATGTGCCGTGGGATGATCAAACGGTATCCGGTACTCAATCGTCAGGCACGAGCTGCCAACCAGCAGCCAGCATCCATCAAGGTCCGCTGCCGTATGTTGTTATTGTAATCGATGAATTTGCCGATTTAATGATTATGGCTGCCCGCGAGGTGGAAACCCTGCTTATCCGTCTGGCCCAAATGGCCAGGGCTGTGGGTATTCACATGATTATCGCTACCCAGCGCCCTTCGGTAGATGTCGTGACCGGCTTGATCAAAGCAAACTTTCCCAGTCGAATCTCATTCAGGGTGTCTTCGAAGACTGACTCAAGGACCATTTTGGATACCAATGGAGCTGAGAAATTATTAGGCATGGGAGATATGCTGTTTTTGCCGCCAGGCAGTTCCGATCTGGTTCGACTTCATGGCTCTTCCATTACGGAAGGGGAGATCAAGCGGCTGGTAACATTTCTTTCTTCGCAGGGGAAAGCGGAATTCGACGATACCATATTGACCTTTTCCGCTGCAGAAGGAAAACCCGGAAGTAAAAAGGAGGAAGAGGAGTACGATGACCTCTACGATAAGGCAGTGGATCTGGTCATTAAAACCAGGCAGGCGTCAATTTCCATGATTCAACGCAGGTTGCGGATTGGATACAATCGTGCGGCGCGAATGATTGAGATTATGGAGCGAGACGGGGTAGTGAGCAAACCCCAGGGAAGCAAGCCAAGGGAGGTGTTAATTGGCTCCGATTATGAAAACTAAGATGGTTCACAGTAAGGTGTTTTTGGTATTATGCTGTACGTCACTGGTTATGTCATGGGTTATTCCTCAGGTCATTACAACGCATGCAGTATGGGCTGAGGAGCTAAAGGTTGATCCGATCGTTCAACGGGTCCAGCTTTGGTATGAAAATCTTTCAGACCTTCAGGCCGATTTTCGGCAAAAGACTTTTAGTCAAACCTTAAACACAACCTCGGAGGCTAAGGGAAAAATCTTTTTTAAAAAGCCTAATCTGATGAAATGGGATTATGAATCTCCTGAAAAACAGTTTTATATCATTAACAAGGAAAATTTCTGGTGGTACGTGCCTGAGGATGCGCAGGCAGTGAAAAGGAAAGCCAGTTCGGTTTTGGAGGATACGACACCTCTGTCCTTCCTGGCAGGTCTTGGCAATTTACAAAAAAGTTTTATCATAAGTCTGCCTGAAGGGAAAAAAACGGCTGATTCCGGAGTAATTGTATTAGACCTGATCCCTCGAAAGGCACAGGCCAATATCAAAAAGATGCAGTTAAAACTTGAGGCAAAATCATATGGAATCTCAGGGATTATTCTCGTTGATCCGTACGGGAATACCAATGATATTGATTTTATTCATATTAAGTTGAATCAGGGACTAAAAGACAATATCTTTCATTTTGCCCCGCCCAAAGGTGTGGATGTCGTGGATGGTGAATTACAAAATACCGAAGTACCTCTTAATCCTTTAGGGCATTGACAATCAAGCTGTTTTATCATATGCTTATGAAAAGAAAGAGTTTTGGCGAGTAATTATTTTTCAATTTTTTAATGAGTTTTTAATAAAGAAGAGATGGTATGGCGATTTTAGAAATTGTTAAGTATCCGGCCCCTATTTTGCGGGATAAATCTATTCCGGTCCATCAGATTGATTCATCAATCCGAAAGTTGGCCACGGACATGCTTGAAACGCTGTATGCTGCACCGGGTGTAGGTTTGGCAGCCCCGCAGGTAGGAATTTCAGAACAATTAGTGGTTATTGATATATCGAACGATCCCAAAAACAGAGATCCGTTGATACTCATTAATCCTCGTATTATTTACTCCGAGGGGGACATAGTAGGGGAAGAGGGTTGCTTGAGTATCCTTGAAGGGTATGGCGATGTACATCGCTTTCGGCTGATCAAGATGAAATTCCTTGATTTATCAGGAAAAGAATGTGAGATGACCGCAGAAGATTTTTTATCACGGGTGATCCAGCACGAGGTGGACCATCTGGAAGGGGTCATGTTTATTGATCGGATGAGTAAGATCAAAAGGGACCTGTTAAAATTAAAATTGCGGAAAAAAGCCAGATTGGCAGCCAGAGAATAGTCAGTGTGGTTAAAGGTGAGCAGTAATAGTCAGAGTGGTTAAGGTGAGCAGTAAATGAAAGGGGGCAGTTAAAGATGAGAGTCGTTTTTTTCGGGTCAGCGGATTTTTCCTGCCCATCTCTGGAGTCCCTCATTCAAAGCCATCACCGGATCGAAATGGTGATTACGCAGCCGGACAGGCCAAAGGGGAGGGGGCAGCAATTATATCCTTCTCCTGTTAAGGTTCTGGCTCTGAAAGCGGGTCTGCGAGTGGAGCAGCCTGAAAAAGCTTCAAAGCCTGAAGGCCAGGAGCTTTTGCGCCAGGTAAAGCCGGAGATAGGGGTGGTCGTTGCCTATGGGCAGATACTTTCCAAAGCCCTCTTATCGATCCCGACCCACGGCTGCGTGAACGTTCACGGATCTTTGCTGCCAAGGCATCGGGGTGCATCTCCGATCCAGTGGGCAATCATCGAGGGAGATGAAAAGACGGGGATTACTACCATCCAAATGGATGAGAGAATGGATACAGGAGATATCCTGGTCCAAAAGCAAATCCCTATTCTTCCCGAAGACACTGCCGGAACCATGTTTGAAAAACTGTCCCGCTTAGGCGCAGACGCCTTAATGGAAACATTGGCCTTGTATGAGGAGGGAAAGATCATCCGCCAAAAGCAGGATGATACAATGGCCACCTATACCAGGCTTTTGAAGAAAGATGATGGAATAATCGATTGGAATCAACCATCCGACCGAATTTGTAGAATGATTCGAGGGTTGAATCCCTGGCCGGGTGCATTTTCCTATCTGAACGGGCGGCGGATAAAAGTGCTGCAAGCCCGGATAATCGAACAACAGCAGGGAGGTGATGTTAGTCCAGGGCAAATCAGACAAGCAAATCACAGGGAAGGGCTGATCGTAGAGGCGGGGCAAAACAGCGCATTGGTTGTTACCCAGCTTCAGCCGGAGGGAAAACAGGTAATGGCTGCCTGGGAATATGTCCAGGGAATCCGTGCCGGAGGGCCGGACAGCCAATGCAAGTTCACCTCCTCCCCGAAAAAAGACTAAACGAGTCCTTACCCCTTTGAATAAAATAGCTAAAGGAAAAATATCTAAAGGGTTATAGATTAGAGAAAAGAGAGGTTTAACCGTTATGAATTCCGTAAAAACTGCATTCCTGATGGCTTTACTGACCGTATTGGTAGTGGTGGCAGGCAGGGCTATGGGAGGCGAAGGTGGAATGTATATAGCTTTTATCTTCGCCTTGATTATGAACGTTGGCTCTTATTGGTTTAGTGATAAGATTGTACTAAAAATGTACAAGGCTAAGGAGGTCACCCGTGAGCAGGCCCCTGAGCTGTACGAAATCGTAGAAACACTGGCCAAGAGGGCTGGTTTACCCATGCCCAAGGTGTATATCACTCCCCAGGAATCTCCCAATGCTTTTGCAACGGGGAGAAACCCCAAACATGCCGCTGTGGCCGTAACATCAGGCATCTTAAGGATTCTGGACCGCGATGAACTGGCTGGCGTGCTGGGCCATGAACTGGCCCACGTCAAGCACAGGGACATCCTCATCAGCACCGTTGCGGCAGTTATGGCCGGCGCTATTACCATGCTCGCCTCAATAGCCAAGTGGTCACTCATTTTCGGAGGTATAAGCGGGGGAAACCGTAACCGCCGGGGAGGAGCAGCAAGCCTTATCCCTGTGATAGTGATGGCGATCCTGGCACCGATCGCAGCCATGGTGATCCAGATGGCTATCTCACGGTCACGTGAATACATGGCCGATGAGGATGGGGCAAAAATAAGCGGACACCCTTTGTGGCTGGCCAGTGCCCTCCAGAAATTGCAGAGGGGAACCGCGGTTGCTCCGATGCAGGCCAATCCTACCACAGCACATATGTTTATCGTTAACCCCTTGCGCGGTGGCGGCATACAATCTCTCTTCAGTACGCATCCGCCAATGGATGAGAGGATAGCCAAACTGAGAAGTATGGCGAGATAGAAGGCAATGGGCAGTGGTCAGTGGACAACCGTTAATTGTCAGTGCTCAATAGTAAACTCAAAATTCTGAAAATTCTGGGGACACTATACTTAATGATAATTAAGTATAGTGTCCCCGGAATTAATAGTGTCCCCAGAATTCCCTGAATTCCTAAAGATTTAGGAGGCCAACCGGAAAAATGAGAATTCTCAAATACACCGTTATTTTTGAACCAGCGCCTGAAGGAGGATATACCGTTATTGTCCCTGCTTTACCTGGCTGTGTTACTGAGGGTGATACCTTAGATGACGCAAGAGAGATGGCGGTGGATGCTATTAAATGTTACTGTGAGAGTCTTTTAAAAGATGGCCTTCCCTTGCCTGAAGATGTTGAGTTATCTGAACCAATCAGAGAAGAGCTTAAGGTAGCTGTAGGTTGATGGCTGTAGATTGATAATGGATGAAAAGCTACCTGCACTAAATCCCAAAGATGTCATTAAGGCACTGAAGAAGGCTGATTTTTCTATCCATCATCAAACCGGAAGCCATATATCTATGAGGCATAAGACAGACAAGGATAAAAGAGTTATTATCCCAAGGCATAACAAGGACTTAAAGAAAGGTACGCTACGAAACGTAATAAAACAGGCAGGATTAACTGCCGATGATTTTTTTAAACTCCTTTAGCATCTTCCATTCCAATCAACCCATTCAAAAGCTTCAACCTAGAATAATATACTTACGCCCCCCTCTCATCTCGTGTATATACTCAATATATGAGACTATACATTCAGCTTGCTCTGGGTAAATACCCTTATTTTAGGATAACCCATGGAAGTAGAGGTATTTTTACCGATATATATCCGAAGATGTGGTATTCACCTTCCCTCTGGCCTGGATGACCGATCGAGAGACGGCCACCAGGCTGGCTGGACGTTGGCGTAGTGAGTGATGGACACCGCAAGTAGAAACTTACTGCCATAAGAAAAGGCTGAGAGCGATGATCATAGGGGTTCCGAAAGAGATTAAAGATAATGAATACAGGGTAGCTATAACGCCGGGCGGCACCAGGCAATTGGTTGAGGCCGGGCATAAAGTTTTGGTGCAGACTGGTGCGGGTGAGGGAATCGGCATTCCGGATGCCCATTATCAGACTGCTGGTGCTGAAATTGTATCCAGGGCTGCCGATGTCTGGGGCGCTGAAATAGTGGTCAAGGTCAAGGAGCCTCAACAGAGCGAGTATTACCTGATGCGACCAGATCAAGTACTTTTTACCTTTCTCCATCTGGCTGCTGACAAGGACCTGACCATGGAAATGGTGAAGAGCCGGATAACCGGCATTGCCTATGAGACCGTAGAGCTGTCCAATGGCTATTTGCCTTTATTATCGCCAATGAGTGAGGTGGCAGGCCGTATGGCTGTACAGGTTGGGGCTCATTACCTGGAAAAGATGAACGGTGGATCGGGTAAGCTCCTAAGCGGCGTGCCGGGAGTAAAGCCGGCAGAGGTGGCCATTATTGGCGGTGGTGTGGCAGGCACCAGTGCTGCCCATATTGCTTTGGGTATGGGAGCACAGGTGACCATTCTGGATATTAATACTGCCCGCCTGCGGTATCTGGAAGAGGTGCTGCATGGGAGAGTGACTACGCTCAGCACCAATCCGCTCAATATAGCCGAAGCAGTCGAGCGGGCAGATCTTTTGATCGGCGCAGTACTGATCAAAGGGAGCAAGGCTCCCAGACTGGTGACGCGGCAAATGATCAGAAGTATGCATCAGGGGAGTGTCGTCGTGGATATAGCCGTGGATCAAGGGGGTTGTATCGAGACCACATGTCCGACAACACATTCAAAGCCGATTTGCGTGATAGATGGTGTTATTCACTATGGTGTAACCAATATGCCTGCTGCCGTGCCGCAAACCAGTACTGAAGCGCTATCCAATGCCACTCTCCCTTATCTGATGGACCTGGCTGCAAAAGGCGTATTAGCGGCTGTCAAGGATGATCCTGCACTGGCCAGAGGAGTAAATACCTTTCAGGGAAAGATTACCTACAAATCCGTGGCCGAGACCTTCGGACTGAAATATATACCTTTGGATACACTCCTTGGATACACTCCGTTGAGGGCATGAGGAACATCTGGAGCCGGGAGCCGGAATCATCAGGAGGCAAGAGTAAACCTTTTAAGGCTTGCGGGTTTTAGGGTTTACGGGTTTACGGGCTTATGGGCTTACTGGCTTACGGGCTTACGGGAAGTTTAATTCGTACTGAATAGCGGACAGTGCATAGAGAGCGGCGGTCTCGGTTCGAAGTATCCAGGGAGCGCAGGATATCGGGATAAATCCGGCTTGCAGTGCCAACTGAACTTCCTCTTCGGAAAAGCCCCCTTCCGGTCCTACCAGGATGAAAATTTTACGTACCACGTTGTCAGATGCTTCGTTGTCAGATGCTTCGTTGTCAGGTGCTTCTTTGTATTGAGTCAGGACGGATTTCAAGTTACGATGCTGTTCTTTTTCCCAGAGGAACAAAGGAAGAATGTTTTGTTCCTCTGTCGCCATGCGGCACAAGGCAGGAAATTGAATGGGAGAATGAAGATTTGGAATGGTACTTCGACCACACTGCTTGGCAGCCTCCTGGCAGATTTTTTGCCACCGACTCAATCGACCCTCGGAAACGGCCCTGTGCTCGTTAACGAAGCTTCGACTTGAAGCCAAGGGGATAATATCATCCGCCCCAAGTTCCGTGGCCTTTTGAAGGATCAGGTCCATTTTAGCGTGTTTGGGAATAGCCTGGACCAAAGTTATGGGGTTTTTATTTTGAAAGGGGGGCGAGAGCTGCTCCAGGACCTGAAGCCGGACTTCCGAGGCAGAGATGGTATCGATACGGGCACGCAAATCCATAGTGCCATCGCAGTTGATCGTTATCTCGTCTCCGGCTTTCAAACGAAGAACGTGGCGAATATGATGAACATCCCTGCCCCTGATGAGCGCGCCTTTTATGACTGAATGTGCCTGGTCAAGTAAGAGATCGTCGGACGTTATAAAAAATTTTGGCATATTTTCCAATCTTTATATCACCATTCACCCTTTTGAGGTGAATAAAAGCCCTCTTTGCCCGTTAACTTCAGCGACTGGTTCAGCTTTTGGTATAAATTCTGTGCTTCCAGTATCCTGGGTCTCTATGAAGGTGCATAACGGCCACTATAAAGATTTCTTCTTTACCTTCTGAATACAGGATGCCGTATGGAAATCTTCTAACCAATGACCTCCGAATATCTTCCTCTATAATTGGCCATGCTTTCGGTCTGGCTGTTATCCTCTCAATAGCTGAATACACTTCTACTGCGAAGTCAGATCCAAATCCTATCTCTTTGTCTTCGTAATAATCGATAGCCTCAGTAAATTCTAATTCTGCATCAGGATGAAAGGAGAATTTCATTTGGAAAACCTATTCCAGATTTTTTTAAATACTTCCTCACCTGGAATTGCTTTTACTTCCCCTGAACGTAACTCTTCCAGACGGCGTTTAGCAACCGATGCCCATTTCTTATCAATTTCTGATTCAGGTGGGTTAAGACTCTTGAGTAAGGAATCAACAAACATTGCCCGTTCTTCTACCGGCAAAGAAAGTGCTTCGGCTATTAAATCTTTTGTTTTCATGTCACCCCTACCTTTTATTATGCCTCACAAAGTTAACTGCGAACAGCTTGAAATTGCCATTCTGAGGAGTGAAGCGATAAAAAATCTTGTTTTTAATCTTGCCGAAATGGCCAGACGCGCTAGCTTAAGATCGCTTTCCGCATGACTCATCCACTCATCAGGAGAGCCTGGAACTTTTCTTATGCCCTTAGGATTCATAGACGATTTTTCCTTCTCTCCATGCCTCCCGGTAAATCATTCCGGGCTTGTCCTTTAGCTGCATCCACTCTTCCTCCGGTACAACGATGATATCCATGGGCATGGATATGCCACACAGAGCCCGCCGAATCCGTACACTTTCTTTTCGCGGATTTGCAATATCATCACGTGTCACGATGAGGATATCGAGATCACTATTGACGTTCGTCTCGCCCCTGACATAAGATCCGAACAGAATGATCTTCAACAGACGGCTGACTTCAATAATTTTTCGGATTACCGCCTTGACTTTTTCAGGGGTTACTTCCCAATTATGAGATCCCGATACATTTAACATTGATTGCCTAATCCAACGGATAGAATGTGTTAAGGCTTGCTAAGACATCATGTGCCCGAATATTTCCCTTGACTCTCATTTTCGCTAAAAGGTCGATAGTCTCAGAAATCTTCAATTTCAACAAGATCGAGGCGTTTCTGAGAGTAATCTTCCCTTCTCTGTATAATTGAGCGACATAATATTCAAATCCTACACGGGCCAATTTTCTCAACGATTGGGTTTTTTCGATTTTTTCTATTTTGGACACATATTCTATAGCTTAATCGAGGTCTTCCGGTATCCGCATGGATTTGACCTTCATTCTGTCCATTTTATTCATGTTATTTTCTCCATCAACAGCCTTACTATGCTGTATTCGTCTTCACTGATAAACTCAGCTATACTTCAAACGGCTTAAAACAAAACTTTTTCCGAGGAATGATCTCCGGCAGAGACGCAGAGGATGTCATTTTTTGGTCATTCTCTGCGCCTCAGCGTCTCTGCGGGAGAAATACCAAAATGGCAGGATGTCCCCCCTTATGGTGGTATCCAAAAAAAAGTTCAGAATTCAGCCGTTCACAGTATAATTGCTCTAATGCCCGAAGGGCAGTTTTTCCCCCGATTATCCCATCCCGCAAGAGGTGATAGATAATAAGACCAGGCAAAACAACTGGTATGCTGTTTATCTTCAGCAGACGTATGAGTTTTGCATCATCACTGGCGACGGCATCGTACTTTTCCTTTCGGAAAAGGGCTATGAGGGCATCATCTCCCTTTGTAAAGCTTGAAGAATTTTCAACTATCGTAATCAGGTTAGTCTTACTATTTTTTCCCACGGTGAATGCATCGGGGCATTCTTTCTCTTTCCCGGCATCAACGACCTCTCTTTAAACCACCTTCGGTATAAATATCCCGTATAAATATATCGTCCCTGTTCCCAATAAAATCCTTCAGTCCTGCTTTCGTAAGTTTGATGAGACAATCAGTATCCATGAAGAGTTCCATGTAGTCTACTGTAACTAATATACTACAACTGTGTCAATGTAAAAAGGCAAATGTAATGTGTAACTACTCAGCCTGCTGGTGAGAGGCGTCGTTCCGAGGATCGGAGCGACGAGGAACCTTTGAGATGGAAATACCGGGGTCCGAGTTTTGTCAATCGGGAAGATGCTGGCACTATACCCAGCGCAGTAAAGAAACAGGAGATCTTCATGTTGTCTTGTATCCTTCTCCTGGCAGAATCAGCTTATCCGGAAAATGGATTAGCATGGAGGGAACAACAAATCCGATAACAGCAAAGGTGCTCTTTTCCGATGGCCACCAGAACTAGTTGTTATCACAAACGATGGATTCCCACCTTCGCGGGAATAACGGGGATACCTATACTTGTAGACGTATGCGCGTCAAATATAGGGGCATTTTTATACCTTATTTTCGGATTACGCACCAAGAGCCAAAGAGCGCTGGCGAGGTCGTTCAACAGCGCTCTTTGGTATGTAATCAGTTCGGTGTTTTTCCTGCCCCTTCGGGGAAATGGTCCTGATACCAGTTCATGGCCCTGTCCGTGATCCCGATCCTCTGGTCAAATAGTGAAGTTATCTGTTTCAGATCGAGCTCCTGGCCGGTAATTTTCTCTATGGCCATAAGAGCATACCCGAAAGGATGCCAGGGAGAGAAGACCGCCTTCCGGTCACTTTCCGGTAACGTCTTTATGTAGTGAACCATGTGCGGGATTGCAGGTGCGTACCCTGCCTCCCTGAAAGCGAGAAAGTAGACAATTAGAGTCTCTGTCCTGGCTAGCCGTTTTTGTTCGATGCGCTGTATCATTAATGGCCCGGAGATTGGCATATTGGCCACCAAAAATGAAAAGCCCTTTTTCTGTTGAATCACACTCTGAACCGTATTGTGTCCGCTGGCGATATACGTTTCTATAAAAAACTCTTCCCGGTCGACTCTGTCTAAGATATCATCTGTCCTGGCCACACGATCCTGGCTGGGGTCACTCATAGGATCACTGTTCATTATCATCATTCCCTGGGTTATCATCCAGGTGCCGGAATAGGCAAAGAGCAGTACCGGCACCGTAAGCATAAGCACGAATCTCATGAGCCAGCCAACTGTAAGGTGTGCCGTTCCTTATCCGGATCTTGTCCGTTGCCCCGGCCCTGCCTCTGGGTTCGGTAATATGACGGTGTTCCATAAGAGGGAGGAACGTCATTGGGAGCATGTCGGTATCGTCCCAACCGGCCCCATTTGCTCTCAACCACGGTTACATTGCCATTTGAATCCACAGCCCTCACCAGGCCGGTATGGGTTATGTTGCCGTCTGCGTCCCGATAGACCACGATATCCCCGACCGCAGGTCTGGTTACTTGTGTATACCCGTTATCGTCCAAAATCTTTTGCACCTGATCGTTATTGATCCACTTGCTGCCGCAGGCAAAGGTCCATCCGTGACAGTCGTATCCATCCGAAGGCGGTGCGGTCCTGGTAACCTTATCTTTTAATCCGAGATCCCGTAAAACCTGGTCTTCAACCGCCTCCGAAACATCCGGACTGTTTGGATCACCATCGTCATACGATTCGACACTGTTTCCCTTGTCGGTTTTAAACTCAATTGCGGCCGCACCCGGTTGAAGCTGGAGAACAGGCCCCATTTCCAGGCTGATCGGGTAGGTAAAATCTAAAAAGAGGTTTATCTCCTGTATACCGGGATAAAAGGTCAGGGAAGGGAAAATCTCTCCCAGAGTATGAATCTGGGTGCCCTGATGAAAGATTTTTTTCGACAGGTTGTCGATCCGAATCGTTGTAAATGCCTCATGGGGCTCGCCTGCCGAATCCCGATAAAACATGCTCAGGCTGCCCTCGGTAAACTCGCTGACCACGGCCTCATTTTCAAAGACCTGCGGGTTATTCGGCTGTGGTGTTTCCTGGACGGTCATGGCCACAGAGGCGAAATCGACCGGATCGATCACCGCATGAAAATGCTGCCCTGACAAGGAGGAAAGCGGCGGTTGAGCGGGCTGTAAACAGGATGGCTGATTCAGATAGGCCTTGAACAAACAAAGAGCGTCCTGGGGCGTAACCTGGTCGTCCCTATTGACATCTACACAATCAGGGCAGGGACCGGATCCAAGGTAGCAGGTGAAGGCAATCAGGGCATCCCGGGGCGTAATACTCCCATCACCGTTCAGATCTCCATTGCAACTGGCCTCTACCGTGATGGTCATCTGTGTAAGATCGCTCTGGCCGGCAGCATCGGTAACCAGAAAGGTAAGAGGATAATCTCCTGCCTGATTGGCTAGAGGTGTCCAATGAAACTGCCCCGCCGCAGGATCAAGCACCGCTCCCTTCGGCAGGTTTTCAGCCAGATAGGTCAGGGGCAGGCATTCACCTTTGGCCCTGAGGATAAGGGAGATTTCCTGTCCTGCCTTGACCTTTACATCCTCTAAGGGCGAGATCACGGGAGGCGCACATGTCCTTAGCCGTCCATCCCGGATTGACCAGCCGGAGAGGTCATCGATAAGAGAGACGATGTGCAGATTCGTCTCCCGACAATCTTCGACCACAAAAGAAAAATCGACCAAACCTCCGCTGATCATGGGAGGAATGCCGCCGGCCATATCGAATCCTCCTACCGTGAGCCGATCTCCGTCCTGGGTTACATCAAACATCATAAACCCTTCGGCCAGCTTCCCACGCTCGAACCCGGTATATCTGAGGACAGAAGAATCGTACTGAAGCGTCAGACCCAAGGACGCGACTGCTTCGGGAGTATCTTTAACACTGAGGGAGAAGACCACTTCTGTCCCAGCAGTACCGCAGACCTGATCACTGAGGACAAGAGGATCTGCGAAATATTTTTCCTTACGGATAGTGATGGGAACCTCGGATGAGCCCTCATTTCCCTCTTGGTCGATGATGGTTGCTTTGAGCACATACGGTCCATCCTGAAGCTGCCCTGTAGGAAATTCGGTGCTCCAGCCGTCCTGACCGTCCAGATCGGTGCCGATTTCGAACCAGTTGAGGCTGTCGGCTGAGATTTCAAAACAGGCTGCGGACATGGCCCCTAAAGAGGCGTCTTCGGCCAGTTTCACGGTTAAGGTTTCGCCAAGAAACGCTCCATTGGCTGGGGATTCGATTATCGGTCTGGGGCCGGTGTTATTAACCCAGACATAGATCAGGTCTTCACCCTCACGGCCATCTGCATTCCCCATAAACGCCCGGATCGGATAGCCGCCGTCTTCTACATTTCTGGTATCCCAGACCGCTGTCCATCCGTCCGTACCGTCTCGGTCGGTGCCGATCTCGATCCACTCGACCCCGTCCCGGGTGTACTCGAATCTGTTGTATCTGACATTCGGAGAGAGGGTTTTTTCAGTAATGGTAACCGTTCCCCGTATGGTATCCCCATCTGCAGGTGCGGTAATCTGAGGTACGGGCACCGGGCCGGTAGTCTCGATTCCCTCGATGAGCTCCATAATCAGTTGATCAAGCTCTGCGGTTTGCTCATAAGGCACCAGCCCCTGTTCCAGTAAGGTAAAAATCTGCTCCCGCAGGGATGAAAGATGCTGGATGGCCTGGCCCGGATTACTGGCGAGGAATGCATTCAGGCTCTCGTTACCGATGCCCGACAGGCTCTCTGTCATATCTGCAGTAAGACTAAAATTTCCGATCATATTGAACAGGAACTGGAACTTCAGCCTGAGGTCAAAGATACCAAAGATTGAGCCAGAGTGAGCGATATGGACAATAGCCTTTCTGGTCTGGACCCGCACTCCCGGCCACTTGGCCTTCACTGACAAGGGCCAGGATTCTGTGGGCGGTACGAGGCGATGACCCTTTGAGGTGATTTTAATGGTATTGATTGTCCCTGCCGGATTATCCGGCAGTCCAGTTAGAGGATCGATCGGTCCACCCGGCGGTCCAAAGGTGGCGGTTGAACCTGAGCCTGCTTTATAAGGACCAGGCGGCGGCATCCAGCCGCTGTTCGGAGACATCAAAAAGCCGCCCCGCTGTCCGACGCCCACCCTCCAATCGAGCAGGGCCGGAGGAGCTCCGATTCCGTTCCAGACCACATGGACGTAGGCGGGTGTACCGTGGAATACGCCTTGGCTCTTGGGAACCAGCCGTATTCCGGGGAGGGGGGGGATAGGCGGCGGCGGGTTCCAGGGCGGTGCTACGAATAAGGGCGACCGGGGATGAAAAAAATAATCCTCGGTTTCACCAAAGGCGAAGGTGCCCGAACCGTCCCATCCCCCGACATTGGCGTATTGAGCCTGATCTATAGGCGTTCGGCTCAAGGTCATTCTCAGCCAGAATATCAGAGGACCGAGCCGGGCACCCAGGCCCCAGGGAATAGGGGCGCTGATGGTCTGCGTTGTTCCTGGCGGAACATTGACCGGGAAATTAACCAGCACCCATTCAGGCGCTGTATTGGGAATATTCCGCCAGTCACCGCTTTGATCCCAGTCGATGAGCATGTTCACATAGCGGGTCACTTGGGGGGCGTTGGCTGCCGCGGTAACGGTGAAGGAGATTGAAGCCTTCGGTGGTATCTGAGTCAGCACCAGGAAAAAGGGTATGGAAGTAAGACCGTCGTCGAAGGCGTCGTTATTAACCAGGTTGGGGAAACCATCGGGATCGGACGGATCGCCGGGTCCTGCTTCAGCACTTTGTCCCTTACCGAACCACTCCTGGCTGGTATTCAGGTGATGGATGCCGGCCTCTCCTACCCTGCTGTTCTTGGTGGCCAAGCGGGTAGGAAAACATCCGATCACCGGAGCAGCCCCCGGGAAGACAGGGTAAAAGCTGTTGGTTCCGTCCGGTGCATCACCGTAGTCTCCGACGGATACAGTCAGTGCCTGACCATGTGCCGTCAGCACCGACACGATCAGGCCGATAACCAAAAGTAACGCTATTCGATTGATCTTCCGGACATAGTTTTTAACATACTTGTGGTTCATGATTTCCCTCCTTGTCCTGTGATGTAACCACGACGGCCGAGTAATTATTGCGGACTGTACTAACTTGACATTGTCAAGCTAAGATCTTTTTTGATTAGCTTTTTTTGTATTCATAATCTTACCTAAACGGTATCTTACGTTTGCGTGACGGGGAGTGTTTATGGATGTGTGGGCGATGGAGTATGTATTTTATCTGTAATACTTATGTTGTTATGATACTCGGTTTAGGCAGGGGATGTCAAGGGAGAGTGAGGGAGAAGATTCCCCTACATGTTGTGGTAAACCTATAATTTCTTAAAATAGGCTGTTCTGAGAGCATGGTCTAATGGAGTTTTGAGGGCTTCTTCCCCTCATATTACATATACTTAACCAATGGCGCTACTTTTTTTAAAAATATTCATTCAAAACCTTATCCTATGAAACAGCAACAACTGAGGCCGTATAAAAAATGTATATGCCTATCGGCTTAACTCAAGCCAAGTCTTTTCCAAAAGGGTTTTTCTGCTTTTCAAGACCAGACACTTGATCCACACGCTTCACGGTAATCAGGTAGTGTATCCCCACTCCCTGAATTTTGCTTGCAATTCCGGTTCTGATTTGCTCTTAAGGGCTTGAAAATATATATACTCTGGAGCTAAATCTACTCCATTTGGCCAGGTAATTGTTTCAAGAACTTCATCAACTTTCAGTTGAGAAAAAATTGTTTTGTCTTTCAATGGGTTAAAAACTGGCCCTTCTAAGGCATCTGATAAATCAGCCACTCCTTTTTACTCCAATGGTTCTATTTGTTTTGGTTGTTCTTGCTTTTGACAAAGTTCCCAATCTTCCAGCAATTCATCTTTATGTAACTCATACCACTCTAGAACATGTCTGAGTGCTCTTTTGGGAAACTTTCCTTCTATTACCCCATTTGAGTATATTCACGATAATTTCATACCCCCCCCATATTTTGCGTGAAAATGCGGAGGCAGGTGATCGTCCCAATACATCACAATAATGATTCCGAGAAATTTGCTGATTATTGGCGCCTTTTTTACCTCATTTCATGCGCCTGAAGGCGTCTGCGCTCGGTCGCGTCTCGACGCCTATGGGTCAACATCATCAACATCGGGGCACTGGTGGGGTACGACGGAGATCCTCCCACAGCCTAATCCCGACAAGTTATACCCTTTTGTGTTGAAAATGATGCAATCAAGTAAGATTCCACCAAGCGAGCATCCTTACCGCAGACACAGGAATAAAAAAGGTCCGGTAGTGAATCAAAACCAGAGAGTGCCAGAAGTCTGGCAGTTTATTTCGTATCGTCCACTACCTCAAAATCGGCATCGACAACATTTTCCTCGGAGGAACATGAACCTGAGCATGAACCGGAACATCCACCTTCCTGATGGCCTCCTGCCCCATCCTGGCCGCCCTGCTGTGATTGAGACGATGATGAAGATGATGCCCCGCTCTGCTGCTCCTGCTGTTGCTGCTGTTGCTGTGCAGCCTGGGCATATATCTGCTCGGCCAGTTTATGAGAGGCGGTGGTTAAGTCCTGGATAGCGGTTTTAAGGGTTTGCAAATCGCCATTATCACCGCTGTCCCCGCTCTCTTTTGCCTTTTTCACTTTTTCCAGTGCATCTTGAATAGCCTTTTTGTCAGCTTCTGCCAGTTTGTCTCCAAATTCGGATAGTGATTTTTCCGTAGAAAAAATCAGGTTATCCGCCTGATTATGCAGTTCTGCTACCTCTTTTTTCTTTTGATCCTCATCGGCATGAAGCTCTGCGTCTTTAACCATCTGCTGGATTTCCTGTTCCGTTAGACCGCTGGAAGCGTTTATTTGTATGGTCTGCTCCTTGCCTGTTCCCTTATCCTTGGCCGATACATTCACGATCCCGTTGGCATCGATATCAAAGGTGACCTCAATTTGAGGCATGCCGCGGAGTGCGGGTGGAATGCCGACAAGGTCAAACCGGCCCAGGCTTTTGTTATCGGCAGCCATTTGGCGCTCACCCTGAAGGACATTGATACTTACGGCATTCTGATTGTCTGCTGCTGTGGAAAAGGTCTGACTTTTACGGGTGGGGATAGTAGTATTTTTTTCAATGAGTTTAGTATCGATGCCTCCCAGGGTCTCGATGCCCAGTGAGAGGGGTGTAACGTCCAGGAGGAGAACATCCTTGACCTCTCCCTTCAGTACCCCTCCCTGGATTCCTGCTCCGATGGCTACCACCTCGTCCGGATTCACTCCTTTGTGGGGCTCTTTGCCGAAAAATTTTTTTACCGTTTCCAGGACCAGGGGCATACGGGTTTGACCGCCAACCAGCACAATCTCATCGATATCGTTAATCGTAAGACCGGCATCTTTCAGGGCAATCCGGCAAGGTCCAATCGTACGTTCTACGAGATCACGCACCAGTTGTTCCAATTGGGAGCGGGTCATGGTAATGCTCAGGTGCTTGGGGCCTGTTGCATCCGCTGTGATAAAGGGCAGATTAATGGTTGTCTGGACAGAGGAGGATAGTTCACACTTGGCCTTTTCTGCGGCCTCTTTCAGGCGCTGCAAAGCCATTTTGTCGCTGCGAAGGTCAATACCCTGCTCCTTCATAAAGGTGTCGGCCAGATAGGTGATGATTTTTTCATCAAAATCGTCGCCACCGAGGAAGGTATCTCCATTCGTAGATTTGACTTCAAAAACTCCATCTCCGATCTCTAAAATGGAAATATCGAAGGTACCCCCTCCCAGATCGTAAACAGCAATTTTTTCATCCGTTCCCTTTTTATCCAGGCCGTAAGCCAGGGAGGCGGCAGTAGGTTCGTTGATAATGCGAAGGACTTCCAGTCCTGCAATCCGGCCTGCGTCTTTGGTGGCCTGTCTCTGACTGTCATTGAAATAGGCGGGTACGGTAATTACGGCCTCAGTTACTTTCTCGCCGAGGTAATTTTCAGCAGTTTGTTTCATCTTTTGCAGGATAATGGCCGAAATTTCCTGTGGTGTATAGGTTTTTCCCTGTGCCTCAACAGCGCAGTCCTCATGAGAAGAGGTTTCAACAATTTTATAAGGAGATGTTGCCCGGACTTTGGTGACCTCCGGTGCGCTGAATTTTCTTCCGATAAGTCTTTTAATAGAGAAAATGGTGTTTTGCGGATTGGTAATGGACTGACGTTTGGCAATCTGGCCAACGAGTCGCTCTCCCTGATCACTGAAGGCCACGATTGAAGGTGTGGTGCGGCTTCCTTCCGTATTTTCGATGACTTTTGCACTTCCACCCTCCATGATGGCCACACAGGAATTGGTTGTGCCCAGATCTATACCGATTACTTTTCCCATCTATTATTGCCTCCTTGATTGAAAGCCAGAGCTTTTTTCAATTTTAGTTGTTTAGGTTTTTTGGGGTGATGCTTTTTAATTTTTTCTGCTGACTATGAATTTTTTTTCCTGGATACGGCCACCATTGCAGGTCTTAAGAGTCGATCATTCAGGTAATATCCTTTTTTGAGCTCTTCCATTACGGTATTTTCATGATGGTCATCAGACTCTATCCGCATAATGGCCTCATGCTTTTGGGGATCAAAGAGCTCACCGAGAGAGGAAAAGCATGCTAAACCCTCTTTTTGGAGAACATCCAGGAATTGCATGTGGATCAGCTTCACTCCTTCGGAAAGACCCTGGATATCAGAGGCTTTCTCAGCCGACTCCAAGGCCAGCTCGAAATTATCAATTACCGGAAGAATGTTTTTGAAAAAGTTTTCCATGGCATACTTCATAAAATCAGATTTCTCTTTTTGCAGCCGTTTCCGAAAATTTTCAAATTCCGCCTGTAGCCGCAGGTACTTGTCGCCCAGTTCCCTGCTTATCTCTTTTTCCTTTTCGAGAGCATTTTGATACTGCTCAATCTGCTGATCTTTTTTTTCCAGTTCATCTTGAAGCTCAGTTAATTCAGGAAACTCTTTATGTTTTTTTTCGTCTTTGGTCAAAAGGTAATTCCTCCTTGTGGGGGATAGGGGAAAAAGAAGGGGATAGGGGGAAAAGAAGGGGTTAGGGGTTAGGGGATGCTCGAAGGCGTTTTCCCTAGTCCCTAGTCCCTAATCCTTAATCCCTGCTCCTTAATCCCTACTCCTTATTCTTCTTCTTCATAAAAGAATGTTTCAATAATTCTGGCTGCACTGCTGACCAATTCGATTACTTCAGGGTATCTCATGCGAGTAGGTCCAATAACGCCGAGCACTCCATTAATGCGGCTTCCCATCCGATAGCGGGCCATGACGATACTGCAGTCTTGAATGTTAAGGTCCTCATTTTCGCTTCCAATGGTTACTCTCACACCTTCATAGTCAATGCATTTGTCCAGTAATCGGATAAGCTTGATCTTTTCTTCGAGTGCATTGAAAAGTGTTTTTATTTTTTGAATATCGGTAAATTCCGGATGTTTTAAGATATTCGAGTGCCCTTGCAGATAAAGGCTCTCTATCTGGCTTCTGGAAATCTCTTCACTAAGAAGATTGATACTTTCGGACAGGTTTTTGTAGAGCATCCTCTCTTCGGATACCAGGTCCAGCAGCTTTTCCCTGATCTGTACGATATTCAAGTGCCCGTAGTTTTCATTGACGAATTGATGCATCATGCTCAGTTCCTGCTCGGTGTAAGGCTCTTTGGCTTCAATGATCCTGTCGAACACCATGCCGGTTTCAGAGATGAACACAACCAGAATCCTGTGTGGACCTAATGAGATGAAATCCATGTGTTTCATCCGCAGTTCCGTGATCCTGGGGGAAATAACGATGCCCAGGTATTTGGAAAGAAAAGACAGAAGCTTGCAGGTTCCTTCCATGAGGTCTTCCCGCTCACGGATTTTTGACAGAGGCTCAAGCCCTGTCTTTTTGGTCTTTTTGCGGGAATGCTTTGTAAGGAGATTATCTACGTAATATCGATACCCGATATCTGTCGGGATTCTCCCTGCGGAGGTATGGAGGTGGTGAAGATATCCCTTTTCTTCAAGATCAGCCATAATATTGCGGATAGTGGCTGGAGAGAGGGGTACGCCGGTTTTTTTTGAAATCGTGCGAGAACCAACCGGTTCGGCCTGGGTAATATACTGCCTGATGACTGCGTCTAAAATGAGTTTTTCTCTTTCTGCAAGTTCCTGAGCCATATTATTTTTCCACCTGAGCTATTTCTGCAAATTTCTTAGTACAGGCCGCGGGAATTACCCAGCCAGTTGTAGGGGCGGCCCCCTGTGGCCGCCTGCATACAAGGCAAGGGCAGGCACAGGGGCCCGCCCCTACGGCACCGGCTGCGTATTTAATGCGCGGTGTACTTAGCCATATTGTTTCTCCATGGGATAAAATTAGCACTCTATTATAGAGAGTGCTAACATGAATTTAAAAATAACAAGATTTATTTTTAATGTCAAGGAGAAAAAATAATGACACCCATGACATATTTGATTTGAAAATCAAATGAGTATAGATATATAATCTATGTAGTGTTTTTTTTCGTCGAAAATTAATTGTGTACGGATGACCAAAAACGGAGACAATACTCCAAAGTGAAAGAAGAGAAAAACCAGCGCACGATAGCTGAGTCTTTTATTCAACTGGTTCAGATTGCGGCCACTTTACGGGGAGAGCATGGGTGCGTTTGGGATAAAGAGCAAACCTACGCCTCTGTAAAGCCTTTTCTTCTGGAAGAAAGTTACGAAGTTCTGGCTGCCATTGATGAAGATAACAGCGATCATGTAAAGGAGGAATTGGGAGATTTACTGTTCCAGGTAATTTTTCTTGCCCAGATTGCCGCAGAAGAGGAGAAGTTTGACGTTGGTGATGTGATTAAAGATATCTGCGCCAAGCTGATCCGCAGACACCCCCACGTCTTTGGTGAAGAAAGTGTAGCCAACAGCCAGGAGGTATTGGTCAGATGGGAGCAGATTAAGCAGGCTGAGGGGAAGCGTCAAAGAGAGTCGGTTCTGGACGGGATTCCGCATCAGTTGCCAGGGTTACTCAGAGCGCACAGAATTCAGGAAAAGGCGGCCAGGGTGGGGTTTGATTGGGACTGCGCAGACCAGGTCCTTGATAAGGTAAGAGAAGAGGTCGCGGAATTTGAGACCGCTTTTTCCCGGAAAGACTCGCAGGAGATGGAGGATGAGCTGGGAGACGTGTTTTTTGCTTTGGTGAATATGGCAAGGTTCATTAAGATTGATCCGGATAGGGCTTTGAGTCGGGCTATCGCTCGATTCATGTCCAGGTTTCGCTATATAGAAAAAAAAGCTCGGGAAAGCGGGAAGGATCTCGTGAAAATGTCTCTTCAAGAGATGGATGAGCTGTGGAAGGAGGCAAAAAAAGAAAAAGTTTGAGTAGGCTATGATTTTTCCTAGTTGGTTATTTTCCTTGACAAATACCATATAACTTGTTATAAAATGAACACATTATGATAAGAAAATTTTTTAGAGACAGATCAAAAGACAGCGCAGAAAAGTGTAAAGAAGAGCAGAACATGGATAAGATTCAAGAAGATCAAAGCATGGATAAGATTCAAGAGGATCAAAGCATGGATAAGATTCAAGAGGATAATAAAGGCGTTGAGAGGTACGGTCGTATGAGAGATATTATTAAGAAAATTGTGAAGGCGATTGTTGACAGTCCCGACGACGTGAATATTAGTGAAATTGATGGAGGCAGAACGACGATTATTGAGCTTAAGGTAGCTAAAGATGATATTGGCAAGGTGATTGGAAAGAAGGGCCGTACGATATCAGCTATCCGGACCTTGCTGGCGAGTGCCGGCGGGAAAGAAAAAATCAGATACGTGCTGGAATTGATTGAAGAATGATGATATTTAACCTATTTATCAACCTCAATCCAACCCGATTGTTAGTCATTCTTTTAAAACTCATATAAAGACCTCGCATTCTCTTTTGAAGATTGTGGTGTGCGGATGCTGTGGGATATATTTCTGTCTATGGGGAGCTATAGATATGCTGAAGCGATAAATAGGTTGAAGCTTTTAAGAAGGAAGAATTTATGCCATCATTGCCGGAAACAAAAGTTTTAGAGTTGAAAGATGTGGCCCGTCAATTACGAATCGAAGTTTTGCGTATGCTCACGCGAGCCAAGTCAGGACATACGGGGGGGTCTCTTTCTATTATAGAGATCCTGGTCGCACTGTATATGGTAAAATTGCGCCATGATCCCAAAAATCCTCGCTGGGCTGAGCGTGATCGATTTGTCCTGTCAAAGGGACATGGAGCGCCAGCCTTATATGCCACACTTGCTCGACTCGGATATTTTGACCCAGCGGAACTTTTGAACCTTAGAAAGTTTGGAGGAATGCTGCAAGGCCATCCTTATAATCTGACCACTCCAGGGATTGAGATTTCGACAGGCTCTCTGGGGCAGGGGCTATCAGTAGCCAATGGTATGGCTCTGGCCGCTAAACTGGATAAATCCCCTGTAAGAATATATGTCTTAATGGGGGATGGAGAAACCCAGGAAGGACAGATCTGGGAGGCTGCAATGACGGCAGCCCATTACAAGCTGGATAATGTATGCGGCATCATTGATGCCAATAAGTTACAGATAGATGGATGTTTATGCCAAATTATGAACATTGAGCCGATAGCAAGCAAGTGGGAAGCTTTTGGATGGCAGGTCATCGAGACCGATGGTCATGATTTGCCAGGTTTGATAGCTGCGTTTGATCAATGTGAACAGGTTAAGGGAAAACCCTCGTTAGTTATTGCGCACACAATCAAAGGAAAGGGTGTTTCCTTTATGGAAGGCAAGGTGCAATATCATGGCGTTGCTCCAACTGAGGCAGAATTGGAGAAAGCCCTGGTGGAGCTGAGGTAAGCTATGACCCAAAGTTTAGGCACAAGAGATTGTTATGGAGATGTATTGGTAAAATTGGGACAACAAAACCCAAACATTGTGGTGTTGGATGCAGACCTTTCCTGTTCGACCCGGACAGAAAAGTTTGCCAAGGCATTTCCTGAACGCTTTTTTAACATAGGGATTGCCGAGCAGGATATGATCGCCACTGCCGCGGGACTGGCCGCGTCCGGGAAAATTGCTTTTGTGAGCACCTTTGCTGTTTTCGCTACAGGCCGAGCCTGGGACCAGATTCGCCAATCTCTCTGTTATTCCATGCAAAATGTCAAGGTTGTAGCCACTCACTCCGGCGTTACCGTAGGAGAGGATAGTGCTACGCATCAGGCTAACGAGGATATCGCCCTCATGCGGAGTCTGCCCAATATGAGTATTGTCGTACCCGCAGATGGAATCGAGACGGAGAAGGCCATAGAGTACCTGGTAAACAACGAAAAGTGCCCTGTCTATGTACGCTTGAGCAGGGGTAAGTCCCCGGTCATTTTTGATTCTCAATACCGTTTTCAGAAGGGCAAAGCAGTCCTTTTGGAAGATGGCAGTGATGCTACGGTGATCGCTATAGGAACCATGGTCAGTCGGGCCATGCAGGCCCAGCAGATGTTAAAAAAGGAAGGAATTTCTGTCCGTATTTTGAATATGTCAACGGTAAAGCCTATTGACCAGGGAGCTATCCTGGCCGCAGCTCAAGAGACCGGGGCCATTGTGACTGCTGAAGAGCATTCGGTCATCGGAGGATTGGGAAGTGCGGTGGCTGAAGTTATATCGGAGCAGTGCCCGGTTCTCTTGAAAAGAATCGGCCTTAATGATTGCTTCGGGATTTCCGGTGATGCTGAAAAACTTTTGACTCACTATGGCTTGACAGCGGAAGCCATTGTTAAAGCTGTCAAAGAGATTATAGCCAGAAAGAGGAAGGCATAAGGAGTCGTCCAGGAAATAACTTTTCTCTTTGAGACACCTTTTGAAATACATAACCACAGAGGCACAGAGACACAGAGAATAATCAGGCATGGTAACCTCTGCGCCATTGTGTCTCTGTGGTTTTTTTGTATTGAGTTTTTTTGAGCACGGTATTTGTGGACCACCTCTCAAGAGACATTCAATGATGGAATCTTTATCGGTTTCCCTATCGAGTCACCTGTCAGCTATTGTTCAAATGTTTCATGTTCATAAAACATTTGACTGCAATTGCAGTGCCTTGGCCGGTATCAACTTGCAAATTGATCCGGGAGAAATCGTGTTTCTGGTCGGGCCAAGCGGTGCAGGGAAGACGACTTTGATGCGGCTCATCTTCCGGGAAGAGAGGGTCTCTTCCGGCCAGATTATTGTTCATGGCAAGAATCTCAATAAAATTAAAGACAGTCAGATCTATCTTCTGCGCCGCAAGATCGGTGTAGTCTTTCAGGATTTCAAGCTGATTCACTCCAAAACTGTTTTTGAGAATGTTGCTTACGTGCTCCAGGTCCTGGGTAAATCGAAATCTGAAATCGAAAAAAGGGTACGGAATTCCTTAAAGAGGGTTGGGCTGGAGCACAAGATGGACCAATATCCGAGGAGGCTGTCAGGAGGAGAACAACAGCGGGTATCCATTGCCCGTGCTGTGGTGAATGATCCTGTTTTGCTCCTTGCGGATGAGCCGACCGGAAATCTGGATGCGGAAATGGCTCAGGATATTATGGGGCTTTTTGTGGATATCAATATCCAGGGCACGGCAGTGCTGATGGCAACCCATAATATGCGGATCGTCGAGGAGATGAAAAAGCGGGTTATTTACTTGAGAGAAGGGAAAATTGTTCATCTCTAGGCTTCGCCAGCTCTCTTATCTCCTTCGCCAGGGGGGACAAGACCTTAAAACTGCCGGGATTTCCGCAGGCATAGCTATTATGAGCATTGCCTGTTCATTACTGCTTCTGTGCCTTTATTTTATGGCCTTTTCCAACCTCTCCAAAGCTCTCAATTCAGCAGGAAACATTACCGTTGTTTTGTATCTTCGGGAGAATCTGAAAGTAGGGCAAGCCTCCAGCTTGCAGCAGATGCTCGCCGATTGTTCCAAGGTTTCAAGTATCCGTTTTGTCTCCAAGGCAGAGGCATTGGAGGAATTTCGAAAAACACTCGGAACGGATGCAAGTCTGTTAGATGGCCTGGATACGAATCCTTTGCCCGCCTCCCTTGAATTATCTTTGAATCCCAGCATGGAAAAGCCCGATCAGTTGAAGCTTTTTTTACAGCACCTGGCCAGAAGGCCGGAGGTGGAAAGTATTCAGGGAGGAGTGGAGTGGGTGCAAAGGCTCTCTAACCTGCTGTCTGCTGTCCGCCTGGTTCTCTTTCTCCTGGGGGCCGTATTGGCCGTCATTTCCCTGTTTATCACGGCCAGCACCATTCATTTGACTGTTGACCGCCGGCAGGATGAAATTGCGGTTATGCGCCTTGTAGGGGCGAGTAATTGGTATATCCGCCTTCCCTTTCTCTTTGAAGGCATGCTGGAGGGGGTCCTTGGGGGCTGTCTGGCAGTGGTGATTTCAGCGGTATTATACCATGTCTTCTGCTGGAAACTGAGTCCCCTTTTAAAATTGATTTTCGGGATTTCCACCATGAATTTTTTAGGGATGGACAAGATGATCCTGGTACTTCTCCTGGGATTTTTCGTAGGTGGCCTGGGTGCAATGGTTTCATTTTCTTACCGGGCGGCGTAAGATCGGATAATACTCGGAAATGATTGCTTTTTGGAGAGAAAACAGATATGATATTTTTCTGTGGAATGCCCTGGCGCTTCTTCTGGTGCTCCTCTTCAGCACATCAGGTTACGCGAAAAAAGCTGACTCGATGCAGCAGCGCATTAATCAGGCGCAAGGAAAGTTAAAGGCAATTGAACAAAGAATTCGAGAGAATGAGGGGAAAAGAAAAAAAATGCAGGCTGGAGAGAAGGAAACTCTCCAGAAAATCGAAATTGTTGATCAACTGATAGAGAGATATAAGTATAAACGGAGAGTACTGGACGATAAAATAAGTATAAATAAAACGAAGCAGAAAAGCCTGGATCATGAAATGAAGCAGTTGGAAAACTCTATGGCCGGGCAAAAAAATTTGCTGGCTTTACGCATTCGATCCTTGTACAAGGCAGGGCCTTTAAGGTTTTGGCGAGTGGTTTTGGGGGCCGGATCATTTGCGGAGATCTCTCAAAACGCGAGCTATATGAAGCTGATTGCGGAAGAGGACTTTCGATCGATCCGAGGGTTTTCCCGCCAGATAGAAGATCTTCAGGTAAAAAAAGAAAAGATGCGCCTTTACCAGCAGGAAATTGAGGAGCTTCAAAGGGGTGTGGCGGAACAGGAAATGGAGTCGGTTAAAAATAAAAAAGAAAAGGAGGCTCATCTTAATGCGCTTCGGAATGAGGAAAAAGAGTATTCACTGATCCATCAGGGGTTATCGAATAGCTTAAATGAAATTCAAACCTTCCTCACTGACCTGGAGAAGAAACGACGGTTACAGCATAGCGTATCTCCTTCGTCCGGATTTTTGGCCAGAAAAGGCAGGCTCTCCTGGCCTGCGCAAGGGAAGGTCGTATCCCGCGCTCTTTTTGGCAAACAAGAGGGTGAAATACCAGGAGCTTCAGTCTTGAATAAAGGAATTGCCATTCAGGCCCCGACCGGGAGCGATATTTATTCCATTTACTCGGGAAAGGTGGTCTATGCGGATTGGTGTCTTGGGTATGGAAAGTTACTGATTGTGGATCATGGAGGAGGATATTGCAGTATCTATGCTCACGCTTCGGAATTGTTGGCAGGTTGTGGAGATCTTGTCCAAGAGCGGCAGATCATCGCACGAGTTGGTGATACGGGAACTGTTCGTGAGTCCCAATTATATTTTGAAATCCGGTGCCAGGGGAATGCCGTGGACCCTCTGAAATGGCTGAAGTAGCTGTGAAGGGTAAAGGCATTTAAAATGAACGTCAAGGAGATAAAAATGGAAAAAGTAGTGCAAAAGAAGAAAAGGATTATTTTTTATACCCTTCTCGTAATGGTTTTATTGGTGGGAGGTGTTTTATGTTTGGGAACCAGGGCTGTTGTATCAGGGAAGGAGTCCTACGAGGATCTCAAAATCTTCAGCGAGGTGCTCTCGAAGGTGCAAAACAGCTATGTAGACGAATTCCCGGTCAAGGACCTCGTTTACGGGGCTATAAAAGGCATGCTTCAAACCCTCGATCCACACAGCTCCTTTATGACTCCGGACATGTACAAAGAAATGCAGGTTGATACACAGGGCAAGTTTGAGGGAATCGGGATCGAAATTACCATTCGTGACGGGGTCTTGATGGTTGTATCTCCCATGGAAGGTACTCCTGCTTACGAGGTCGGCCTCAAAGCCGAGGACCAGATTTTGAAAATTGATGGTGTTTCCACCAGGGACATGTCTCTGGCCGAAGCAGCCAAGAGGATAAAGGGGCCTAAGGGAAGCAAAGTGGTCCTCATAATAATGCGCAAGGACTTTGAAAAGCCGAAAGATTTCACCATTACCAGGGGAGTCATCAAACTGGCCAGCGTAACATCCAAAGTGATAGATAAGAAGATCGGCTATATCAGGCTGAGACAATTCCAGGAGAATTCAGCCAAGGATATGGTGAAGGAGTTAAAAAATATTAAGATTCAGGAACTGGACGGGCTTATTCTCGATGAGAGATTTAATGCCGGTGGATTATTGAGTGTAGCCGTGGATGTGGCTGATAAATTTTTACCCAAAGGGTATGTGATCGTTACCACCAGAGGCAGAGGAGATGAGCAGACTATTACCTTCAAATCAACCCATGATCCTTTAATTCCCAAGGGAATGCCTATGGTTGTCCTGGTCAATGCAGGCAGCGCCAGCGCTTCGGAGATCGTGGCCGGGGCACTGAAGGATTGGGGCCGGGCCGTAATTGTGGGTACCAAAACTTTCGGCAAAGGTTCGGTTCAGACTATCTATCCGCTATCGGATGGATCAGCCTTGCGTCTGACCACGGCCAAGTATTATACTCCGAAAGGTATCTCTATTCACGCCAAAGGAATCGAGCCTGATATCATGGTTGAAAACATGCGGCTGGAAGATAAAAAGATGATCATTTCCGAGGAGCACGCCATTCGGGAAAAGGATCTGCTTGATATGGAAAACCGCAAGAAGACAATGGCGCCGGAGGAAGTTGAGGAACAGCCTGAATCCGATCCCAATTCTCAAAAGGGCAAGGAAGAGACAAAAACTTATGAGGATCTTCAATTGCAGCGTTCTATCGATATCATCAAGGCTTCCAAAATCCTGGATGCAAGCAAAAAGCTGTAATCCTGGATATTCCTGAGAATATCTTACCAGTTGAGAATATGTTTACAAGGCGGGACACGGGTGTCCCGCCTTGTACCTTTTTAGCGGGGAGGAGAAAACCCCTGCTGTCGGAATTCGGAATAATGAAGGTCTCCATAAAAAGATGGGGAACATCTGCTATAAGCCTTTTCAGAAAAGTTTTCAGAGAAGAAGATGAGAAGAAGGAAAAAGAAAGGGCATCATATCAGTTGGGCCAGGAAATGGGGAGTAGCGGTTTTCGTTCTGGTAGGTCTCCTTGGCATTGGCTTCTTATATATCAAAAACACCAGCTCCTTTGATACATTTCGAAAAGGCGCTGAACGTGCAAGGTTATTACTCTCTGCCAAACTTTCAACCACGTTGAAAGACTCTCTCCCGATCCCATCACCGACCCCTTTGAATGAAGCGGAAAAGGGTTTTATCTGGGCAAGGGAATTTGATCTGGCCATTAGGGAAATCCTCCCTAAAATGGGGCTGGACAGTGCGAATATAGGTGGTAGCGGTAGCGGCGGCGGGAACGGCAGTGGTAGCAGGGGCAAAGAGGAATGTTCTATCTCCGAATCCGAGAGGTTCAACCGCGTGATTGAATTTCAGGAAGATATCCCCTTGGTAAAAATTCGAGAGATGGTTCTTGATCTTGTTCGAGACCGGGGAGGGAAGGTTTTTCAAGGGCATGTAAAGGCATCAAGCCGTGAGGCACGGCAAATGACTTTCTATCTGGGTGGAAAAGATGCATTGACCTGGAGTTATGCCCTGGTTTTTCAAAAAAAGCGATTTCTCGAAGTTCCGTCTTCCGAAGCCCCTCCTGAGGCCGGGCAAAAGCACAAGCCTATGGTCGCAATCGTGATTGATGATCTGGGATATAACCGTCCATTGGCTCAATCTCTCTTTTCTCTGAATATGGTTTTGACCGTATCGATTTTGCCCCATCACCCTTTTTCCAGAGAGTTTGCCCAGGAGGCCCATCGCAAGTCCTGCGAGGTCATTCTTCATCTTCCTATGGAGCCCCAAAAGTGTGCTTCGACCTATTGGGAGAAAGATACCCTGCTGGTCAACATGACTAAACAGGAGATCCTGCAGATCCTTGATTTCTGCCTTCGGGATGTCCCCGGGGCAGAAGGGGTGAACAACCATATGGGGTCCCTGATGCTGGAAGATAGAAGGTCCATGCAGGTGATTCTCGATGAGTTGAAAAGCCGTGGGCTGTATTTTTTGGATAGCCGTACAACTCCCCGGAGTGTCGGTTATGAACTGGCCCAGGCGATCGGGGTCCCCAGTGCCAGCCGTCAGATATTTTTGGATAATAAAAAAGATTTAGATTATATTCAAAATCAAATCGATCTTTTAATCAAAAAGGCTTTGAAAGATGGAAAAGCCGTTGGCATAGGGCATCTTCATCCGCTGACGATCGAGGCTCTGAAGGAAGCCGCTCCAAGGTTCAGAGAGAAGGGAGTCACTCTGGTTGGATTATCGAAGGTGGTGGAATAAAGGGAAAAAGCGACCACGAAAAAAGAAGGGGAAAAGAGGTTTTTCTCCCTTATTGCGGGATTTTCATTCACGTACTTTGAAGGGTATATAATTTTCAAAAGGCGGTATAATAGAAATAAGATTGCAAATAAGATTGTGCAACAAAAGGGCTTTGTAAAAATAAGGGATTAAGAAATGAATACGTTGAATAAACAATATATTGTGGACGAAAAAGGTAATCGGGCAGGCGTGATTCTTAACATAGAAGATTATAGGGAAGTCCTTGAAAAACTTGAGGAATTAGAGTCCATTCGAGCTTATGATGCTGCTAAGGCATCGAAAGAGGAGTTGATTCCCTTTGAGCAAGCTATCAGAGAAATTGAATATTGAGCGTAAATGAGATAGAAGTGGAATAAATACTTATGAATATTTTGGGAATCGAATCCTCCTGTGATGAGACGGCAGTAGCCATTGTCCGGGATGGAGTGCACATTATCAGTCAGGAGATAGCCTCTCAGATTTCGACACATCAAAGGTTTGGGGGGGTAGTTCCGGAAATTGCAGCCCGCAAGCACATGGAGGCCATAATTCCGCTCCTGCAAGACATCCTTCAGGAATCACAGATGGCTTTGGATGATATCGATGCCATTGCCGTAACGATTGGGCCTGGCTTGGTCGGGTGCCTGCTGATCGGGGTATCTGTGGCCAAAGCCCTTGCCTATGCAAAGAAAAAGCCCCTTATTCCCATCAATCATATTGAAGGGCATATCAAGGCGATTTTCCTGGCTCATCCCGATTTGGAGTTTCCCTTTGTCACGCTGGTGGTTTCAGGTGGTCATACCAGCCTCTTCGCTGTTTATGGCCATACTGATTACGAATTTATGGGTGGAACCCGGGATGATGCTGCTGGCGAGGCATTTGACAAGGTCGCTAAAATCCTTCAGCTTGGTTACCCGGGGGGGCCGATAATTGATAAATTAGCTCAAAACGCTCATCCTGCCGCAGTTAAATTCCCTCGTATTTACCTGGATAAAGACAGCTTTGATTTTAGTTTTAGCGGCTTAAAGACCGCAGTCCTGAATCACGTGAATTCCAGAAAAATTTTTCTTAATATTCGCGATGTGAGTTCTCCCGAAGAGGTTTCTCCTGAGATTTGCGACATTGTGGCCTCCTTTCAGGAGGCGGTCGTGGATACCCTCGTTTTTAAGGCCACAAGGGCCTGCCAGCATAAAAGCATAGAGCGGTTGGTTTTAGTCGGTGGCGTGGCCTGCAATTCCCGCCTTCGAAGCAAGACGGAGCAAAATGCGCAAAAATTGAACTTGCAGGTTTATTATCCTCCTCCTTTACTGTGTACAGATAATGCAGCCATGATTGCCGCTGCGGGCTATTTTCGGAAAATGGCGGGAAATTTTTTAGAGGGAAAAGAAATTTTTTCATTAAATGCAATGAGTAGTTTTCCCCTTGGCTAAAAGTTTATCGGCTCCACTTCAATAGTATTCATCTCGACGCAGATGGATTGCTGCAGGAGATCCACCGAGAGGATAAGCCGTTGTTTGTTTGATTTAAAGCGCACGAGAATCCCTTCCACTCCTTTCAGAGGGCCGGCAACAATTCTTACCCTTTCCCCAACATTTAAGTAGGGATAGGGGGTAACGACCGTATCATTTTCAAGAATGGTCTGGATTGAAGAAATCTGACTATCCGGGATAGACACAGGCTTGCCACTATTGGAGATGATTTGGGCTACTCCCGGCGTTTGCAGGACAGTGAGCCAGAGGCGGTTTTCCAGGTTGGCCTGAATAAAGAGATAGCCCTGGAACATCGGTACCTTGATACGTTTTTGCCTGTCTTTTCTACTACTCCATACTTCCATTTTGGGTAAAAAGGCATGAATCGATTTGTTCGTCAGTCGCTCATAAACCGCCTGTTCATGGCGAGATCGGGTATGTATGCCATACCATTGTACCTGGACTGGCGTTGGTTGAACAATTATATCGGGTTGAACTATTTCCATACTCGATTTTACTCCTCGTGTTAAAATGGAAAGTATACTAGCATAAGTAGATAGTTTATCGCATTGGAATGAGAAAATCAACAAGGAAGATGATAGGAAGACCAGTAAAATACTACTATGAAAGAGAGCGCAATAGCAATACTAATTAGGCAAATAGATTCATATATGAAAGATATTGCAAAAATAGGTTGCAGCCCACGGCCTTACAGGCATTGTTGTTCGGCAAGCCTTAGTGATCTTACGTAAAGAAGTATATCCGTATATTCAGCATAGAATAAGAAGAATGTTTTAGATCGAACATCGGCATGGGAATTGCTTGCTTAAAAAGTGCATAAGGGAAACCGCTTAGAGTAATTGGAACCTGTTCACATTGATCGGGGGGATTTTTTGACATGGGTCAGGATTACGTTCAAGCAGATATCATAGGGAAAAGTGAGAAGGTTAAAGAGATTTGTCGCCTGATTGGAATTATTGCCAAAACCAAGTCAACGGTTTTGGTACAGGGCGAAAGTGGAACAGGCAAGGAAGTGGTAGCCAATGCGATCTATAAGCACAGTTTGCGCAATGGGCGTCCTTTTATTAAGGTAAATTGCGCGGCTTTAAGCGAAACTTTGCTGGAAAGTGAGCTGTTTGGTCATATGAAGGGGTCCTATACCGGCGCACTGTCTGATAGAAAAGGCAGATTTGAACTGGCAAACAAAGGAACTATTCTCCTCGATGAAATTGGAAACATGCCCCTGGCCGGGCAGGCCAAGTTATTGCGCGTACTTCAGGAAGATGAGATCGTACCTGTAGGGAGCAGCAAGACCATTAAGGTTGATGTCCGCGTTATTGCTACCACCAACGTCATGTTGAAAGATGCTGCTCAGAAAGGGAATTTTCGCGAGGATCTCTATTACCGTTTAAGTGTTATCACGATCTTTCTTCCGTCTTTGAGGGAACGGCGGGAGGATATCTCTTCCTTGGTGGAGCATTTTCTCCAGGTCAACAGCGTTGAAATGGAGACGACTGTAAAAGGGATATCGAATGAGGCTATGGAATTGCTCGTTAAGTATGACTGGCCCGGCAATATTCGTGAATTGAAAAATGTCATTGAGAATGCAATGATTATTGAAAGTCAAGAAATTATTTATCCGGATACATTGCCTGCTCATATCAGAGAGAATCAACAGAGTGAGATTTGTACTCCTGAGACTATCCAACCGGGCAAGAAGATCCTGGCTAAAGATCTTAATCTGCGCAATCAATTGCTGATGTATGAGAGAATTTTGATCTTGAATGCTCTGGATCGGGCCAATTGGGTCAAAAGCAGGACTGCCAAGCTGTTGGGGATTGACCGAAGAAATCTGGGATATTTTATGAAGAAACACCATATTTTGATGCCGACAGACCGGGAGATCCACCCGGATGCCTGACCCGATATATCAGGATTTTTTTCAGGGAAGGCTGCATTGGCGCACCAGTCTGGCTGTAAGCGGTGTCAGCCTCTTTGTGCCGTTAAATCAATCCTTGAGATTTTGGCTGAGCTATGATATTTTTATAGATATTACTATCAGAGTAACAGTCTAAAAATCATTATTCATGTTTGTTGTAGGCTTATGCTGAGTGAGTTGCAAAATACCTGCCTCAGGTCAATTCCATCAGTGGAATCAATTTTAAACCATGAACTTACCAGGGATTGGTTTTCCCGCCATCCCAGATGGGTTTTGGTTGAAGGGATACGGAAGATCCTTGACCTGAAGAGGGAATGGATCATGTCCCTGAGCGGGTCTGAGGAACCGGACCGGATTAGCGAGCTTGAAGGGTTTCAGATTTCGGTAGACCTCATTCTGAAGGAATTAGGCCAATACCTTCAGGATGCCCTCTGCTCTGAATTAGGAAGAGTGATCAATGCTACAGGGGTCATTCTCCACACGAATCTGGGCCGGGCTGTTTTAGCCAGCCAGGCCGTAGAGAATCTGGGAATAATCGCCAGCGGGTACAGTAACTTGGAGTTTGACCTCATCACCGGGAAAAGAGGGAAAAGGGGCGACTCGGTCACTCGATTGCTCCGTCATCTGACTGGCGCAGAGGATGCTCTGGTGGTAAATAACAATGCTGCCGCAGTTCTTCTGGTTTTGAATACTTTGGCTGAATCGCGAGAAGTACTTGTATCGCGGGGTGAGCTGGTTGAGATCGGAGGATCTTTCCGCGTCCCTGATGTTATCAAAAAGGGAGGAGCCAGGCTGGTAGAGGTCGGGACCACCAACAAGACCCGGCTGGAAGATTATCGACAGGCTGTTACTGAACAGAGTGCAGCCATCCTCAAGGTACATCCCAGTAATTTCAAGATCACAGGCTTTACGGAGGAGGCCGGTCTGCCCGATCTGGTTCGTCTGGGCCGGGAGCGGGGATTAGTAGTCATCTATGATCTGGGGAGCGGTATGCTGGTGGACCTTTCGAATTATGGGTTGGAGGAGCCGCTCGTTTCCCTGATTGTTCAGCAGGGTCCGGATATTGTAACCTTCAGCGGCGATAAACTTTTGGGTGGGCCCCAGGCGGGAATTATTTTGTGCAGGCAAAAATATGCTCTGAGTTTACGAAAAAACCCTTTGTTTCGAGCTTTGAGGCCGGACAAAATGACCCTCGCTTCTCTGGAGAATACCCTCAAGCTGTATCGGGAGCCGGATGTATTGCAAAAAGTTCCTACCCTGAACATGATTACTACCTCCTTGCAGTGCCTCAGGGAACGAGGAATCCGGATTTTGGAGAAATTACCCGTGGTGCAGCAGCATGACAGCGGCCGTAATAGCGACTCCCATGTGGGGCCTGCTTCCAGCAGGCCTAAAAATAGCGATCGCATCCGAATAGAAATCATTGATGACGACGCCCAGGTGGGCGGTGGCGCGTTTCCTATGCAAACAATACCCTCTCTCTCTTTAGCTTTTTCCTTTATAGGTGGCGGTAAGGGCGGCCCCCTGTGGCCGCCCGCATATGGCGTTAGCTTCTCCGTCAGCGAGGGAAAGGGGACAGATGTGAAATTTGTCCCCTTTCCCTCCTGTAACGGAGAACCTGACTCCGAAACTCATGGACAGATCAACCGGTTGGAAGAGAAGTTTCGTCTTGGCCGTCCCCCTGTTTTGGGACGGATCAATCAGGGCCGGTTCCTGTTAAACTTACGAACAATTCAAGAAGAGGATTTGCCGGACATCATCCAGGCAATGAGGCATGTCCTGGAGTACTGGGGGAGTAAAAAGGCGTGATGGGCTCCAGCAAGTGGATTATCCTTGGGACTGCAGGGCATATTGATCATGGAAAGACAACGCTGGTTCAGGCTTTAACCGGTATTGATACGGACAGGCTACCGGAGGAAAAAGAGCGGGGAATCACGATCGAGCTGGGGTTTGCTCATCTGGACTTACCCAACGGGCAGCGTCTGGGGATCGTCGATGTTCCTGGCCATGAAAAGTTTGTGCGGCACATGGTGTCCGGAGCTACCGGCATTGATGCCGTGATGCTCATTGTGGCTGCGGATGAAGGGGTCATGCTTCAGACCAGCGAGCATTTTGATATTTGCCGCCTGCTGCAAGTCCGGCGCGGAGTGGTGGTGATTACGAAAACGGATCTTGTGGATGCTGAGTGGCTGGAGATGGTTTTGGAAGATGTCAGGGGCTTTGTACAAGGGTCCTTCCTGGAAAATTCGCCTATTTTCCCTGTCTCTGCCACAACAGGAGAGGGTATCCCTGATCTCCTCAAAGGACTACAGGACCTGGCAGAGAGTGTTTCTCCCCGGAATTCTTCAGGTATTTGCCGCCTGCCTATTGACCGGATATTCACGATAAGAGGGTTTGGAACGGTAGTAACCGGCACGCTTTTATCGGGAACTTTAAAAAAAGGCATGACCGTTGAAATATTTCCCAGTGTGAAGCAGGCCAAGGTTCGTGGAATTCAGGTCTACAATCAATCGGTGGAAGAGGCTATGGCCGGACAGAGGGTGGCCATCAACCTTCACGGTGTGGAAAAGGCGGACCTGAACAGGGGGGATGTTATTTCAGTTCCTTCCCATTTACAGGTATCGTATCTTCTTGATGGACGGATCACCATCTTACCTTCTGCCCCTCATACACTCAAGAATCGGGATCGGGTGAGATTCCACGCCGGAACATCCGAAGTGATGGCCCGGCTCATTCTTCTGGATAAAGAGGAGGAGATTCAGGCTGGTCAGGACGCCCTGGTTCAATTCCAATTGGAATCTCCCCTGGCTCTGATGGCCAAAGACCGGTTTGTGGTGCGCTCCTATTCTCCGGTTGTTACTATTGGGGGCGGAATGATCATTGATAATCTTCCGTCACGGCACCGGCGTTTGAACAAAGCCGTTATTCAGGGGCTTCGTGTCCTGGAAGAAGGCGAGGATCTGGCGCGCCTTGAGTTTATTATTCACCAGGCTGGGATAAGAGGAGTCACTAGCAGCCGCCTGTCAACCCGCCTAAACCTGGACATGGACCAGATCGGCGAGGGGCTGGACAATTTACAAAAAAAACAACGAATTATTGTTATTGATCCACAGGAGCAAAGGAACGCACCTCACCCTGCCCTCTCCCTCCAGGGGAGAGGGGAAGCAGGGAGCCCTTGTGGCAGGGTGATGGGCCATGTGTGGGTCATACATCAGGATATTTTTCAGGAATTGATCAATAAAGCTATTGAAATTTTAACCAATTTTCACCTCCGGTTCCCATTGAAAGCAGGGATGTCCAGAGAGGAGTTAAAGGTGAGGCTCTGGCCGGACCTTGATTCCCGGCTCTACGGCCAGATTCTGTCCACGTTGCTGGACCAGGGGGAAATCGTCGTCCAGGAAAAAACTCTTCGGCTGTCAGCACACCAGATCACTTTAAGTCCGGAAGAGGAAGAGCAAAAGACCAAAATTTTAAATATGTATCTCCAGGCAGGGTACCAGCCCCCTAATCTTGAGGATGTAATGCAATCAGTAGAGAACGGGCAAAGATCCAAAGTCGATGTATCCAGACTGATTAAGTATCTCCTGGAGGATGGGCTTTTGGTTAAACTGACGGAGGGACTTTTGCTTCACCAGGAAGTCCTGTCACAGGCCCGCCAAAAACTTGAAGATTATTTCCAGCATCAGCCGGATATCACTGTACCGCTATTCAAGGATTTATTTGGATTTTCAAGGAAGTATGCCATTTCCCTGCTCGAATATTTTGATTCTGTCAATATAACCATGAGACTGGGGGATAAGAGGATTTTGAAGAAAAGAAGGGAAGCACCATGAGACAAGAGGCAGATTTAATTTTGCTTCATCCGCCAACGGTTTATGACTTTCGCAAGAGAGCGATTCTTTTTGGACCTATCAGTGACCTCGTACCGTCTACTCCGATTTTTGAAATGTATCCTATCGGATTTACCAGCATTTCGGAATACCTCGGCAGATTTGGCTATAGCGTCCGTATTATGAATATCGCCGTGAAGATGCTGCGGAGCAAACGGTTTGATGTGGAGAAGGCGATCAGTGAGTTGCATCCCCTCATCTTCGGAATAGACCTGCACTGGATGCCTCATGTCCAGGGGAGTCTGGCCCTGGCCGAGATTGTGAAAAAATACCACCCCAATACGCCGGTGATCTTCGGTGGGCTGTCCTCCACCTACTATCACGAAGAATTGATTCGCTGCTATCCTAATATCGATTACGTAATGCGGGGAGATTCTACGGAGGATCCCCTTCGACAGCTCCTGGCCGCGATCAAAACGGGCGGATCTTTTGAGGATATTCCCAACCTGACCTGGAGGGATGGTCAGGGTAAGGTCCGGGTCAATCCCTTGTCTCATGTGCCTACAAATCTTGATGGCATCAAGATCGATTATTCCCATATCATGAAAAAAGTCATGCGGTATCGGGACCTCTCAGGCTATACGCCATACCAGAATTGGTTGAACTATCCGGCTACTGCGGTTTTTAATGTCAGGGGATGTACGCACACCTGCCGGACCTGCGGAGGAGCTGCCTACGCTTTCCGTGAAAATTGCAACCGTCCAAGGCCCGCCTATCGTGACCCGGAACTTTTAGCCAGGGACATGAAGGTCATCGATAACAATTTAAATGCACCGATCATCATTATCGGCGATATGATGCAGCCAGGCAGGGATTATGCCCTGAGATTGCTCAAGGAGCTGAAGAAACAGAAAATCCGCAACCCCGTGGCAGTGGAATTTTTTGTTCCGCCTGCTGACGATATTCTGGAGCGGATTGCCGACGCTGTTCCCAATTTCAACATCGAGATGTCTCCTGAATCTCATGATGAAGAGGTCCGAAGGACCTTTGGCCGGCCCTATGGCAATGAAGAACTGGAGCGAATGCTCGATACCTCTTTGCGGTTGGGTTGTAAACGCATCGACCTGTTTTTCATGATCGGCTTATCCAAACAGACCTATCAATCGGTTCTGGACTCGGTGGACTATTGCCGGATATTGCTGGAAAAATTCGGGCATACCAAGCGATTGATCCCTTTTATTTCTCCCTATGCGCCCTTTATCGACCCTGGAAGTGAAGCTTTCGAAAATCCTGAAAAGTTTGGCTATAAAATCTTTTGCCGCACCGTAGAGGAACACCGACAGGCCATGGAAAGCGCCAGTTGGAAATACGTGCTGAGCTATGAAACCAAATGGATGACCAGACAGGAGATCGTAGACAGCTCCTATGAGGCGGGGATGATCCTCAACCGGTTGAAGGCAAAACATGGCCTGATCGATCCTAAAAGAGCCGAGAGGACGGAAAAGCGAGCTGTGTTGGCAGTTCAGGCACTGAAAGAGATTGATGAAGTCATGCTCTTACCCGATGAGGAGGAAAGGGAAAAACAAATGCAAAAGCTCACTGTCAGGGTCCGCAAGTTAAGTGAATCCACGATCTGCGAGAAAAAGGAACTGGAGTGGCCCACGCGCTTGCTGCGTATGAACCTTGGCTGGGTGTTAAAAAATTGGCTCCATGTTGAGGTATGGCATAGGCTCCAGGCAATCAGGAACCGCGGGCAGTGGATGATTTGAGGTGCGGCGGATAGCTGGATACTTACTGGTGGCTGGATGCTGGTAGCTGGTTAACGGAAAGAGCCGTTTTTTGTCAGGTTAATTCGGTATTGTTTGAAGCAGTGAAATGATTTATACTCAGTAATGAACTTGAAACTTGTACTTGGTTAAGTGATTTCTTTAATGATAGCCATATTGCTGATGTAGCCAAGTTGATCATATTGGGATGATGGGTTAAAGCCAATGGAACTAATTGAAGAAGCATACTATGAGGTCATCTTTGAGAATAGATTTCTCAAAGCGAAGGGAAACACTTTCCAGACTTTCTTTAATGATTTGATGGGCCGAGCCTATAAGGCCGATTACATGCCATGCCGACCGTGGGGTAGGCGAGGGGATCGAAAAAACGACGGGTTTCTGAAATCCGAACGCCGTTTATTCCAGGTTTATGCCCCAAACGAAATGACGGAAAAGGAAGCAATCGACAAGATACGAGAGGATTTTGAGGGTGCCAAAAACTTCTGGGGCGAGCATTTTGATAAATGGGCCTTTGTGCACAACGCCCATGACGGTATCCCGCCCCATGTGCAAAAGGAAATGCTCGACCTGGAGCAAGCCAATCAGGGGATTAAGTTGGATCCATGGGGGCTTGAAGAGTTACGCATTGTCTTTCGACTTATTCAAAGAGAGGATTTGGAATCATGGTTTGGTTACGCACCGAACGGACAGGCTAAAGCCAGACTGGGTTATGAGGATATTCGGGTTGTTCTGCAAACCATCGCATCACGGAAACCCGATTCAAGGATGCCAGTCAAACAGGTGCCGCCTAAGAAAATTGAGGCAAACCAACTGGCTGATGGCATTGCCACTTTGATCAAAGAAGGAATGACAAAAACTACGCTAGTGGATGGCTTTTTCAGCAAGTGGTATGATCCAACTTTTGGTGAGCGTATTGCAGCGGCATTTCGGGAAAAATACGATTCGCTTCGAGGAACCATGACACCCAATGAGATATTTTACGAGATCCAAGATTGGGTCGGTGGTTCTGAAAGAGGCACGGCTGAACACGAAATGGCAGTTTTGTCAGTCATGGCTTATTATTTTGAAAGTTGCGACACTATGTCCGCAAATGGCGGTTGGATAGAGCTAATACTTTGTTATTGTTATAGAACGATATCAATAGGTTTGGCATTTATAAAGTATATGATTACATTTAGAGGTAAGGTTT
>Ga0307378_10000860_pt1 | contig 50807 bp, 40 predicted proteins | sample UN1MG_FD_202238 | JGI IMG/M metagenome (GOLD analysis project Ga0307378, IMG submission 202238) | Soil microbial communities from Risofladan, Vaasa, Finland - UN-1 | ecosystem: Environmental > Terrestrial > Soil > Coastal area > Acid sulfate soil | place: Finland: Risofladan, Vaasa | collected... | reverse complement strand
TGCCGTAGCCGGCCGGTCCTTCTACATAGGTCGGCTCGCCAACAATAGTACCATGGAGCTCGTTGCCGGAACTATCATCCGTGTTGTTCTCCAGTGCGTAGTACGCAACCAGACCATCGCTGCCGGGATCAACCGGCGTTGCCCTTTCACCAGCAAGGTAACGAATCTCGGGATCAGACAGAACCCGGCTGTATACTATGGCCTCATCGACTGTGCCGGTGAAATACTGCACTGCTGTTGCATGCCTTCCAAGTTTCAGGGTCCCAGCCTCAGCAGCCGGGGGACCGGACGGAGCATCGTTGGTCGTGATCAATTCACCATCTTTGTACGCCTTGAGATCTTCTCCATCATACGTCCCGGCCAGGTGATACCATGTATCGGCCTCTAACGTTCCGAGACTCGCAGCATACCATCCTCCAGCGCTTACGGTAACTGATCCCCGGAAATCGTCGGATTGGTGGTTCCAGTTAAACTGATAGTTCTGCTCGCGATGAACCGGACCGCTCGCGCTCGAGGCGTCTCCCGAAGGTGCCGCGGGGCTCTTCGCCCAGCATGCTATTGTCCAAACAGCCAGGTCTTCTGTGTTACCGGTGTCCACATGGTCATCACCGTCAAATTCCATCGCCATGCCAACCACGCCTTCGACAAAGGTTGGGTCTCCATCCACAATACCATCGTTACCGTTGCCGGAAGCATCCAGCACATCGTTATCCAGTGGGTAGTATGCCACCAGACCTTCGGTGCCGGGATCAACCGGCTCAATTGTAGGCGTCATAATGGCCTGAATCCCTTCGGCCGTCATGGCCCCGTCGTAAATCCGTACATCGTCAAGGATGCCGTCAAGTAAACGTCCGAGGGCTTCCGGGTTCTCACCTAATAGAAGAGGCATTTCATTAGTAGAAAGTCCATCGGGATCAGGGTTGTTACCATCTGCAATTCCGTCGATATAGACTATGCCACCAACACTTTTATCATACGTTCCAGCGATATGGTGCCATTCATTAAAGGGCAGCTCAGTCACCGAGTTTACTTGCTGCCAGCCCCTGTCACCACCTGTGAATCCCCAGTGAACGCCTGTGGTATCTCCGTTGACACCAAGCCTCCAGGCGGTTTCACCTTTCATAACAATACCCATCCACGTAGTGGTGACCGACCTGATGTTTACCCAGGCCGAGACGGTTATCGCATCGCTAAGGTTGTTGAGTACTTCATTGTTCCCACAGTCCACGTAGTCGCCGTCACCGTCAAAGTCCAGTGCGCCGTCTATCTTGCCGTCTGCCCATTGTGGGTCACCCATGAGGATGCCGTCAAGTCCGTTGCCGCTCGAATCAACCGCTACGGCCCCTTCGCCATCATCTAACTTCCAGTGCCCTACCAATGCCGGGGGCGGTGGCACGATGGGTAAGATAGGCTCGCCGAGCATATAACTGATAGCGTTGCGTAACAATATTTCACCGTCGGCGGTCAAGTTCCACTGTCCCCAGGTAGGGGGCTCTTGTGTGCCGGCGGAAAACATCATACGTTTACCGGCGGCAACCTGACCGGCGCCGGCGTAGAACTCGACCCCGGCGTCCCATTCGGCGATCCAGGGCAAACCGTCGACCGTTTGGGCGATCAGTGTACCGTTGCCCACATCGGCGGCATCAATGAATGAGGTGTTGCCCGCACCTACAGCTCCATCCAGGACCTGCACCTGGTTGCTCGCATCGAGCGGCACGTTGGTAAATATAGGATGGCCGGGATCCACTGCTTCCAGCATGGGAGCACCGCCTTCACCGAGCGTAGTACCGGAATCGATCCACAACCAACGGCTGTTCCTGACCAGGTACGCACTCAAATTTATCAGCGGTGTCGTGAGGGAGTTCCACTTGGTCGTCTCATCCTCTTCGACATAACTACCGCTGCTGGTAGAGCGGCTTACAATTATCAGGTCGGCTGTATTAAGTTCGGCTACCGTAGTACGACCGAAGGCGAGCCAGTAGTCTCGTTGGACATCAACGACGTGCCCTTCAGCCACAAGCCAGTCCACTAACTGCTGGTCATCCAGGATGCCATCTGCATCGTAGTCCTGGGTTTCCGTCACCAAGGTGATATTAGCAGCTTGGGCCGAAGACATCAGGCAAAGAGCCAGCACCAATACAGAAATTAGATAAATCAACTTCTTACACATAATAGTCCTCCTTTAAAACAGTTACAGTAATAACTCACTGTGCTTTGGCCACACACCAAAACACTCGTTGTCCTCAACAAGCATCGAATACAGAAAGCAGAATGTAGGATATAAGATAATTTTCAATTCTGACTTCTTAATTCTTGTTATGTGCCTGTCTCGAACACCTGCGCCTGCGTTAGCCCCTTTGCTGTTTGCGAGGCCTGTGCCTGCGATACCCCCTTTGCTGTCTGCGACAGCAGACAAGGGGGTGCAGACAAGAAAGCACGGGGGTGCAGGCAGTAGACAAGGGAGTGCAGGCAACTACACACAAAACGACCGATAATAATTTACAGACTCACTACATTCTTATATCGCCCACGATAAGTTTTTTCGATTTGACACTACCTCCTTCCTTCAAAACCCAATATTAGCTGTCAAAAGCCTAATATTAGCGGTTAATTTGAAATGTAAAAATCTCAACGGCCGACCTCAGGGTCTCCGTTATTACTTTGTACCTTATATATTAATTCTCCCACCAGGATAATTCAACTAAAAAATACAGAAATCTTTCCACAGGGAGAAAAAAACCACATATTAGCTCAAGTTTCATTTATACAAAATTGCCGTCTTCCCGTCAAGCATAATCTTGAGATAAAATGGAATTTCCCTGGACATCCCAAAGCAATATGAATATGTCATTGACCTGTTTCGTTTTTATTGTTATTCTATCGCCGGTGTAATTAAGGAATCTAAATCATGGAATTATCCGGGTTAATGAAGTTAAGAATCGCTGCTGCGATTGTCACGGGTGTGGTTTTGATAGGTATTTTAGCTTGGCCGCTGGCAACACCATCCGGGCCGCTTAGCACTGTGCGTGCTGGTGACATAAGTCTTGGCGGCGCAATAATTTTGGTGATTTTGGCATTTTTGGCAGGTTTCATTGCCTATTTTGTTTCCTGGCCCTACGGCCGAGAAATCGGCATTTTGGCCGCACCATCCGGCTTGGCAATCTTGGCTGTACGCTCCGGCAGTATGGCTGCTTTGGTACAGCTAAACCCTGCCGCTGAACAGCGCCAGGCGCTTCTTGCCACGTTTAAATGGGATTCCATTTTCTGGCTGGTTATTGTCGCCGCCGGTTTCGCCGGTGTGCTTTTAGGGCAGAAAATACTGTCAAGCCCCAGACCGGCTGAGAAACAGAAACAATCTAACTCTAAGCCGGTTCAATACTTAAACGCAATAATTGCTTTAGTCGGCTCAGCTTTAATAGCTCATTTTGGTATCAAAATATTTGCTCAGGATGTTGAAGTATTCGATAACAGTTTAGGCTCACTTATGGCCCAGCCTTCGGTTGGACAGATAGTTTTTGCTGTATTTGTCTCATTCGGACTCGCCGCTTTCGTAGTCAAGAAATTTCTCGATGTCAGCTATATCTGGCCCGCAATTGCCTGTGCTTTGGTAACCGCCTTTGCTGCAAGTACTTATGCCAATCAAGAGGTGTTGCAATATCTTGTTCAGCGATGGCCCCCGACTTTTTTCTCTAACTCAGTTGTTTCTGTGCTGCCTCTGCAGATGGTGGCTTTCGGAACATTAGGCTCGATTGCCGGCTATTGGATGGGGGTACGCTATAGCTATTGTCGAAAACACGAAAGCAAATAGCTAAGTCTGCAGCATTTGGCAAATTCAACACATCTTTTTTTAAGTCTTCCATTTTATATAACTTTGTATATATTAAGCAGTTATATATATAACGTCTTATAATAAATCTTCCTTGCCCAAACAAAAACAAAAATGATTATTTTAGGGCTTGAAATTAGCCGAAATATACTGTGTTAAGATTTGTCGGTCGGATGTAGTTTTGGACTAAGTAGTTATGATAATAATGGCGTATATATAAATATGTTTTTGATGAGCATCCGGACGAACACTTGACCGGAATTTTCGTAACATATATGACAGTAAAACCAGCCGACAAAAGGAGTTAGAAATGTTGGTTCTAAGCAGACAAAGAGATGAGTCGATTATGATCGGCGATAATGTTGAGATTATCATAGTTGATGTCCGGGGGGATAAGGTCCGCTTGGGGATAACGGCCCCGAAGGAGATACCGGTTCATCGAAGAGAAATATACGACGCAATTCAGCGTGAGAAAAGCCAGAAAAAGGAAGCTCAAGAGCAGCAGGAGAAAGAATCCCAGACGACACAGCCCTCCAAGGAGTCCTAAAAGCAGCGAATCGATAAATAAGCAAAACAGCCCTCAAACTTTTTCAACAGCCCTACTGTATTTACTTTCCTCTACTTTCATTAAACAGCAACATCCACCACATTCTCAATACTGTAATGGTATTTTTATGCCTGTTCAGGTTCTTTGGCGAGGGGCGGACTCAGGATTGATGGCCGGGTGATTTGGGTGTATAATCAGCATAACAGGAAAGCTCTAAAAAATGAGGAGTTGTATTATGACCAAGAATACTAAATTCCCACCTAATTTCGTAATGGCTATGTGCTTTCTCATATCAATATCCTCCCTGGCAGCGGAACCTTCGAGACCAGCTCATCTCAGCGCTGAAGAATTATTAGACCTATATGAGAGCACGTACTCCAAGATTCATAATTGGCATGTTCTTTATACTAACATGTTAGAAGAAACCAAAGGTGATTCACCTGAGTTGCAGTCGTATGTAAGATTCGATACGACTGAAACTATCGAAGAAGAAGCATGCGAGAAATACTATGTCCGCTGGACCAATGACCCCAACGGCTTTGACCCAGAACGTGTGGTGGAAAAAGCTTTTGACGGTTCTGCTACTACGCGATATCAGCAGTATGGCCCCTACTACAAAACCGGGGAAATTACTCCCGGGAGTAGCGTGTTAGCCGGAGAACAAATGTGTATGCTTTGGTCCTATATGCTACTCAATAGACGTCAACCACACAAACACCCGGACGAGCCTTTGATACGATCTTATTTTTCAGATAAATCTCGCGTGCGTCCACAACTTGAGCAAGTCAGCGGCGAATGGTGCCATGTTGTTGATTCATTCTCTCCTGGTAAATCAAAACCATACGATACTGTCTGGTTTGCAGCCGATAGAGGTGGGCTGCCAATGAAATTTGAGAGACGCAATCGGCCGGGGTATACCAGGAGGATCATCGTTACAAAAGTCGGTTCTGTTGAAACTGATACCGGCAAAATATGGTACCCTGAGCAGGCCACTAAAGAGGTCAATGATAGAGACGGGTATAGACTTTACAGATTTAAAGTCCAATCCTTAAAGGTAAACATTGAAACAAACCCGGAGACGTTCAAAGTCTCCTTTCCAACAGGAACCAACGTAATTGATAAGGTAGCGGGCATATACTACACCACCGGCGCTTCCAGCGAAAAAAAGTATTTAGGTGTTCTCAAGGCTCCCACGCAGAGAAGCAAACAACGGCAGAGGATAGAGATTTATAAACCGAATCCGGCGTACTGGCAGTATAAGGGTAAGCCGGTACTGCTGATAGGCGGTACCAAAGACGACAACCTGTTCCAGATTCCGGATTTGAAAGAGCACCTGGACCTGCTCAAGTCCGTGGGCGGCAACTACGTGCGCAACACTATGTCCAGCCGGGACGAAGGCAATGTCTGGCCGTTCCAAAAAGTAAGCGACAAATACGACCTGAACCAGTGGAACGAAGAATACTGGCGAAGGTTCGAGAACTTCCTTAAATTGATGCAGGAGCGGGACATTATCGTGCAGATAGAGGTCTGGGCGACTTTCGATTATTATCGCGACAACTGGGTGGTCAATCCATTCAACCCGAAGAACAATATCAACTATACCGCTAAGCAAACGGGACTGCCCGAGCAGGTCGATACCCATCCGACTCGCACGGAGAATAATTTTTTCTGGTCGGTGCCGGCCGAGCGCAACCAGAAAACCGTGCTCAAATATCAACGGCGATTCGTTGACAAAATACTTTCTTATTCGCTGAGGTTCGGCAACGTACTTTACTGTATGGACAACGAAACGTCGGTAACGCCGGAGTGGGGCAAATACTGGTCGGAATATATCAAAGCCGGAGCAAAAACAGCCGGCGTTGCGGTTCAAACGACCGAGATGTGGGACAAGTGGGACCTGGCCCATCCACAGCACAATCCAACATTTGACCATCCGGAAACTTATTCGTTTGTGGACATCTCGCAGAACAATCATCAAAAGGGCCAAACACACTGGGACAATGCGCAGCGTCAGCGGGCACGAATAGCTGATAACATTCGTCCGTTGAATAATGTGAAAATCTACGGGGCCGATACCGGCAGATTCGGCAACGACAGAGACGGTATGGAGCGTTTCTGGCGCAATATCTTCGGCGGGTTGGCGTCAGCCCGGTTCCATCGTCCGGATTCGGGGTTGGGGCTCGGTGAAAAGGCGCAGGCGAATATACGGAGTATGTGGTTAATAACGGATAAAATGAATGTTTTTAAATGTGCGCCCGGCAATGATTTGCTCTCGGAAAGGGAATCCAACGAAGCTTACTGCCTGGCAAACCCGGGCACCGAATATGCGGTCTATTTTCCGGACGGCGGCGAAGTAACGCTGGATATCAGTGCGCTGAAAAAGCCGGCTACAGTTCGGTGGCTGAATATAATGAAGTGCCAATGGTCATCTCCCAAACGCATTGAAGGCCAAAGTAAGCTGGTACTGCGATGCCCATCCCGGGACTATTGGGCGGTCCTGGTTCAGTAACAAATCGAGTGATTGTGTGCAGCAGATGAAGAAAAGAGCACAAATATATACGGTCAGCCAGGTCAATTCACTAATCAAGGTGGCTCTCGAAGAGAACCTGCCTTCGCGGCTGATAGTCAGAGGCGAGATAAGCGACTTCAAACATCATACGAGCGGGCACTGTTACTTTTCGCTGAAAGACCAAAGCGGAATACTGCCGTGTGTTATGTGGGCGAGCAAGTTCAGAAGTGTCAACTTTTCGCCCGAGGACGGAATGGCGGTACTGGCGACAGGTCATATCGACGTCTATACGGTTGGGGGTAAGTATCAGCTCTATGTCGATAAGCTGGAGCCGGAGGGTGTTGGGGCGCTTCAGTTGGCTTTCGAGCAAATGGTAAAAAAACTTCAAGCCGAAGGTCTTTTTGACGATGCGCACAAAAAAGCCCTGCCACCGTATCCGCAAAGAATAGGGATACTGACCAGTGAGTCAGGGGCGGCGGTGCACGATATAATTGACAGCATTCACCACCGCTGGCCCTGCGTGGAGCTGTTTTTTTATCCGGCACCGGTGCAGGGTGAAGGGGCGGCGGAGAAAATCGCGGCTGCACTAAGAGACATAAACAGGCGTAATAAAAAACTTAAACTCGATGTTCTGATTGTCGGCAGGGGCGGCGGTTCGCTGGAGGACTTATGGGCCTTCAACGAGGAAGTTTTAGCCAGGGCGATTTTCGGCTCGAAAATACCTGTCATAAGTGCGGTCGGGCACGAGGTAGATGTTACGGTTGCAGATTTAGTGGCAGATGCCAGGGCTTCAACGCCGACAAAAGCAGGCGTTGTGGCCGTTCCGGATATGCAGGAAGTTTTGGGACAATTGATTAGTATAGAACACAGATTAACAGGTCAAACAAAGGCGAGGGTGAAACTGGCACAGCAGAATCTGGAAATCATTTTGGCTAATGCGGTATTTAGAAATCCACTTTTACTCGTCCAAAATGCCGAGCAGCAATTGGATGAACTGAGTGCGGAATTAGCAGAGACGGTGAAAGAGTTGCTGGCCGAGATGCGTGAGAAACTCTCGGCAGCTAAAGAGCAGATTGTCAGGATTGAGCCGCATCGGCTCCTTGGAAACAAAAAAGTCGAATTGAACAACCACCAGCATCGAGCCGATAAGGGGATTCGTGCAATCATTAACAACAAAACAGGCAAATTGGACAATTGGCAAAATCGGGTAAATGTGGGGATTCGTGCAATTATTAACAAATGTCAGATGCAGCTAACAGCGCAGGCTAATCGCCTGGCGGTTTTGAATCCAAAATCGGTTCTGCAGCGGGGATACAGCATTACCACGAACAAAAAGACCGGCTTGCTGGTAAAAACCTTAGAGGATATCAGAATCGGAGACTATTTAATGACGGAACTTGCCGATGAGAATTTGATTGAAAGTAAGGTAACAAAAAAGTAAAAAAGGAACACAGATTTACACAGACTAAAACACGGACTAACACTAACTATGGAATTTGTGAAATCAGCGGTAAAAAATAAAAGGAAAAGAAATGGCAGGCAAGAAGCAGAAAGACGACCTCGGCGACCTGAGCTTTGAAGAGTCGATAAAAGAGCTTACAAATATTGTCGGTAAGATTGAGCAGGGCCAGATACCCTTACAGGACAGCCTGCAGCAATACGAAAAAGGAATGGCTTTGATTAAGCACTGCCGGACAATACTAAATAAGGCTGAAAAACGAATTGAGAAGATAACCAGGGAAGAGGCTTCAGAAGACGAAATACCAGGCAAAAATAAATAAATTATTCAATTTATTTCGCGAGCGTGGCGGAACTGGCAGACGCGCAAGGTTTAGGTCCTTGTGTCCTTATGGACGTGGAGGTTCGAGTCCTCTCGCTCGCATTTTTCAGTAGTGTAAATGTGGAGAAAAAGTCCAATGAGGCACGGCAGACTCGGGGCGGTCGTTTGCGTATCAGCTATTTTATTGCTTAGTTCGTGCAGCTCACCTGTCCGAGAAGTAAGGGAAGTAAGTTCCGAGCCGATTACTGCAATATTGGGGGCTTTTGAAAGAGAAATCACACTGCTCGAAGACGAGCTGACAGACACGCAGGAACAGAGAATCGAAGGAATCAGATTCGTCAGTGGAAAACTGAGCGGCAAGAGAGTTGTCATCGCCTTCACGGGTATTGGCAAAGTCAACGCCGCTATGACAACTACCCTGCTGATAGAACACTTCCAGCCGAACAAAATAATCTTTACAGGTATCGCAGGGGCTGTCAACCGGCAGTTGCAGCCGGGTGACATAGTGATAGCCGAGAAAACAGCGCACCATGATATGGGAACAATCTGGCCTGAAGGTCTATTCCATAAAGGGGTGAAGAACCGCCTGGACGGCTGGGAGAATCCGGTCTTTTTCGACGCGGATGAGCGACTTCTGAGACTGGCTGAGCGTGCGGCTGAGCGGGTTGAGCTCAGCTCGATACAAATAATCTCCGGCCGAAGGACGCCAAAGGTTGTCAAAGGCGTGGTTGTTACAGGTGATGCTTTTATCGCCTCAACTGACAAGTGCATTGAATTGCGAAAAAAGCTCGGCGCTGACGCCGTAGAGATGGAAGGCGCAGCGGTCGCTCAACTTTGCTATCAGCGCGGGATTGGGTATCTTGTAATACGCAGTATCAGCGATAATGCCGATGAGGGTGCGGTACTGGATAAGCAGACGTTTTACATAATGGCTGCTAAAAACTCTTCCAGCCTGGTCGCTGAATTAGTCGGGCTTTTAGGGGCGGAACTTCCTGTGGAGAAAAACGGAGGAAATAAAAAGTTGGGGAATTCGAAATGATAGGCAAATATTTTAAACTGCGGGAAAGACAAACCAGTATCAAAATTGAATGCGTGGCGGGTCTGACAACATTTCTTACGATGGCGTATATTATCTGCGTCAATCCGGCCATTCTAAGTGCCGCCGGAATGGACAAAGAGGCCCTTATAGCTGTTACCTGTATAATGAGCGGCGCTGCCACACTCACCGTAGGGTTTTTGGCAAATGCACCTATAGCTATGGCGCCTGGGCTCGGACTTAATTCCATTTTTGCCTATCTTGTTGTTTCCGAAAAAATGGATTGGCCGACAGCCCTGGGCGTTGTATTCATTGCGGGATTGTTCTTTCTGATATTGACCGGGCTGGGGCTGAGAAGAAGGATTGTCGAAGCGATACCCACTTCTCTTATTTCCGCTATCGCTGTTGGTATAGGATTATTTATTACCTTCATAGGTCTGCAGGATTTGGGCCTCGTAGTCAGTGATGAGAATACATTGGTTACAGCAGGGCCGGTGACATCAACAGTTCTGATAGGCCTTTTAGGACTGCTCTTGATGGTTTACCTGGAGATAAGAAAGGTTACCGGCTCACTTCTGGTAGGTATTGTTATCGCCACCGTTCTGGCTGTTGTTTTCAGGTTAATCAGATTGCCCGAGCAGTACATATCTTCAAGCCTTGATGTTAGCCCAATAGCCTTCAAGCTAAATATCATTGGTGCTTTGAAGTGGGGCTTTTTCGGGAGCATCTTTACGTTCATGTTCATCGATATGTTTGACAGCGTAGGGACGCTGGTGGCTTGTTGCTATAAAGCAGAAATGGCCGACGAGCAGGGCAGGATAAGAGGACTGGATAAGCTGTTGGCAATCGATGCTGTCGCAACAATGGTCGGCGCGGTTCTGGGAACCTCACCTACTACCGCATACGCTGAATCGGCGGCAGGAATTGAGCAGGGGGGGCGAACGGGATTGACCTCGATAGTCACAGGCGTGTTATTTCTGCTGGCGCTGGCCTTTGTGCCGGTGGTGGAAATAGTGCCAAAATATGCAACTGCCCCCGCCCTCGTTATGGTAGGGCTTTTTATGGCAAAGGAGGTCAAAAGGATAGATTTAGCTAATTTAGAAGAGGCCTTTCCTTCATTTATCATAATCGTGATGATAGCGTTGAGTTACAGTATCAGTACGGGACTGGCTTTTGGGTTTGTCTCATTTACACTGCTCAAAATAATCCTGGGTAAGGCAAGAGATGTGAAGCCGACAATGTGGATTATTGCGGTTTTGTCTCTGACGTTTTTGACCATGGACCAGCTACCCGCAATGATTGAATATATAAAGTCTCTTATGTGAGCTTGTGGGATTAAATAATTCGGGAGGCAAAAAAATGGAGATTAAAATTACGAGTTCGGCCTTTGAGGACGGCGGTATGATTCCGGCCAAGTACACCTGCGATGGTGCGGATGTCTCACCGCCGCTGCAATGGGATGCTGTTCCCAAAGGCACTAAGAGTATCGCCCTTATATGCGATGACCCGGATGCACCGATGGGTACGTGGGTGCACTGGGTTTTGTTTAATCTGCCGGCCGAGACCAATGAGCTGGCGGAAAACATCCCTGCTGATAATATTTTGCCTGACGGAGCCAGACAAGGTGTTAGTGACTTTGGCGGGATCGGCTATGGCGGTCCCTGTCCACCCAGCGGCACACACAGATACTTCTTTAAGATTTACGCACTCGATACAGAGCTTGGACTGGAAGCCGGCGTCAATAAACGCCAGTTGCTCAAGGCCATGGAAGGCCATGTCCTCGCCCAGGGACAGTTGGTCGGCAAATACAAAAGATAAATACGAAATCCGAAGCACGAAATACGAAACAAATTCAAGTGAACTAAAGTGAGCTAAAGTGACAGCAAAGCTGTCATTCTGAGTTCTTCACTTTGTTCAAGGATAAACTCCGCGAAGAATCTCATCATTTGCAGGCCAGATCCCTTCGGCAAGCTCAGGGCAGGCTCTTCGGCTTCGCCTCAGGATGATACGTAAGTGTCACTTTAGGCACTCTAAACTTCAGTCACTTTGAGCTTGTTTCGACTTTCGATACTTGTCCCCGTGAAAACGGGGATTCGGATTTGTACGAGATACTATGGGTGTCAGAAGTTTTCTATGATTGCGGCTGTGTGGATTGCGAGCAGCATCAGGTAGTCCAGATCGCTCAGGCTGAAGTGTTCGTGGTCCATAGAGTTGTCGACGTATAACACGCCGAAACAGCCGGCAGGGTCAACGACAGGCCCAATCAGTGCAGAAAGTATTCTATTGTCTTCTGTTGACGCTGAGACTCGCGGCAAAAGTACAAACTGTCTCGTTTCAATAGCCTGGGTGATTTTTTCACTGAGTTTCAAATCGTTTAAATTCACCCCACGGCCGTCCCGGCTTTTACCTGCATGGCAGGTCATTGGGCCGTCAGGCTGGTTCCTCAAGGCACACCAGCTATGATATCCTCTGAACTGTTTTAATGTGAGACTCAATAAAGTCTTTACCAACACATCGAGACCGTTGGCTTTGCAGATGGCCTCGGTGGCCTCCATAAAATCTTTTACCCTTTTAGCCGGCAGTGTGATATCCGGGGCGCGTTCAGCATCCGATTTTCTTACTATAACTTCACTACTCGGGTCCATCAGCGCAGCAGTTGATTGTTGAGAGGATGGCATAAGGGTATCTTCCAGATGAATGGGTTTTTTGGCGTCAGTGCCGGCTTCGAGGTCGATTTCAATGGTAAAATCACCTATACGGATGCAGTCGCCGGTTTTAATTTCAGCCTTGTGGATTGCCTTATCGTTTAGAAACGTTTTATTGGCCGAATCCAGGTCCTCGACCACCCATTTTCCCTCCTGCGTCGTAAAGATTGCTGCGTGCTGTCTCGATACCGCTCTGTCAGACAGAAATACCTGACTGTGCGCATGTCTGCCGATATAGACAGGGCCCCTGTCGAATTGAAACTCATTAACGGTTTGACCATTTCGCTTTACAACCAAACGCATCTGCTTTTCTCCCTGCATATTGGCTCTAAAGATCTATGTATAATTATCCACTATCCGGCACAATTTGTCAACTAAAAACAATTGCTGCTAAAGAACTTTCTCACCAATAGGGTGCATTACCGCGACCGATTGTGTTATAATTATGGCAGGCAAGCTCAGTGGTGGTGCTTCAGTTCTGAATCGGAAATGTCGGTTTTGGAAGAACCTTCTTCGCTTGTACCTTCGATTATGCAAGTGCAGGCAAAAGATAAAGAAAAGCCTCATGTGCAAACGAAAAGGATTTACCTTAATAGAGCTTTTGGTGGTCATTGCCATAATTGTGTTATTGATGGCGATATTGCTGCCCGCGCTCCAGCGTGTTAAGAGACAGGCTAAAGCCACAAAATGTCAATCGAACCTGCACCAATGGGGCCTTACATTTGCGATGTTTTCTGTTGATACAGAGAGCCAGAACGGCTCTGATGCACCATGGGGAGGCTGGTGGTGGCCCTGGATGCAGGGAGAAACGCCCAAATGGGGAGCTTACTACGGCGACTTTAATGATATGTCCCTGTGCCCTATGGCCACGAAGCTCGGGCGCTCCAACCCTCCTTTTGAATCAAAAGAGTGGCCGGGCAGCAAGTTTTCCGCCTGGGTAAATAACGGACACCCTTCATGGGGGACCTTTGCCGGCAGCTATGGCGCCAACGCCTGGCTTTGGTATTTGTTCATCCGCCCCCTCCCTGCCAGTTCGACTATCGGTACCAGGGCCTGGAGGGCCTGGTCTGCCAGGGGTGCATCAAGTGTGCCGGTGTTTTTCGATTGCATCCACGCCGGGGCCAGCTTGGATACCAGCTATGACCCACCTCCTCAGTATGACGATATGTATACGCCTGATGAGCCTGAGTGGCCGGCGTGTACTGTCTGCATCAATCGGCATGGTGGAGGTACAAACAGTCTTTTCATGGATTGGTCTGTCAGAAAGGTCGGGCTCAAAGAATTGTGGACATTCAAGTGGCATCGTCAGTTCGACACCGCAGGCCCCTGGACCAAAGCCGGCGGCGCTATCGCCGAGGACTGGCCGAAATGGATGAGAAAGTTTAAGGACTACTGAAAACTGCCGGCTTCACCCTGCCCATCCGATGGGCGGGATTCATCACAAGTCGGTCAAAATTATTACTTTTCCTGCGCCGATGTTTATGTAATTGCTGCCGAAATGTTTTTCAAACAGGCTTCTTGCCTTATGGCCTGAGCAGTGGCAGGGGCCGACGTAGCGTACACCTAATCGCTTAAAAGTCGAGATGATTTTTTCTATCCTGCTTTTGGTCGCCCATTCCAGATGGAAACCGCCCATTACCATAAAGATGTCGTCTTCCATTAGCTTTTGTACTGTCTTTATGATGTTTACGATGCCTGGGTGTGCACAGCCGATTATTACGACAAGGCCCTTGTCCGTCCGGACAATTAAGGATTGCTCTTTAATCCATTTTCCGAGCCGGCCGGTCGAATAGACATTTTCACAAATTTGCTCAGACTCCTCGACTTCAATTATTTTTGCACCCGAATTTCGTGCGTTATCTTTGAACTTTTTTGGAAATGACTTTGGCAGGAAGATAGTAACGTTGGAGTTCTTCTCGAGAAAGCTACTCAATCCGCCGGTATGGTCGCCGTGAATATGAGAGAGAACTATTATCTCTACGCAATCAGGCTCTATTGCTAATTTTTGCATATTATCGAGCAGCGAATTCGCCGTGGATGGACCGGTATCGAAGAGAATGGTTTTTTCGGTGCCGGTTATTGTTGCGGCAAATCCCCAGTCGGTTTCCAGTCCCTGCTCGCAGGGATTGTTGTCATAAGTAACGGTAATGCTCATTTTGTATCCCGTATCTGCCATTTTTGCCTTCAGTAAATAAGCAGGAGCAGTTACTACTCTGCGAAATCGCTGCGCAGCACGAGTCGCAAACTACCCCTGCTTCACCGATTCGGATTGAATACTAATTATAACTGTTCCTTCGCTTCGCTCAAGATGACAGCTATAATACATTCATACATTCCGAAAGTTGTAGTTTTCTCTTGACTTTTTTTTCCCAATCAAGTACACTGTTACTTGTTAAAGGGCCAGTAGTGAGGGAATGATGAAAGCAAAAATGAGTATCCTGGCGGTGGTTCTGCTCTTAGGGACCACTCCAGCTTTTGCGGATGACATACCGAAGACCTACACATTCTATCCGGTCGCAAAGTCCCTGCCGACTGTGGGTGAAGACGCGGATGAGATATGTCAGATTGGTAACTCACAGGCTTGGTTTGGCTTCGATATTTCGAGCATACCCGACGTAGAACAGATTATATCAGCATCTTTCAAGGCCGTTATGGCAGATTATACTAGCAGCCCAACCCTAAGAACGCTATGGTACGACCCTTCCGATGGTTGGATTGATACCGGGACTGACCCGGAAAACAAGGTGCTGAGCGAACAGGTAGGTATAATCGAGCACAAAGATGACGTTTGGACATGGATAACATTTGACATAGATATAAGCAAACACGATTGGTCAAATGACCTGGCTGACAACTACATTACTCTGATGCTTACAGGCCCTCCAGATGGTATTCATGCCGATGGAACGGTTGATTTGAGAGGTGCTGTTTTGAAACTGGTGACTGTTTCCGCTCCCGGCGATATAGACGATGGCGGCACACTGCTCAATCTCGGACCTGAAGAGCTCGTTCAAGCCAAAGGCGTTGATATCTGGGTACCCGGTTACTCCGTGCCGTCCTTCGTGGACTGGAATAACGATAAACTGAATGACCTTGTCATCGGCGAAGGCGGCGGCTTTGGGGATGCAAAAGTCCGCGTGTACCTTAATTTAGGAACCGAATCAGGGCCTGAATTCTCGGATTACTTCTATGCCCAGTCCGACGGTTCTGATTTGGTTTGTCCTGCGTCCGGCTGCATGGGTTGTTTCCCAAGGGTGGAATATTGGGATGCGGACGAGCGCAAGGACCTGCTTGTGGGACAGTCCGACGGGGCCGTCAAAATCTTTCTGAACATTGGCACCGATGAAAGCCCGGCATTCGATGGCGGAACGTTTCTCCGGGTTGGGCTGCCCGGCTCAAAGACAAACATTAACGTGGGAGCTCGAGCGACCCCCTGCCTTGTGGATTGGAACAGCGATGGCAGGAAGGACCTCGTCGTTGGGGCCTATGACGCCAGGATACATCTCTTTATCAATGAGGGGACCGACACCGAGCCGGACTTTCTCGCCGAAACCTTCGCACAGGCAAACGGCTCAGACCTGGCTGTCCCCGGCAAACGCGCAAGTCCCATCGTTCTCGACCTGGACCAGGATGGCCGAAAAGACATTCTTGCCGGAAACACGGATGGCCAATTGCTGCTCTATCACAATGTCGGTACCGACGCCGAGCCGAGTTTCTCGGATTATGAGCTTGTTGAATCCAGTGGCGTTCCGATTGACCTTCCGGGCTCGCCGCGTTCCAGGCCGTTCCTCTGCTTTTGGACCGGAGACGGCCACTTCGGACCAATAGATGCCTACCCCGATGTGCTCATTGGAGTTGGTGACGGAAAGGTGCATCTATACCGGGGCCTACCGAAAAGCGGCGATATGGACGGCAACGGTAATGTGGACCTCGAAGATCTTACCCTGTTCGCTGGTTATTGGCTCCAAAAAGATTATGAAGCTGATTTTACCGGTGATGGGCAAGTGGACAACGATGATTTGTACGGCTTTATAGAGATATGGTTGTTGGCTCTCGAAGAGCAGTCCCAAAACTAAGAGCATATCCGAATAACCGGGTCGTTATGAGACCGAGCGAAAAGTCCGAGGCCAAGGCGGCAGGCCAAAAAGGTTCGGAGGCGTGGTTTGCTCCACGTTGAGAACGTTTTTGGCCGACAACGCAGGCATCGGACTTTGCAGCCGGACGCAATAGAGCGGGTTATTTGGATAGGTTCTAATACCGGATAGAAAGGGGTACAGCCTGAGTTCACTGTTGTACTGTACTGAGCGTTAAATCAACAAGCCAGTTTTCAGCGAATATTTCCAGGTCTTCGAAGTCCACATCGCCGTCACCATTCAGGTCGGCATAATCAGAGGTACTACTTCCCGGGGTTTCCGCCTTGCGGGGTCCCAGCCATTGGCTCGCAAAAAAGGCAAAGTCAATAAAATTAACCTGGCCGTTGCCATCAAAATCACAGAGCGTGCCGCAGTCTATTGGAAATACTATATTGTCAATCCAGGCGGCGTCGGCGTCCGTGGATATGGAACCGTCCTTTGAATACGCCCACTCAAAAATTCTTGTGCCTGTTCTTACAGGGAACGATACCTGGTCCCAATCCGTTGTGCCCGACCATCTGCCTTTTCTCAATCCATCGATGTAAAATTCCAAATAGTCACAAGCTAATTCGGAAGAGACTTTGCGATAGAATGTGATATCTCCGTCTATGCAGTCAAGTCTCACCCACAGAGTAGAACTTTCATCGTGGTTAATACTGCCGGCCTGGGCGCTATAAGCTCCGGAATGTTTCTCATCGGATGTAACGGTCCAATTGCCGTCGCCGGAGTGTGCCCAGGGAAGTTTAGTGAAATCGACCGTTTCAAAGTCCTCCGTAGAGTAGTATAAAGCAGGAGCAGGCCGAGCAGGGTCGGCAGGAGGGACGGACACATCCTCACCCACAAAATCGATTCCCCATTTATTCCCGGAAACGCGAGTAGAATCTTCGGATTTTCTTGTACTTGCACCCTGCGATGTAAAATTGTACCCGGATTTCTTTACACTGACTATGTACGCCGTGTATGCGCCGACATTCACCAGGGCATAGATACCTTTATTGTTTGTTACCGCCGTATAGGAGCCGCTGCGGCCTTCCGCGGTTACAGCAGCATCGCTGATAGGATTACCTGATGTATCGGTTACCCGTCCGCTGATTATCTCGCCTGAACCGGAAGGAAAAATATTATAAATGCATCCGTTAACAGTGTCATATAGTTCCGCACCGGAGCTGTCAATGTTGGGCAGGTTGTACCATATATCGTCACTGCCGCTCCAGCCCATATTAAGATGATGATAGAGTATCGAGAAGTCATAACCGTATCCGTCGGCTACAACGGCATGCCCCGAACCGGTCTCCTCTCTCTCTATGCCGAGGATTACAGGATAGCCGGCATCGAGGTTCGTGTTGACCATATTACTTAGCACACTACCACCAAGACTGCCGATACTGTCCGAGGCGCGGATGGCATTCTTATACATGAAGGTATCCTGCAGCGCATCCCTCGCATCGTGCAGGCTGGACGCCGAGCTATTATTGGAGAATTCCGTCTGGGCGGCAACAGCAGCATCATAGCAAAGTGCTCCAATGGCCTGTCTTTCTTGTAACGTTGTGCTGCAGCCGGGCTCAAGCACCATCAGGGACCATTTGTACGGTCCGCCGCCTCCGTCACCACCGCGCGTATATGCTGATTCCGATATGCCGTCAACTTTAATAAGGAAACCTCTGCGGCCTATCTTCATTCTACCGGTGGGGTGTTCGTGGTAGCGCATCAGCTGGGCCATTGCCGTCGCTGTACACCCGCAGTGATAGTTTTTGGGAGTGTAATAATTGAAGCAATCCCTGCCGCAGGTTGTATTCTGGCCCCATTTGCTCTTTATGAGAGGTTCCACACGAACATCGGGAATTATTCCGGCCCCCATTAAGGCAAACCCATTTTCGGAAGCCTCCGCAAGGTCGATAAAGTATCGCCACTTGCTTCGAGGGAAATTGGTTAATTGGTGAGCAGTTAATTGGTTAATTGAGAAATTAGACTTGCTCTGCTCGCCACTGGCCACTGACCAATCACCACTCACAAGTGAGGTATTCCGAACTGCCGTAATTCGCCCGTTAAGGTCGTTGTTTACCAAGGCACCTAATGGACTCTCAAGTGATGGTTCGAAAGTTCCGTTATCGGCGAACGCGATAATCGGCTCAACCAAATCGTCCGCCGAGACAATCACAAAACCATTTGGCTGTAAATAGACAACGTAATAAACCGGCTGGTCATTATCATCGATGAAGGTCTCGATCTTTATTATCTGTCGGCCAAGGGCCGTACCAAGTGGTCGAGCGTTGGTTTTGAGCCAACCTGTTACCACCTTTTCAGCCTCGTCCGCCGTGGTCGGCCGTGCCCATAAACTGCCGCAAAGCTGCAAAAATATAAAAACAACCGCTAAAACTATGGTTGTTCGCTTCATTGTCCATCCTTAAAAATCGCTAACTTCTATGGCACATAATATACAGCGATACCACCGCTCTAAGAGTAGTGGATATTCAGGTAAACTGAATTGCATACCCTTTATTCTCCATACTGCCTGCCCTATATTATTATACACTATTACACCACACAGTCAATAAATTTCACTCGAAATACCGGATATGGTTGTGGCCAGATTTTCTGGCAAGCGATTTTAAGTTCATTTTGGACTTTCGGAAATTGGCTTTGATTGGGTTTGTTTTTTCGGGGCCGGAAGGTGGTTTCATTTTCATAATCCTCTATAACATATACGTTTGCGTTCATTTTGAGCCTTTAACGAAATTGGGTTTGTTTATTCGGACTGTAAAATCATCTTTTTTTCTGTAATCCTTTGTTAAAGTTAAGTTTACATTCATTTTGGCTTTTCGGAGATTGGGTTTGATTGGGTTTGAATTGGGTTTGTTTTGACCAATTGTCCAATTGAATTTATTTTCATAATCCGTTGTATTATATGGATATACATTCATTTGACTTTTTCGGAAATTGGGTTTGTTTTGCATAAAAAGTAGCTGATTTGTAGAGGATTCTCGACAGATGTAGAGGGCGGAGGACAGAGGACAGACGACAGAGGACAGAAGACGGATGACAGGTGCCTTATAGGCACGTAAATAACTGGATTCTCGATTCTTGATACTCGATTCTGGATTCTCGATGGTTGCGATGGTTCATTGGTTAATTTAGTTAATATGGTTAATTTGGTTAAACGGTCATTGGCCCTTCGACTCCGCTCAGGACAAGTTTAGAGTTTGGCTTCTTTTTGCCGGAGGCGAAAAAAGTAGCCCCCGGCAGAAAAGCAAGTAAGCACACACTGGGGATAAACTCAGGGAGTAAAAAAACACTCCCTCTATAATTAGAGCTACCTGCACTTTTGATGCGAAAAAAGTCCTTGAATATCGATTCGTGATTCTCGTAACTCGATTTGGGAAAGTGAGTTAAAATTTTTTAAAAATTTCAAATTTTGTTCTGAGGTATCATCGTTTTTGATTGAAAACTGACTGAAATTTTTACCTATCTTAACGGTCAATAAGACTCAGGACGCAAGACTCAAGACACAAGACTTAAGACACAAGAATTAAGACAAAAGATATGTTTATAGATGATGGAATGCCGTATATAGACGACCTGTGGCAGCCTCAAGCGGGTCCCGAAGAATCGGGACCCACTTGGGAACGGCTCATGAACTAATTTGCTAATTCGCTAATTGACTCGTTGTCCCCCTACCGCGCCAGCTCTGCGACTTCCTTTGCGCTCAGCACCCGGTCGTAGATACGAACGTCGTCAATCAGGCCGGAGAAGAAACTCGCTGTATCAAGAGTCTTGCCGGCACCAAGGTATAGACCACCATCCGAACCTACACCGCCTACAACATCGGTATCTTTGGCAACCTCTGCTCCATCCACATACAGGCATCTTTTCAGCCCATCGAAATCATAAACAAGGCCGACATGGCGCCACTGAACATCTGTGATTACGGATTCCGACACTAATGGGTCGAACGGCGGATGCATCAATCTGGTGATGAGTCTGCCGTATGATGGGTCCGCCCAAAGCCATGCGCTTCCCGGCTGAGTATTAAGGCCATCAGTAGTGTCCATCTGTGATATAATCACCTGACCCGGCGCACCGCCTTTAACCCAGGCAAAGACGCTGAACGAACCTATCGATGGGTCTAATATAAAGTCGGTCTCGACATAATCATCAATTCCGTCGAATTCCAATGCGCCGGCAAATTTCCCGCCAGTAGGTTGCCAGAGTGGCTCTCCGTGAAGGGTGCCATTGTTGTTGTTGATGCAATCGTGGGCAACCACGCCCTCAGTTTCATCCAGTGCCCAGTGTGCTATTATATCTTCCATTTTTTGCCACCAGTAGCTCATCAAGACCTCCAAGTCCAGGACATCTACGATACCGTCGCCAAAAGGTAACGGAGCAATATCAACCAACGGCTCATTCTGGCCCCATTTTTCAATGAGTATCAATAGATCCTCGATGTTCACGATTCCGTCTCTGTTAAAGTCCGCTGGTATGAATCCGATTTCATACACTTCCACCGTTGAAGTAGCCGTCCAAGGCCAGCATTTGTCGCTCCCGCCGATGGAATAGATGATCCCGTTGACCACGCTGGTGGGGGAAAAACCTCTTGCAGTTGGCATTTCGGCTTTCTTCGTCCATGTGTCCGTCGCCGGGTCGTATTCTTCCACGGTCGAAAAAGTAGTCGACATACCAGTAAAGCCTCCAATGGCGTAGATCCTCCCGTTCACCACGCTGGTGGAAAGGCCTTTCCTTCCAGTTGGCATATTGGCTTTCCTCGTCCAGGTGTCCGTCGCGGGATCATATTCTTCCACCGTTAAAAGACCTGGTCCGCTCAGGTTACCTGTTAGACCTCCAATGACATAGATCTTCCCGTCCACTACGCTGGCGGCAGCCATGGTCCTCGCGGTTGGCATATCGGCCTTCCTCGTCCATGTGTCCGTCGCGGGGTCGTATACTTCTACGGACCGAACGTTGGAATCTTCAGGATGACCGCCAATGGCATATATCTTCCCATCCACCACGCTGGTGGAAAGAAAGCACCTCCCGGTTGGCATGTCGGCTTTCTTCGTCCAGGTGTCCGTCGCCGGGTCATACTCTTCCACGGTCGGAGTATCTGTCTCGGCACGTGGAGCACCACCGATGGCATATATCTTGCCATTCACCACGCTGGTAGAAACGAACGCCCTCGCGGTTGGCATATCTGCTTTCGTTGTCCATGTGTCCGTCGTCGGGTCATACACTTCCAGGGTCGAGAGATATTTTCCGTATGGAGTTTTTCCACCCCCGATGGCATAAATCTTGCCGTCCACTACGCTGGTGGTAAGACCGAACCTTGGGGTGGGCATGTCGGCCTTGGCCACACAGGCGTTGGTCAGGACTACGCTGGCTAATACCACAAGCAGCAGCACTGCACCGGCCCACCGTGGGCGTGAGGTCTTTTTGTAATCAGCAATCATCTTAATTCTCCTTTCAATTTGACATGTATCTTCTAATATTCCCGCCACCGAGGGCAGGTAACGCACCTGGGAGAAATTCTCCAAAAGACTAACAATAGTCTGGCCATATCTGGGCGGCTCATCTGAGTTCATCGTCGAGATTGCCAAACCGTCACAGGCTAATTCACGGTCCGCCCGCATCCGGCCGAATGCAAACCACATCAGCGGATTAAACCAGTGCACAACTTGCAGCAGCGCCATCAGCCAGCCCAAATAGATATCACGCTGTCTAAGATGGGCCAATTCATGGATAAAAACATAGCGCAGCTCTTCAAGGCCATAGGTTTCGAGCATACCCTGCGGCAGCAGCAGCCGAGGCCGAACAAAACCGAATAGGGCGGGACTTTTTATTCTATCGCTGACAATCACACCTAAAATCGTCTGGACACCCATCTGCATCTTGCAGTCTTCCAACAACTCGAGAATCTTCTGGTCCGTAATCGGCCGCTCGCGCTTGACCGTCAGCCAAAGACTGATGTTTCGCATACAAACATAGCCGGCCATAACAACAGTCCCGACCAGCCAGAGCAAAGGCAACATACGCACAAATTTAATAAAGACAGTTTTAGAGTCGGCTTCCTGTTGTGTCTCCCGGGCATCCGCAGATTCGGCACCAAAATAAAAGCCCATGCCACGAGTGCTTTGAGGCTCCGAGATAGACTCTATTATTCGTCCCTGCTGAATCGAGCGCGGAACTAAATTGAAAACACTTATCCTGCTCTGGGGTAGCCAGGGCATCGACAGGCGTATCAATAACAACAGCCAGAGAAAGTAGTGCCAGCGAATCCCCAATCTGCGCCGCAGGATTAGCTGGACAAGGACAATTAAAACAATCAGCACGCTGCCTTGCAGACTTACCCACAAGAGCCAATCAAAAAATCGTAATAACTGTGAATTTAAGGCCTCCATTTTTCAGCCCCTTCTTTATTGTGATTACTTCTTTCTCTTTTTACCTTCATCAGCAGCCTTTTTAAGGATGCGCCTGAGTTTTGAAATCTTCTCTGGGGATAGATTTTGCTCTTCGACAAAAGCCGCTAACATCGGCTCAATCGAGCCGCCGCCGAGTCGCTTTAGAAACGTCCTGGCTTCAGCCTTGATGCATTCGGCCTCCGTAGCAAGCGGAAAGTAGTGGTACTGTCTGCCCTTTTTCTCAAAGCCCACGGCCTTTTTCTGAACTAACCTGTTAATCAGCGTCCTTATAGTCTCCCGTTTCCAATGGGTCTTTCCGGAAAGTCTCTTAACAATATCGTTGGCGGTCGCCGGAGAAGTGTCCCACAAAACCTTCATAACTTCCCACTCGGCTTCTGAGATTTTAGGGGTCTTTTTCATATTAGCCTCCATACTATTACATCTGTAACATTTACAATTGTTACATATGTAACACATAACGTCAACAAAAAAATAAAATATTTGAATTTTTTTTCTGAAGTACCCTGATTTGTGCTTCTATGGCGTATTTTTCGTTAGCAATATCCATTTTTTTGCGTATAATCAGGCTTCCGTTCGCCATTTTCAGGCTAAAAGGCAACCTGTTAAATGCTCAATGAGAATCATTACCATAGGTTCTTTTGATTCTCTGAATCTGAAAGGGCTGATAATGTCCAAAAATATCCTATTCAGTATAGCGCTGATTATTTTGCTCTTTGCCTTCGTTTGCCCCGCCAATGCAGACCTCAGCGCTGTCAAACTGCCGAGCACCGAAGTGAAAAATGATTTCTACGTAGGCAACCGCCCGCCGCTGCTGCCAAGCCCTTTGATAAAGCTGCCGATAGGCGCGATTGAACCGCAAGGCTGGGTGCGCAGGCAGCTCGAACTGCAGGCCGACGGTTTCCACGGACACCTGACCGAAATCAGCAATTTCCTCAAGAAGGAAAAAAATGCGTGGCTTAATCCTGATGGCGAAGGGCTGCACGGCTGGGAGGAACCGGTTTACTGGCTAAAGGGATTCAGCAACTGCGGCTACATCCTCGGCGATGAGCGCATGATTAAAGAATCCAAAATCTGGCTCGAGGCGGCGCTTCGAAGTCAGAAGCCCGACGGCTGGTTCGGACCGGACAAGGGCAGAAAGGGTGCGGCAACGGAATTGGAGGGCCGTGAGGATCTCTGGCCCAATATGATAATGCTCTTCTGCCTGCAGAACTACTACGAGTTCGCCAGTGATGAGCGGGTCATCGAGCTGATGACCAACTATATGAAGTATCTCACGACCGTGCCCGAAGAGCGGTTCTTAGTGGGCTATTGGCCGCAGATGCGGGGAGGCGATTTGCTTTACAGCGTATATTGGCTGTACAACCGAACCGGAGATAAATTTTTGCTGAACCTGGCCAAAAAGGTCCACCGGCGCACCGCTGAATGGGAAAAGGATGTAATCAACTGGCACAACGTGAATATGTCGCAGGGCTTCGGCCAGCCGGCCACGTTCTATATGCAGTCGAAAGACCCGAATCATCTCTTGGCCGCCGAGCGGAATTGGAGCAAGATACGGGATATGTACGGCCAGGTGCCGGGCGGGATGTTCGGCGGCGATGAGAACTGCCGCCCCGGATTTACCGACCCCAGGCAGGCGGTAGAGACCTGCGGCATGGTCGAAATGATGCTCTCGCACGAAATACTGCTTACGATTACCGGTGAGACGAAATGGGCGGACCGCTGCGAGGATGTGACGTTCAACTCGCTGCCCGCGGCATTTACGCCCGACCTCAAGGCGCTACATTATCTGACCGCGCCGAATATGATATTGTGCGACCAGAACAACAAGTCCCCGGGCCTGCAAAACAAAGGGCCTATGTTACTGTTCAATCCGCATATTCATCGCTGCTGTCAGCATAACACCGGCCACGGCTGGCCTTATTACGCCGAACACCTCTGGATGGCCACCGGCGGCAACGGCCTGGCCGCCGTGCTATATGCACCTTCTCAGGTCACGGCAAAGGTCGGCGACGGCACTGAGGTTACTATCACAGAGAAAACACGATACCCATTCGACGAGAGCATCCAGCTGACTATCACAACCGCAACGCCGGTCAGCTTCCCGCTTTATCTGCGCATACCCGACTGGTGCGAAAATCCAAAGCTGATAATCAACGGCAAAAAAGCAGCGGTCAAAGCCCGTCCCGGAGCGTATATCCTTATTGACCGCAAGTGGACAGACGGTGACAGGATAAGTCTTAATCTGCCAATGAAAATCACACTCACGAAGTGGACGAAAAATAAAAACAGCGTCTCGGTCAACCGCGGGCCTCTTACCTACTCGATGAAGATTGGTGAAAAATACTTCAAAGCCGGAGGCACCGAAAAATGGCCCGCCTGGGAAATACACCCAACTACCCCTTGGAATTATGGGCTTGTGTTGAACGAGCCGGACCCCGCCTCGTCGTTCCGGGCCGTGTACAAGGCCTGGCCCGATGACGACCAGCCTTTTGAGGCTATTGCTGCTCCAATCGAATTGCGCGCCAAAGCCAAAAAGATTCCGGCCTGGCAGAAAGACCACCTCGGCTTAGTCGGCAAGCTCCAGCAAAGTCCGGTCAAATCCGGCGAGCTGACCGAGACCGTAAAGCTGGTCCCGATGGGCTGTGCCCGGTTACGCATTTCCGCCTTCCCGACCATCGGCACCGGCCCCGATGCCCACGAGTGGGAGCCGCCACCGAAATCGATGCCTGATACCGCATCGCGCCTGGAGGTGCCGTTGTGGACGAGCTTTTCCGGCGGTGTCCTTGAGTAGCGTATTGACACTGAAAAACGAGAGTAATAGAATGCGTCTCTTTTTGTAGCGCTAAAAACAAGCTTGTAAAACTAGTTGTTAGGAAATTAGAGAACTCTATAGCTCACTTATTTAGTTTCTGTTGCGGAAACAGTACGCCTGTTAGAAGCGTATGTATCCATATTTGTCATTCCCGCGAAAGCGGGAATCCAGTTTTTCGCTCTGGACCCCTGCTTTCGCAGGGGTGACATAGTCGGTTTTCGTTTTATGCAACAGATACTATTTAAGAAAACAGGAAGAAGTGTTGACATTATGGAATACAGCGAAGAAGAGCTCTTGGCGAGAGCAAGAAAACCACTGGAAATAGCTTCAGAACTTCATTCATATTACAAAGGCAAGATAGCTGTAACGCCCAAGTGCCGCGTGAAAGACGTGCATGATTTTGACGTATGGTACAGCCCCGGCGTCTCATCGCCGTGCAGAGACATTGTTAAAAATCCCCAAATGGTTTACGAGCTGACCAGTAAATGGAACACCGTTGCCGTTGTTAGTGACGGGACCAGGGTATTAGGGCTTGGAGACATCGGACCCCATGCGGCCCTTCCCGTTATGGAAGGAAAGGCCCTTATCTACAAATATCTCGGCGGCGTTGATGCATTTCCGATATGCCTTGACACCAAAGACCCCGATAAGCTTATAGAGACTGTCCTGTTATTACACCCTTCTTTTGGAGGGATTAATCTTGAAGATATTGCTCACCCCAAGTGCTTTTACATACTCGACAGATTGAGGAAGGAAAGCCCCATACCGGTATGGCACGATGACCAGCAGGGCACTGCAACGGTCACCCTTGCCGGCCTTGTTAATGCCTTGAAAGTGGTCGGCAAGAATATTGAGGATGTAAAAATCGTTTTTATGGGGGCGGGCGCATCAAATATAAGGATTTCGGATATTATTTTTCAGGCCGGTGCCGATGCAAAAAAATGTATTATGTATGACAGCAAAGGCCCGCTTCACAAGAATCGCTCTGACATAAGGGACAATCCTTCTCTAAAGGAAAAATTAAATATCTGCCGGATTACCAATGAGCCTGGCTTCCAGGGTCCAATCGCCGAAGCGCTGCAGGGTGCGGATGTGTTGATTGCCCTTTCAAAACCCGGGCCGAACTCTGTTAAAGGCCAGTGGATTTCAAAAATGGCAAAAGATTCTATTGTGTTCGTATGCGCCAATCCGGTGCCCGAAATTTGGCCGTGGGAGGCAAAAAAAGCAGGTGCCAGAATCGTCGCAACCGGACGCAGTGATTTCCCGAACCAGGTAAATAATTCCCTCGGCTTCCCCGGCATCTTCAGGGGAGCTCTTGATGTCAGGGCCAAAACAATAACCGACGAAATGTGTATCGAAGCGGCAATGGAATTGGCAAGGACCGCCGAAGACAAGGGACTAAGTGAAGACTACATAATTCCCTCAATGGACGAATGGGAAGTGTTTCCCCGCGAGGCCGCTGCCGTCGGCTCCAAGGCCGTCGAGCAGGGAATTGCCGAAAAAGTTATGACACGGGAAGAGCTGTACAAAACAGCCGAATCAATCATAAAAAAGGCAAGAGAAGAAACCAAAATGCTTATGGAAGAGGGATTCATAACAGACCCGGAAAAAGAATCTTAAATCTGTCCCTGCTGATATAAGTAAAAAATGGAGGCACAGAACAATGAAAACTAAAAACCTCCTTTTTATTTTTTCATCGTGGTTTATCATAATGGCTTGCCGGACAACTCTGGCAGTAACCTACTACGTAAGCCCTTCCGGCGATGACAGTCATTCAGGCACCTCTGCTCAAACCCCATTCCGGACAATTGATAAAGTCAACGCCATAGATTTGAACCCGGGCGATAAAGTGCTTTTTCAGGCCGGCCGTGATTACCACGGCAACCTGCTCTTAACCGCCGAGGATGCTGGAACACCGAAGCAACCGGTTGTTATTGGCTCTTACGGTTCCGGACGTGCCAGGATCAAGGCTGGGGACGGCTCGGGCGTGACTGTGCGGAACGCCGGCGGTGTAGTAGTGGAAAATCTCATCGTGATGGGCAACGACCACAAAACCAATGCGGGCAGCGGAATCAAGATTGTAAATGAATTGCCCAACAACCAGATACTTCGGTACATACGTGTGCACAACGTGGAAGCATCAGGTTTCGGCAGAGAGCAGTACCAACGTCCTACGTCAGTTCAGTCAACTAATGGCTGCGGTATCATCGTGGGTGGATATTCTACTGCCAAAAGTGGCTATAAAGACGTCCGAATCACCCATTGCGTCACCAATCGAAATGAATACTACGGTATTTTGATTATGGGCTACCACGGCAAGGACAACCTTATCATTAGCGATGTATATATAGGTCATTGCAAGATGTATAACAATCCGGGAGACCCTGAATACCTTAAAAACCATTCGGGTAGCGGCATCGAAATGGGCGGTGTAGACAGCGGCATGATCGAATATTGTGAGGCTTACAATAATGGCTACGAAGGCACAGGCTCCATTGGTATCTGGGCGTGTCAAGCTAATAATGTCATCATCCAGCATTGCGAGTCGCACCATAACCGTACAGGTGGGGGTGCTGATGGCGGTGGCTTTGATTTCGATGGTGGCACAACCAATTCCATCCTGCAATACAACTACAGCCACGATAATGATGGAGCGGGCTATCTTATTTGTTCATATAAAAATGCACCGCACACGTTCGACAATAATGTCGTACGATATAACATCAGTGTGAACGACGGCCAAAAAAACAATTATAGTGGTATCGTACTTTGGACAGGCAGTCCCAAAGATAACCCAATCCATAATACCCAAATATATGGCAATACAATTTACAGTTCAACCGCTCCGGCTATTGCTTTCTGGGTAAAAAATGGAATCTATAACACGAAAGTCTGTAATAACCTGTTTATTACAGCCAACAATCAAAAATTACTGGTAGGAAATCCCGACAAATCGATGGCAACATTTGCCGGCAATGTTTACTGGTCTGTTGATGGAAAATATGACATTGCAGGATATAAAAGCTTGGAAGACTGGCGGGCAGCCACCGGCCAGGAGATGCTGAACGGAAAGCCCGTTGGCCTGGTTGTCGATCCCAAGCTAATTGATATGGGAAAAAGTGTTTCTATCGGAGACCCAACTAAGCTCCATACGGTGACCGCCTATCGGTTGCAGAAAAACTCCCCGTTGATTGATGCGGGATTAGACCTTCGGTCCCTGTTCGGGATTGAGCCGGGCAACAGGGACTTTTATGGAACTTCCATTCCGCAGGGCAAAGCCTACGATATAGGGGCACATGAATTCATTTCAAAGAAAACGTTAGGTGCAGAACAAAAATAGTATAAATTTAATACCGAGACAAAATCAAAGCCTATCAGAACACTACCTGACTGATGATGAGCTTTTTATCCCAGATTAAATAGTGTGTTGTCTAACAGCTCGAACCAGCCTAACTTCTTAAGTAAAAATTTTCTTTTGGCTATTTCTTGCCATTTGCCGAATAATAATATAGTGTATTGCCTTTTATACACGCACTCTTAAATATCAGGGATAGATATGGAACTGATAAAGAAAATCAAGCAGTCCGAAGCACAAGCACAGGAAATTATCGAACAGGCCAAAGCAGAGGCGGCAAACCAGGCTGAAAAGGGTAGAGACAATCGCCTGGCAGCCATGACCGAAGCCGAGCAGCAGCGGAAACAAGCCACCGAGGCCGCCATAGCCGAAGCAAAATCACAAGCCGAGGCTGAAGTTGGGAATCTTAAAGCCCAGGCCGAAGACCAGCGCCGACAATTGCGCGATAAAACTGCTGATAAAATGGCCACAGCGGCCGCAAAAGTAATGGATTACTTAAGAGGCTAACGATGGCCATTGCGCAGATGGCAAAAATCATAATTGTCAGTCATCGCTCGCAGGCCTCCGAGCTTCTCGAAGCCCTGCAGCACGAGGGCATTTGTCATATCCTCAACGCAGACGAGGCGATTCTCAGCAGGGACTTCCCAGAGCTTGGCGCCGCAGCCGAACGGCCTAAAGACATCGAAGGGCTCTTAAATCGACTTGAAAAAAGCATCGCATTTCTCAAAAGTTACGCCCAGGCCCAAAAGGGCCTTGCAAGCGTCCTTTCACCGCGTACCGTCATCGATGTGCAATCGTACCAAAAGGTCGTTTCAGACCGGCAAATCTTAAAGACTATCGACAAGTCCGAGCAGCTCGAAGCATCAATGGAGAAAACAAAGGGCGAAATTGAAAACCTCCAATCCACCCTGGAGATGCTCGGCCCCTGGGCGTCTCTCGAAACACCCGTAGAAGAAATCGGCCTGCTTCACCAGGCGACCTGCTGGACAGGATTGCTGCCCATCCAGCTTTTTGAGCAGACCCGGGAAAAGCTAACCGAGTCCGGTGCGGCAATCCAGCAAATAGGAACCACCACCAACAAATCCGCCTGCCTCATCGTTGCCCTGAAAGAAAACGCAGATGATGTACAAAAGCTGTTGCGGTCGGCCGAGTTCGAGCCGGTCAGCTTCGAGCCGATGACCGGTACCGTATCGAAACTAATTAAAGAGCACAGTAAAAAACTCAAACAGGCCCAAAAACAATTAGAAAGCCAGGTAGATAACGCTGCGACGCTTTCTAAAAATCTGCTTAATTTAGAGATTCTCTACGACCATTATCAAAATCTCCTCAACAGAGAGCAGGCTAAGGATACCGCACCGGCTACGGAATGTACGGTCCTTTTGGAAGGTTGGGTAAAGAAGAATGATTATGCCAAGCTGGAGAAAATAGTATCGGGCTTCAAGGCGTCGAGTTTAACAAAAATCGAACCGGCCGAGGACGAAGAGATACCCGTTGAGATTGAGAACAAGAGGGCTATCAAGCCTTTTGAGGTGATAACCCGCCTTTACGGTATGCCGCAGCATTTCGAAGTGGACCCGACGGTTTTTCTGGCACCGTTTTTTGCTCTGTTCTTTGCGTTGTGTCTGACCGATGCCGGCTACGGACTACTGATTATTGCCCTGATGGTCTTTTTCATAAAGAAGATGCAGGGCGACAAAAAGCTGATGTGGATGTTAGGGATTTGTGCGGCCGCGACCGTGGTGGCGGGGGCGCTTACCGGCGGATGGTTCGGCGACGGGGTGCAGCAGTTCGTGCCCGCATTGAAACCCCTCCGGGAAAAAATGATGTGGTTTGACCCGCTTGAGAAACCAATGACGTTCTTTATTTTGGCACTGGGTCTCGGTTACTTCCAGATTATTGTAGGTCTGTTTATCGGTTTTGCACACAGTCTTAAGCGGCGTGACTATATTTCAGCAATTTGCGATTATCTCAGCTGGCTGGTAATGATCAATTCGATTGTGGTTTTCCTCGCCGGTAAGTTTGGAGTAATCCCTGCTCATATTGCCAATATCTTTGGGCTCATAGCCCTGGTCCCGGCGTCAATCATATTATTATTCAGCCAGCGCGAAGGTGGCTGGGGCGGCCGGATAGGAATGGGATTTTACAACCTGTTCAGTACCATATTCTATATGGGCGATGTCCTGAGCTATCTGCGATTGATGGCACTGGGTATGGTTACAGCAGGACTGGCAATGGCCATAAACGTAATAGTTATAATCTGCGGCAAGATTCCCTATGTAGGTATTTTAATCGCTGTGCTTGTGTTTGTAGGAGCCCACACATTCAATCTGGCCATCAACGCTCTTGGCGCCTTCGTACATACACTCCGGCTGCAGTATGTCGAGTTCTTCCCGAAGTTCTTTGTCGGCGGCGGAAAACAATTTCAGCCCCTGAGCAAACAATACAAACATATTTACATCAAAAAGGATTTTTGAATTTAACTGGTAATTAAAGAAAGTGAGGTTTGGAAATGGACGGAATGACGTTAGCTTTAATTGGCGCAGGTTTGGCGGCCTTATTGGCCGGTATCGGCTCGGCAATTGGAATCGGTATCGCCGGCAGAAGCGCCACCGGAGTATTGAGTGAAAAGCCCGAACGATACGGTCAGATGTTTATTATGGTCGTCCTGCCCGGTACTCAGGGATTCTACGGCTTTTTGGCTGCGTTCCTGGTGATGCTCAATCTTAAATTCTTTGGTGGGGCGGGGCAGGGCGTTTCCGAGTTGAGCACGACCGTTGGACTGCAGGTTCTGATTTCCTGTCTGCCCATTGCCTTTGCCGGTCTGGTAAGTGCCATTTTTCAGGGTAAGGTCTGCTCAGGCGGTATCCTGATGGCCGCCAAAAAACCGGAGATGGCGTTCAAGGCGGGCGTTGTCTATGCGGTTATGGTCGAAGTCTATGCGGTCCTGGGTCTTCTGGTCACTATGTTTATGTTGCTGTTCGGTATTAATTGGCCAACAGCGTGAATGAGTAAATCTGTGGATGAGTAGATGAGGCAACGCATCAGCTCATTTACGCATAAACACATATACGCATATACGAGATATAAAATTATGGAAGCTGAACAGGTAGTAGAAAAGATATTGGCCGACGCCAAGGCCGAGGCGGATAAAATAACAAAAGAAGCCGAAGAAAAAGAAGCTGCTGAGCAGGCCAAGCTCAATGAGCAGCTGGACGAATACAAAAAGCAAACGGAGATTCTCGCCAAAAAAGCCGGCGAAGACGAAAAGTCGCATATCCTTGCAGCGGCAAGAATGGATATTGCCAAGCAGTTTCTTGCAGAGAAAAGGAAGATACTCGACGAGGTCTTTGAACAGGCGCATCAGCAGCTACAAAACTTGCCTGATGATGAATATCGCGATCTGATTAAAAAACTAATACTCGATACCGTCGAGACCGGCGATGAAGAGGTGGTAGTTGATACAAAAGAAAAACGCATCGACCGGGAATTTATAAAGCAAATAAACAGCGAATTAGGCTCCGGTAAAAAAGGCGATTTAAAGTTGTCCGACCAAAAACAGGACATCGGGGCCGGCTTTATCTTAAAACGTGGAAAGATAAAAACCAACGTCTCTATCGGTGTGCTTCTGGACCAGGCACGAAAAGAGCTGGAAATTGAATTAGCAAAAGTGTTGTTTAGTGAATAATAAAGGAAATCAGGTCATCAGGGTACCAGGTTATCAGGATAAATTTGTCTTTTCCTGTTTCACTGTTATCCTGATAACCTGATAACCAAAAATAATGTTAGCAGCAAAACTCAAACAGCCCGTTATTGATTTTTACACATACCCGCCCATCGGCCGCGATGACTGGCGATATGCGTTCCAGACGGCCCGGGTCCGCGCGCTCGAGATGCAGATGCTGACCAGGGCTGCTTTACTCGATATGGCCAACGCAGGGAGCTTCGAGCAGGCTGCGGATTTATTGAGTGGAACCGAATACGCCCTTCCGCGAGGCGGCAGGGATTTTGCCGAAGTGGCGGAAATCCTGCAGCAGCAAAGAGCAGCGATACGCGAGCTTTTCTCGGTTTTAATGCTTGATAAGCCGATTGTCGAGCTGTTCAGGACGCGAGATGATTTTGCAAATATGCGGCTGGCGGTCAGGAGGACTTTAACTGAAAAGGAATTGGGCACCGATTACAGCAGCCACGGCAACGTCCAGCCGGAGATGATTGAGCAGATATTTTCCGAGGAAGATGAGTTCAGCAAGCCGGTATTTCCTGATTACATCCGCCAGGCCGTAGAGCAGGCCTTTCTGGCCTATTATCAAAACAAAGACATTCGCCGGGTTGACTACGCAATCGACAGGGTCCAGGCACAATATAATCTAATGAGAGCACACCGGCTAAAAAATATTTTCCTGCTCGGGCTTTTTAGGATACAGATTGACCTGACCAACATTCGCACAATGCTTCGGCTCAAGTTCATCGAATCCGAGTCCCGCGCCAAAACGGCGGAAGCCGAAGCTTTTTTGGTGCGTGATAATGTCTTTTTGGAAGGCGGTTTTATTGAATTGGAGCGAATCAGGCACGGCGCCGAGCTCGGCTACGAAGCCTTGGGGCCGTTGTTCTTTGTAACGCCGTACCATCGAATCGTTGACACAGGCGCTAACTACCTGGCGTCGAATAAATCTTTTTTGAGGGTTGAGCAGCAGTGCGATGAGCATTTGACCGGATTTTTGAAATCAGCCGTTCAGATTACCGCCGGCCCTCAGCCGATTATTGCTTTTTTGTTAATGAAGGAAAATGAAATCCGCAAAGTCAGATTGATATTGACGGCTAAAAAGAATTTCCTGGATACAAAACTTATTTTGGAGCGTATCTCGTGATCGGTGCCCCGGGACACGAGCATCGAGAATCGAGTATCAAGCATCGAGAAGCGCTTGTTCGCCGTAGCTGGTTCCTTCGTAGCCTTGGCGAAGAAGGACAGCGAAGGCGGAAGAATCGAGGTTCAAGTATGAAATCGATAAAACTAATCTGCCTGGCTTTGGTATTAATGTTTATCGCTGTCGGGTGTGAGGAAAAAGAAACTGAGTCTCCAATGCAAGCTGAATCCGTAGTCATTGAAAGTCCGGCTAAACCTTCTGAACCCACCAAATCCCTGCACCAGGCTGCTGCGGATGGCGATTTTGTCGAGGTCCGGTTACACTTGGTAAAGGGTGTCGATCTCAATGCCAAGGATGTGTACGGCCGGTCACCTTTGCACCTCGCGGCCGAGAAGGGTCACAAAAATGTTGTAGAGCTGCTTATTGCCAAGGGTGCCGATGTTAATGCAAAGAATTACTACGGCCATACGCCGCTGCTTGAGGCCGTCCACGAAGGCCAAGTGGCTGTGGCCAAGCTGCTCATTGCAAAGGGAGCTGATGTCAATGCGAAGAACAATCTCGGCTGGCCGGTTCTCCACGTTGCTGCCGGTGAAGGCCTAAAGGACATCACAGATCTGCTTATTGATAAAGGCGCTGATGTCAACTCAGGGAATGACTCGAACCAGAGGCCTTTGCACATAGTGGCCGAAAAGGGCCACAAGGACATTGCCGAATACCTTATCGCTAAAGGTGCTGATATCAACGCAAAAGACGAAAATGGCTGGGCGCCCCTGTTCTACGCAATCGTTCACAGCCAAAAAAATGTTGCCGAGCTGCTTATTGCTAAGGGTGCCAATGTCAGCGCAAGGGATAATTACAACCAGACACCACTGCACCTTACGGCTGCTCACGGCCACAAGGACCTCGCAGAACGCCTTATCGCCAAAGGCGCCGATATCAATGCAGAAACCAAAGAAGGCCAAACGCCGCTGGATTGGGCGAAAGATGAAGAAAATACGGAAATCGTCGAGCTGTTACGAAAGCACGGAGCGAAAGAATGACCAATTAACTAATTAACCAATTAACTAACTCGTATGGAAGGTAAAATAGCAGTTTTAGGTGGTACTGATTTTGTGATGCCGTTTTCGGCACTCGGGGTGGATACGTACCCGGTGGGCCTCACCGCCGGTGACGTTGCCGAAAATGCACAGAAAATAATTGATGAAAAGTATGCGCTCGTGGTGGTCGCCGAGAATATAGCCCCGAAGGCCGAAGAAGTTTTCGCGGATTATCACAACACGCCGACTCCCTGTATTCTTGTTGTGCCGTTTACCACCGAATCCGAGGGCTTTGCGACCCAGGCCCTCGGAGAAGTGCTCAAAATGGCTACGGGTATTAACATTTTGCAAAACAATTAAGGAGCAGAAGCGATAGAAGTTCTGCAGCAAATTTGCTGTAGATAATAACCTCTAAGAAAGTTTATATCTTTAGTGAAGCCGTGAGCACGGGAAATTCCGGTTAATCATTATTAAAGAAAGGTTGTGCATGAGCAGACAATTAATCAAAAAATTGTTAGCAATAATACTTCTGGTAGCGTTGTTTTCCTCGAAATCTCTGCCGTCAAATAAGAAGATTGAGTTTTGGGACGTTCAACGCAAGGGAGCGAATTACTTCAATGTCACACCTGAAGAGCAATGGTTCAAAGCCGCTCACGAGCTGGGAATTGATTGGGTTCGCATGACCTATGATAAATGGAAAGGGCAGCGGCGAGACTTCTTGATGGGGGACACCAACAACTTCACCGGGATTATCCAAGAAGACCTGGCAAGACTCATCCAAACACTTGATTGGGCCGACAAATACAACATTAAGGTCGTAATCGCCCCCTTGGGCTTGCCGGGCAATCGCTGGGTGCAGAACAACGACAACCGTCGCGATTTACGCTTATGGAACGATCATAAATACTGGCGGCAAGCGGCTGACTTCTGGCGAGATTTAGCGGCGAGCTTAAAAGATCACCCGGCGGTCTATGCCTACAACATCCTTAACGAACCGATCCCGGAAATGAAAACGGGTCTAGCAGAGCACGGCCCGGCCTCGCGTTACGCGCCCTGGTACAAAAAATACCGCGGCACCTCTCACGATCTACCGGCATTCTACGAGACCGTCATCGCTGCCATCCGCCAAGTCGATTCGGAGACCCCGATCATGTTGGATGCAGGTTGGTACGCCCAGCCCGCTGCCTTCGTCTATTGGCCTAAAATCGGCGATGAGAAGGTGCTCTATTCATTCCACATGTACGAACCTTATCAGTTCACGAATCACAAGAACTTCCGGGAAGAACGAAACTACGTATATCCAGGCACGATACCTTATGCCGGAGAGGATGTTCATTGGAACAAACAACAGATTGAGAATTATCTGTCGCCGTTCTGCGAGTGGGCCAAAGTCCGAAAGATTCCGTCAAACCGTTTGGTCTGCGGCGAGTTTGGATGCTACCGTCGGAATCAGGGCTGCAAAGAGTATCTCACCGATGTTATTGCTGTATTGAGCTCACATGGCCTGCACTGGGCGTTCTATTCGTTCCGTGAGGATGAATGGGACGGATATGACTACGAGATAGGAAGTGGCGGCTTGGGAGCGGCATACTGGCAGGCCAAAGAAGCCGGGCAGAATCCGGAAGTTCCACGCCGGGACAATCCATTGTTCAGCATCATAAAAAGGCAGTTCTCCCCAGGCAAAGCGCCTACCCACTCGGCGGATTCAATCACGAATCCGAAGGTTCGCGAGTTGGTCGAGGCTTTGGGCAGCAATGAGTGGAGGCAGCGCGAAGAGGCAGCCAACGAGATCTGGACGATGGGCCTCGAGGCCAGAGCTGCTATCCCTTCCCTCATCGAGCGGTTGGAGGACGGAGAATGGCAGGTCCGCAAAGCCGTTGCACACGCGCTGTCCCGCATGGGACCGGCAGCGGGACCGGCGGTTCCTTCCCTGACCGAAGCGCTCACCGACGAGGAGTGGCAGGTCCGCAGGCCCGCCGCCGAGGCCTTGGCCGCAATCGGATCGGCCTCAGAACCGGCAGTATCCACTCTCATCAAAGCGCTGGACGACGAAGAGTGGCACGTTCGAAAAGCTGCTGCCCAGGCCCTCGCTGCTATAGGTCCGGCTTCCTGGCCTGCTGTATCATCTCTGATTAAGGCACTGAGCGACGAGGAGTGGCATGTTCGAAAGCCCGCCGCCGAGGCTCTTGCTGCGATAGGACCAGCTTCGAAACCGGCGATATCTCATCTCATCAAGACGCTAAATGACGAGGAGTGGCAGGTCAGGAAACCTGCGGCACTGGCGCTGGGAGCAATCGGCCCCGATGCCAGGCAGGCAATACCTGCTTTGAAAGAAATGCTCAATGATCCTGAATGGCAGGTGCAAAAGGTAGCCGCCGATGCGTTGGAAAAGATTGCCAGGCAAAGCAATGCTTCAGGGCTTGAAAGATAGATAAAGATTCAGTGAAGGCTGTTTTTTACGTGGCCGTAAAAGGAAGGTTTTGATAATGAGTGAGAAGAAAGAAGGCAAGATAGTCAAAGTCGCAGGGCCTGTTGTTGTTGCTGAAGGTATGGCCGGTGCGCGAATGTATGACGTCGTTCACGTGAGTAAAATGAACCTCATCGGCGAAATCGTGGAATTGCACAGCGACCGGGCCTCGATTCAGGTCTACGAAGAGACTACGGGCATAGGCCCGGGCGAACCGGTTGTTGACACCGAGGCGCCTTTGAGTGTCGAGCTGGGCCCCGGCCTGATTGAAAGTATTTACGACGGCATCCAAAGGCCCCTGAACTCGCTTGTCGAGCTCGAAGGCGAATTTATGAGCAGGGGCAGTGCCCTGCCCGGCCTGAACAGGGAAAAGAAATGGCACTTTAAACCGGCGGTAAACGACGGCACGAAAGTCGGCTCGGGTGATATCATAGGCGAGGTGCAGGAAAGTACGCTTGTTGTGCACAAAATTATGGTGCCGACCGGCGTAGATGGAACTATACAAAAAATAAAAGAAGGTGAGTACACAGTCGAGGAAACAATAGGCGTCATAGCCGGGGATGATGGTAACGAAACCGAGCTGAAATTGATGCAGAAATGGCCTGTCCGCAACGCCAGGCAGACAATAAAACGGCTCGCACCGAATCAGGTTCTCGTTACGGGTCAGCGGGTTATCGATACCTTTTTCCCGATCGCCAAGGGCGGGACGGCCTGTGTACCGGGGCCGTTCGGAACCGGCAAGACAGTCGTCCAGCACCAGTTGGCCAAATGGGTCGATGCCGACATAGTGGTTTACGTAGGCTGCGGCGAGCGCGGCAATGAGATGACCGACGTCTTAACAGAGTTCCCGGAATTAAAAGACCCCCGCAGCGGCGAACCGTTAATGCGGCGCTCCGTCCTGATTGCAAACACATCGAACATGCCCGTCGCCGCAAGAGAGGCCTCCGTCTATACAGGTATCACCATAGCCGAGTATTTCCGCGATATGGGCTACGTTGTGGCCCTGATGGCCGACAGCACGAGCCGGTGGGCCGAAGCGATGCGTGAAATATCGACCCGTCTGGAAGAAATGCCCGCCGAGGAAGGCTATCCGGCCTATCTGGCGGCGCGAATCGCAGCGTTTTACGAAAGGGCCGGCCGAGTCAAGTGCTGCGGTAATCCCGAACGGGAGGCAGCCTTATCAATTATCGGTGCGGTAAGCCCGCCGGGAGGCGACCTGTCTGATTCCGTTGTGCAGGCCACACTTCACGTTGTCAAAGTATTCTGGTCGCTCAAAGGCGAGCTTGCTTATCAGAGGCACTTTCCGGCAATTGACTGGCTCACTTCGTACAGCTTCTACAAGCAGTATCTCAAGGAGTGCTTCGAAGATAAGGACAAAGGTCAGGAAATGGAAGAGATGGCTACACGGGCGATGAGCCTGCTGGAGCAGGAGGCCGAGCTTCTTGAGATTGTTCGGCTGGTGGGTGCAGAGGCCCTGTCGCCGCAGGACAGATTGGCGCTCGAGACGGCAAGGTCCATTCGCGAGGATTTCCTGCATCAGAATGCCTTCCATAGTGTTGATACATTCACCTCGATGAACAAACAGTACGAGATGTTAAAGACCGTCCTGCACTTTCACAAGCAGGCCCTCGCCGCCATTAAGGCCGGAGTTGAAACCGCTGATATCTTCAAGCTGCCCGTCCGGGAGGAAATTGCAAGGGCAAAATATATCCCCGAGACCGCCGAGCAGCTTGAAAAACTAAAGGAAGAAAAAGAGGTCGAAGCCGCTGAAGAATCAAAAGAACCCGGGAAAGAGCAGGAAACAGAAAGAGCCGAGCAAAGCAAGCAATCAATCGAAAATATTGCCGCTATAAGAAAGACAATCGACGAGCAAATGAAAAAATTGCAAACAGGCTCCGACCGGGATGTAAAAGTTCAGAGCACCAAAGCAGGCAAAGAATAAAAAACCTGCCGAGCAGGATGAGAAAACAGAATCCCCTGAGGGTGCCCGCACGGCATAGTCCTCCGGTGGTTATAAATAGTAAAAGGAAAATTAAGGACTAAACAAATAAATAGAATGAGCCCCAATTGAATTTAGTCGCATAATTCGGGAGATATGATATGCCGGCCATAAAAGAATACCAAACAGTAGTAGATATCTCCGGCCCGTTAATGCTGGTCGAGATGGTTGATGAAGCCAAGTACGGGCACATCGTCGATATTGAACTTGGCGACGGCTCGATACGTCACGGCCAGATACTGCAGGTCGAGAATGACAAGGTCCTCGTTCAGGTCTTCGAGGGCACGCGAGGCATCGACGTCAAAAGAAGCACGGTTCGCTTCCTGGCCAAACCGCTGGAGCTGGGGGTTTCACCCGATATTTTGGGCAGGGTTTTCAGCGGTCTGGGTGAGCCGAAAGACGACGGCCCCGCCATTATTCCCGAGAAACGGCTGGACATTAACAGCAAGCCGATTAATCCTTATGCCCGCAATTATCCGAACGAATTTATCCAGACCGGAATATCAACAATTGACGGCCTGAATCCGCTCGTGCGAGGCCAGAAGCTGCCCGTATTCTCAGGTGCCGGCCTGCCACACGACCAGATAACCGCTCAGATAGCCCGGCAGGCAACGATTCTCGGAGAGGGCGAAGATTTCGCTGTCGTTTTCGCCGCAATGGGAATCACATTCGAGGCGGCACAATTCTTTATCGACGACCTGCATCAAACCGGGGCAATAGAACGTGCGGTGATGTTCATAAACCTTGCAAATGACCCTGCGATTGAGCGGATAGCTACGCCGAGATTCGCGCTCACCGCCGCCGAGTACCTCGCGTACGAGCTGGATATGCACGTACTGGTAATCTTGAATGATATGACCAACTACTGCGAGGCGCTTCGCGAAATCAGCGCAGCCAGAAAAGAAGTCCCCGGCCGAAGAGGGTATCCGGGCTATCTCTATACGGACCTGGCGACGGTTTATGAAAGGGCAGGCCGAATCAAAGGTAAAAAAGGTTCGATTACAATGGTGCCGGTATTGACAATGCCCGAAGATGACAAGACCCATCCGGTGCCGGACCTTACCGGCTATATTACCGAGGGCCAGATAATCCTGTCCCGGCCGTTACACAGAAAGGCCGTCTCGCCGCCGGTTGATGTTTTGCCGAGCCTCTCGCGACTTAAAGACAAAGGTATCGGCGAGGGCAAGACTCGCGAGGACCACGCCGACCTTTACAATCAGCTATACGCCGCCTACGCCCGCGGCAAAGAATGCCAGGAGCTGGCGACCATTATGGGCGAGGCCGCACTCTCGGAAGAAGATAAGAAATATATGACCTTTGCCAACAACTTTGAGGACAGATACGTCTCGCAGGACTATTACGAGAACCGCTCAGTTGAAGCGACCCTCGACCTGGGCTGGGAGCTGCTCAGCATGTTCGAGAACGTCGAGCTAAAGCGTATCGATGTGAAACTTATAGAAAAGTATATGCCGCGGTTCAGGAAGAAAGAACGTGAGTGACGAATTATGTTAGCCAACGTTAATGCGACACGAATGGAGCTATTGAGACTGCGTAAGCGGGTGGCGCTTGCCAGTCGCGGGCATCATCTGCTAAGTGAAAAAAGAGATGAGATTTCCCGGCAGTTAATTCAGATTGCCAGAGAGATTCAGCCGCTGCGCAAACGTGTTGAAGCTGAACTGTTGGAGACGTGCCGGCGGTTTATGTTGGCACGTGCGACGATGGAGCCGGAAGCTATAAAGGCTGCCCTCGAGGTCCCCACAAAGAAATTCAGCTTAGCTGTAACGTTCGCAAATATAATGAATATAAGGGTGCCGCATCTGGCCAAGGAAATGGAGGGTGAAATTATCTGCTATGGCTTTGCAACGACCTCCGGCGAGATGGATGTTGCATTACTGGCACTTGAGCGTGCTTTCGACAGTTTGATTGAGTTGGCTGAGAAGGAAAAGCAGGCCCGCTTACTTGCTGTCGAGCTTCAGATGACCCGCCGAAGGGTAAATGTATTGGAGCACGTTGTCATTCCCGAACTTCACGAGACCATCCGGTTCATTTACGACAAATTAGCCGAAGCCGAACGCGACAATATATCACGCCTTATGAAAATCACCGATATTATCAGAGCATAGTTCGTGACCCGTCGCTTGTGACTCGTGGTTCGTGTCTCGATTTACGATTCACAAGCCGCTAACTATGCCAATTGTACTTTTCTGCTTTTGCATTTTTGTCTGATTTTTTGCTGATGTCAATTTATGACCATTCTAATAATTGTCATAAAGATCAGGGAGAATTACGGACAAGAAGTTTTGTTTACACCCCTGTCTTTTTCTGGTATAGTTATTGTATGGACAGGTTCGATTTTCCGAAGGTACAAAGAGATGCTTTCACAGTAGCATCAGCTTTCGAGCAGTCAGATGAGAAATCATATTGGCTTTCCAGAACCCCTTACGAACGCCTGGAAGCCGTTGAATTGATGCGGCAAATTATCTATGGCTACGATCCATCTGCCATCCGACTTCAAAGAGTTTGTGAAGTTACTCAACGCTCATCAAGTTGAGTATTTGCTTATCGGTGGATATGCTGTTGGTTATCATGGTTATCCGCGGGCCACCGTCGATATGGATATTTGGATTGCTATGAATCCGGCCAACTCCCAGAGAATTGTTACTGTCTTAAAAGAGTTTGGCTTCGACCCTCCCGAATTATCGCCGGAGCTTTTCCTCAAAGAATGGCAAATAATCCGCCTGGGCGTACCACCTGTCAGGATAGAACTCGCCACAACGGTTTCCGGTGTCAATTTCAATGAATGTTACGCTGAACGGGTAGTGGATATACTTGACGGCGTGAACGTCAACTTGATTAGCTTGAAGCACCTGAAGATCAATAAGAAGGCATGCGGCAGGCACAGGGACCTGGCCGACCTCGAAAACCTGCCATAGGCTGGAAAACACAGCCTGAAGATAACCTGTCATAACACCATGTGAAAGATTGATAATGACAGGAGATAAAGGCCATTCTGCATTTTCATCTGGTATCAATTTGCACCAATAATTTGCATAATGTGTAAAATTTCAAGATTCCGGTAGACAAATCGCCTCACTCGGTCACTATGTTTATAGAGTATGTCAATACTTGAGGGCCCCGAGTTGACAACGCCAAGTGATAAAACGCTGATTCGGGCTTTGTTTGCCGGCGACAAAGCAGCTTATGAGAAACTTTATGACCGTTACGCGCCGCTGGTTCGGGCTGTCTGTTATGATATGACCGGCAATCTTGCCGACGCCCAGGACCTTGCACAGGACGTATTTATGCGGGCGTATGAAAAGTTGGACCACTTGCGTGATCCGGAGCGTTTTGGAAAGTGGCTTGTCGGAATTGCCCGGCTGCGATGTAGGGAATGGAAACGCCAGAGATTACGAAGCCAAAACAAGAATGTCGGGCTTAAAGATTACCAGGCGGTTGCTCCTGACCCGCCGGATGATAGTCGGATAGAGCTGCTTCGAGAAATGATTACAACGCTTCCGGAAAAGGAAAGATTGGCTTTGCATACGTTCTATCTCCAGGGCAGCTCGGCCGAGGCCGCTCACAGGATAATGGGACTGTCAAGGTCAGGATTTTACCGCGTCCTCGAGCGGGCACGGAAACGCCTGGAACAGTTATTGATTGCCGAACAGGAGAATAACCGATGAAAACTCCGTTGGATAACGATTTGATTAAAGTGTACGAATCGTTTAACCAAAATCACAACAATCTTCGCCAAACGCTGATGGCTTCACTGCCCGATAGCATCAAACAGCACAAACGGGCAGGACGAATTAGCCATGCACTGGCATTTATTGGAGACACTATTATGACAAGTAGAATAACAAAGTTAGCCGCTGCGGCGGTGATAATAATAGCGATACTAACAACAATACACTTTTTAGGTAGTCCAATTGAAGGCATTGCGTGGGCTGATGTCGTCCGGCCCATTCTAACCGCCCGTACTGTGATATTCAATGTTGAGGGAGAAAATATTCCCACAACAAAGGTTATGAACATGGGTACACAACGGGTCAGAGGCGAAGTATTATCGCCAGATGGGAAGACTGTACAGGCGATAGTAATCACCGATTTTGACACTTCCCGGATACTCACGCTAAATCCAAAGCAGAAGATAGCGGCATTAATCGATCTGAAAGATTTGCCGGAGAAACCAGAAAATGTCCTGGAAGAAATGAGAAACATTATTACAAAATTGCAGGATGATCCTGATGTCTCGGTCGAGCCACTTGGCGAGAAGGAAATAGACGGCCAGCTTGCAAAAGGCTTTCGGGCTACCGGTCCTGATGTAGAATTGACGGTCTGGGCGGACCCACAAACCGCCCTGCCAATATGGATGGAGCAAAAATGGCGTCAGATGCATTTTGTTTATACTGATTTCCAGTTCAATATCGAAATGGATGAATCGCTATTCAGTATGGAAATACCTGAAGGTTACTCTGAACTTCCAAGTGCTGAGCTTCCCATCGCAAGCTCAACCGAAAAGGACCTGGTCGAAAGCCTTCGTATTTGGGCAGAGGTTATACTGGATGGTGTCTTCCCCAGAGATCTTAGCACCCAGGTATATGTGGATGACGTAAAGAAGAATCGTGAGAAATTCGCGACACTTCAAGATGAACAAAAGTTGGAATTGGCAATGAAGATGGGTCCTGGATTCATATTCTTTCAACTCCTAAAGGCCGAAAACGATTGGCACTACGTGGGCAAGAATGTCAAACTTGGTGATTCGGAATCTCCAGTTTGTTGGTACCGTCCAGAAGGTTCGGAAACTTACCGCGTTATCTACGGCGATTTGAGTGTTAAGGACGTGGCGCCTGAGAATCTGCCGAAGTAAATTTGCTTAGCAAGTATATTGTTTACCACAAAGGTCGGGCTTACTTTGGCTCGGCCTTTTTTGTGCGCTTTTCGACCAAGAACCCGCTAAAATTATCAATTATTCAATTTTCTTTATACCCAAACAACCGTCTGAATCGTTATATGAGTGGTGAACGTTCATTGCTCATATATGAGATTGTCTTAATGACAGACAGGTTATCCGTGATGAGGCGCAAGCAAGAAAGCAGGGATTCTCTGCATCATATCTATGAACAGTATAGAGATAGTTTACTTATTTTGGCTATCGCTCTTTCACATGATGTTAATATTGCAGAAGATGCCGTTCATGATGTTTTCGTAGCCTTTGCTCAGAGCCTGGAGAACTTTAAGCTGACCGGCAGTCTTAAAGCTTACCTGTCTAAATGCGTTGCTAATCGTGTTCGTGACCTGATGCGGAAGAAGCAAAGCCGGACAAAGGCTACAAGTTTGCAGCAGAATTGCTCGATGACGTTAGATTTGAGAGACCCGGGTCAGCTCATCGTTTGCAACGAAGAACTACAACTGTTAAGTTCAGCATTAGCCAGGCTGCCGTATGAGCAAAGAGAAGTGATTGTGTTACATATACATGGCCAGATGCGATTTAGGATTATCGCTAAATCCTTGGGCATCTCTGTCAATACAGTTAAGGGTCGATACAGGTACGGAATTAACAAATTGCGGTCGATATTAAATAGTGAGATATAAAAATGAGCTCAGCAGAAAAGATAAAAAAAATGTTTGCCAAATCAGATGTCACGGTCCACTCGAAAGTTGATGACAGGATTATCAATGACGCTTTAACGGCATTCGACAAACCCGAAAAGACACAGTCAGTTTCTCTTGAGCCAAATATATGGAGAATTATTATGAAAAGTAAAATAACAAAGTTAGCCGCTGCGGCGGTGATAATTGCAGCAATCTTTGTCAGCTTTGATCAATTAAACACTAACGGCTCTTCTATAGCGTGGGCTACAATTACCAGGCGTATTGCCCAGGTTGATTATGTACATTTCTACGAGTTAAGATGCGATGAGAACGGTCTGGAAGCCATTTGCGAAGGATGGCACGCGCATGGCAAGACAATGAGACTCAGCACTTTTGGGAGCACATCCTATGATGACGGGCAGATAACGCAGGGATTCGATAGGCACAAGGTCCGAACAGGGAAGGGACGCTCTGATTTAGCCGACGGCCGAACCTTTTTTGAAGTGATGAGCAAAGGTCTGCTATCCACCGACAATGAACAGTTCAATAAGCAGAAACCTGTAAACGTTGGCGGCGATTTTCTCGTATATAGATTTGAGCCGCCGGAGGAGCAACGAAATTGGCTCAAAGGCACTTCCGTCACTGTGGGTAGAAACTCCCTTTTGCCCATTCAAATCAAAACCTATTACGATGCCTTTTATGGAAAAGGCTATGAACTGCTGATTTTCGACTATGAAGAACCGAAGAAGCCCCAGGAGTTCTTTGAACCGCCAACTGTCAGTGAAGCACCGCACGGCAAGAGTAAAATCGTGCTCGACGGCGAGGAGGTCATATTCGATATCCAGGGTTCTCCCGGAATTAAATCGGCGGTAGTTTGGCTTCATGATAAATATGACGGACCAGTTGATGGCCTTCCGGGCTATTGGCGGGAAAGATATGCCGCGTACGGAGGACCAGTGTACAAGCTGGATGTAGCATTCATCACCGAGGAAGGCTATAGAAGTAAAACCAATGATAAAATCATCATGTGGCTGAACGAAGGGATGCAATGCGGAGTAGGTGATTATAATTGGCCGGACGGTAAGTATCGCAATATTGTCTTTACGCCAGTGCTTAAACTGACCGATAAAGAAGATACATTTATCATTGAAATTAGCTGCTGGCTGAGAACTAGAGAGGATTGTTTTTTTTTGGTATCTGAATTCGCAGATTTCAGGCCGTGCTGTTATGGCCCGGCCTGTCTTTTGCGCTTATAATGGGAAAATTAGTCTTTTAGTTCTTTGACCTTTTGCCATAAGAATTCGCTTAACTCCTTTATTCCGGAGCCGGTCACTGCTGAGATTGGGTGGACATCTTTGTTTAACTTGTTCCTCAAATCCTCTACTATTTTTCCATCCGGATCGAGGTCTGTTTTATTGGCGATGATAACTTCCTGTTTTCCAGCTAAGGCCTTGCTGTACTGCTCTAATTCGTGACGTATTGCATTGTAATTTTCCACGGGGTCGGAACCATCCATCGGCATTATCTCAATTATGTGGGCCAGGATTTTAGTTCTTTCTATGTGCTTAAGGAATTCGTAGCCGAGACCTGCTCCGCTGTGAGCTCCTTCGATAAGGCCGGGGATGTCGGCCATTACGAACCGGCGAAAATCGCTCAATTCGACAATGCCGAGCACCGGCTCGACCGTTGTGAAGGGATAGTCGGCTATTTTCGGCCTGGCCGCTGAGCAGCGCGAGATGAGCGTGCTTTTGCCGGCGTTCGGCATTCCGACTAAGCCCACGTCGGCAATAAGTTTTAATTCCAGCCGAATATTTCTTTCCTGGCCTTTTTTGCCGGCTTCGGCGTTTCTCGGCGTTTGATTTATTGACGTCGCAAAGGCCTTATTGCCTCTTCCGCCTTTTCCGCCGCGACAGACACATACCTTCAGGCCGACCTCGTCCATATCTTTAAGAAGCAAACTCAGGTCGGTATCGTAAATCAGCGTTCCCGGCGGGACTTTGATTATCAGGTCCTGGCCGTCGGCTCCGTGTTTGTTATTGCCTGAGCCGGGCTGGCCGTTCCCTGCCTTCCAGTGATGTTTGCCGGCGAAGTCTATTAAGGTGTCGAGATTTTCAACGGCCTGGAAACAGACGTCACCCCCTCTGCCCCCATCGCCGCCGTCGGGTCCGCCTTTGGGGATGTACTTTTCGCGGCGGAAGCTGATGCACCCGTGGCCGCCGTCGCCCGCCTTAGCCTGGATTTGTGCCTCGTCGATAAACATGTCTTGTTACTCGTCGCTCGTATATAGATATAAAAAAAGGATGGTAATTACACCATCCTTTTTTGTATCGGTCATTTTATTTTCTTGTCAGACCACGTGTATTTTTCGGCCCTGGAAACGGATTGTCCCCTCTGAGGTGGCGAATAACGTAAAGTCTCTTCCCATACCGACATTGGAGCCGGGGAAGAACTTTGTTCCACACTGGCGGACGATGATTGAGCCGGCGGAGACCTGCTGGCCGCCGAACAGCTTTACGCCTCTGTACTTCGGATTGCTGTCTCTGCCGTTCCTCGAAGAGCCTTGTCCCTTTTTATGTGCCATAATTAGATACCTCTAATTAATATAAATCTGAAATTGACAATTTATCTAAACTTGCAATTTTAACCGCTTCATCCGGGATTGTCCAGAATTTTTTTTGGTTTGTTGAAATAAGATATGGGCAGATTTTTTGGCAAGCGATTTTGGCCTTTGGCAATCCGCCTACGGCGGACAAGATTGGGTTTGTTTTGGGTTTGTTTTTTTGGGCCGGAAGGCGGTTTCATTTTCATAATCCTTTGTAATAAAGATGTTTGCGCTAATTTTGGGCCTTTAACGAAATTGGGTTTGTTTTCACCAAGTGTCCAATTGCGTTTATTTTCATAAGCCATTTCTATATAGATACTTACATTCATTTGCAATCCGCCTACGGCGGACAAGATTGGGTTTGTTTTGCATATTTCTCTGATAATTTCGTACGTAATAATTCGTAGATTGTATTTCCCCCGACAGAAAAGCAAGCAAGCTAAAATCGGGGGTAAACTCCGGCGTATTGCGTATTTCGTGGTACATTGTACATAGTTCATAGTTCATGGTTCTTAGTTCATTGGTTAATGGTAATTAGTTCATGGTTTATAGTTCATGGTTCATTGGCTGGGCTTGCTGGCTCTAAGTCCTTGCCACTCGGTGGCTTACGACATGCAAACTGAAATGTCATCTTCGCCTACTGGCGGCTTATGTTAGCCTGCTGGCTAACATGCGGATATTTTAATGCTATTTCAAACATAAGTCAATAAAAAAATGGCAAAAAATGCACTTTTTTTTGGCTGCCCTTTTTCTTATTGAAATACGAACTTTATACTGTAAAATCTCAATAAAGTATGCGGATTTGATTGCGTTGATAGGAAATGGAAGCTTTGTACTTTGATAATCTTATGTGCCGAGGTAAACAAGTGAGCACTACCAGCTATGATGATATTGCTGATGAGTATTACGACAATAGACATATCACCTCGAGAAATTTTGAAGCAGCAACTTTAGCATTTTTCAAGAAATGGAAGTTCCCTATCTCAAAAAATGGGCTTGTTCTTGACCTTGGGTGTGGATGTGGAAGAACAAACTATTATTGCGGAATTGACAATGATCGAATTGTCCAATGTGACATATCTGGTAAAATGCTGAATCTAACTCCAAGAGAAAAATGCAAAGAGAAAATTCACGGTGACGCTATGGCTCTCAAATTCCCGCCTCATACTTTTGCAGGAGTTGTAGCATTCTTATTTGACCCTTTCAACAAACCAAATGTATATCGAGAAATCAGTCGAATATTATCGGATGGAGGTATATTTATTGGAACTCTACCACATTACATTTGGGGGAAGACGCTCAGAAAAATACGTGGATATAGTATTAATAAAGCTAGATTGGTCACAAAAGATGGGAAAATATTCGAATCCGATTCTTTTCTCATGGACGACAAAAAAATAGAGGATTGCTTAACACAGGCGCAGCTCGAGCACATAGAGAGTTATGACCTGTGCCTTCCAATAAGTGAAGAAAAAATTTCGAAAGATATCTTGGATCCGGCTGAGGCTATTGGAGTGTCGCCACACGAACTGCCAATAGTAAAACTTATTATTGCGAGAAAGCCCGAATGACAAAAAAGACTTTTACGTTCTGGGGTTTGGATTTTATTTGTACAACGGCTATAGCTGTGATATTAGCATTTGGAAAAAAATATATGTGGTTCATTATTTTCCCCTTTTCCGTTGTGTTTGTATTGAAGTTCCTACAATTCTTTTTACACAAGGACGAAAAATATAGAGCAATACAAAATCAAATGAGCTTATTATTACTCCTTATTAAAAAATCATACGGAAATATAAGGTGTACTCTTCACGTTCCAAGGTGGCGTTTTTTACGACGTAAGCTAATCCAAACCTTCGATTATATACAGATGGGTGGAGCCGGGGGAGGAGGAAAAGGTAGACCATTCCCAACAGATAAAGGAATTATAGGGAGAGCCTACAATAGAAAAATGCCACAAGTTGAAAGCTTTAATGATAGTAAAGAATATTATTCTAAGATGGTTGGTGAATATAACTATACAAAAAGTCAAACAGAGAAAAGAACACAGGACAGGAGGTCATATTTATGTTATCCAGTAATGAATGAGAAAAATATTGTTTTAGGGCTTTTGTATTTTGATTCTAATATGTCAGAAGCCTTCAGTCTAAACGATAACGATGAAATTATAGGTTTATTGCATTCTGGTATGAATGCTATTAAGACTAATTTGATATAAATGTAATAAGGTGATTCACCTCGGAAAATCATAATATTTGAAAGAAATTGTGATTTTAGGTGGATTGAAAATGAAAGCTATTTCTGTTACTTTATTAGGGACAATAACCGTTTTTGCGTACTGTCCATAGACATTAATAGGTGGCTGCTCCTAGTTTCATTTTTTTCTAGTTTTTAATTTTTGTATTCGACTAAAAAATCGGAAAAACTATTATATAAAAAGGTATTATCAGCCATTGTCAATCTATCAATTTGATTGATAAATTTTTTTGTTTTATTGTCAATTATTTTAGAACCAATTAGAGAAATATTGGCTGTCTCTTCGCCAATCTCTATAAGGTATGGCTCATAATTAACATTCCAGTTATTTCTAATTATACAATTTGAGAATTTCACATTGTACGTAAAATCAGAAATATATATAAGATTGAACTTTCCGGTATTCTCAAATGTTGATTTCTCAAAACAGATGTTTGTTGAATTGAAAATACCTAACAAATTGTAAGTACAATCCTTAATGGTTGAATTTAAAAACCTTAAATGATCTACTTTATCAATTTGTAAACCTGTTGTCCCGCAACCAAACAAAACTGAGTTATTTATCTCGATATCTTCCGAGTTTACAAAAGAAAGCACACCGCCTTGGCAATAGCCACCAACTGAATGACCAATTATAACATTATCTATTTTAATATTCTTACTATTTTGGAAGCTCATTACCCAAGCATAACGTGGATTGATAAGAACTTTTGAACCTGTTTCTCCAACAAGAGTTAGATTATAAATACTCACTACTGTCCGGTTGTTTGATTTGGAAAACATTATAACGATTTTAATAACATTAGGTTACAAGAAAAAATGACTGTAATCGATTTGAAATCACTTTTAGACTCAGGCCATTTCAATTTGAAAAAT
>Ga0307378_10000859_pt1 | contig 50808 bp, 23 predicted proteins | sample UN1MG_FD_202238 | JGI IMG/M metagenome (GOLD analysis project Ga0307378, IMG submission 202238) | Soil microbial communities from Risofladan, Vaasa, Finland - UN-1 | ecosystem: Environmental > Terrestrial > Soil > Coastal area > Acid sulfate soil | place: Finland: Risofladan, Vaasa | collected... | reverse complement strand
CAGCGGGATTGGTAGTCAGTCAGAACCCGGCGCCGAACACTCCCGTACTGATGGGCTCATCCGTGGACCTTGTGGTCTCAATGGGTCAGCCGGTCGTGCCGAATGTCGTGGGAATGACGGAGGCCAATGCCGTAGCTGCGATTACAGCCATCGACAATCTCACGATGGCAGTGAGCTACGACTACAATGACACTGTGGCGGTCGGTGCCGTTGTCAGTCAGAATCCGGCGGGTGAGACGGCGGTACCCATTGGGTCAACTGTGTATCTCGTGGTTTCATTAGGTGCGCCTCACATTGTACCGAACGTGGTGGGAGAAACGGAAGCAGATGCGAATTCACTCATTGTGGGAGCAGGCCTAGCGATTGGCAGCATAGCGTATGAGTTCAGTGATACGATAGCGGCAGGAACAGTGATAAGCCAGAACCCTGTGGGCGGTACAACTGTACCGGGCGGTTCTTCCGTGGACCTGGTGGTGTCCCTGGGCGAGGCCCATACTGTGCCCAACGTAGTGGGGCAGACAGAAGCCGATGCGAATTCAATAATCGTGGGGGCGGGCCTTACTCTCGGCAGTGTGACTTACGAACACAGTGACACGGTGCCGGGGGGACATGTAATAAGTCAGAATCCTGCTGCCGGCGGCGTTCTGCCGGGGGGCGGTGCAGTTGATCTGGTGGTATCCTCGGGCCGAGCCGTTGTTCCCGACGTGGTGGGCGAGACGGAGTCGGCTGCATCAGCTGCAATCACAGGGATGGACCTAATGGTAGCGGCAACATACGAACATCATAACAGCATCCCCGCAAATATCGTAATCAGCCAGAATCCTGTAGCGGGCACGGAAGTATCGGTTGGTTCAACGGTAAACATAGTTGTATCGTTAGGTCGGCCGGTAGTCCCCGGCGTAGTGGGATACACCGAGTCGGAGGCTGTGACGACCATTGAAGCGGTTGATCTTGTCAGTTCAATAACCTATGAGTACAACAATACGGTGGCGGCCGGGACCGTTATAAGTCAGAGCCCCGCCGGCGGAACAGTGGTAGACATTGGAACGACTGTAAACCTGGCAATATCGCTGGGTCGGCCTGAAGTGCCTGGTGTAGTAGGGCTGACACTGGGTGAGGCAGTAGCCGCAATCGAAGCGGTGGACAACCTTGCGGCGGCGCCAAGTTATCGATATGACAATAATACGCCGTTTGGGCGTGTGATCAGTCAGAATCCGGCGGCCGGGACGGCGGTAAACATCGGTTCAGCAATAAACGTCGTAGTTTCCCTGGGCCAGCCGGTAGTTCCCGGCGTTGTCGGTCGCACCGAGGCTGAGGCGATAGCCGCCATCACGGCCGTTGACAGCCTCACAGTGGGCGCCATCACTCGCCAATACAGTAACACGGTGCCGGCCGGCGTTGTGATCAGCCAGAACCCGACCGGCGGAACCGCGGTACCGGTCGCCTCGACTGTCAATCTGGTGATATCGCTCGGCAAACCGATCGTTCCCAACGTGGTGGGCAAGACTGAAGCGGAAGCCATTACCAGCATTGTTGCTGTGGATAACCTCAGCGTGGGAACCATTACCGACAGATACCACGACATAGTGGCCCAGGGGCTGATAATCAGCCAGAGCCCGGCGCCCAACACGCCGGTACTGATAGGTTCATTCGTAGATATTGTGGTGTCTCTGGGTCAGCCGGTGGTGCCGAATGTGGTAGGTATGGCCGAAGCCGATGCTCGCTCGCTCATATTGGACAGCGGTCTGTCGGTCGGCAACATAAGCTACCAGTACAACGCGAGCGTGCCGCCGGGAATGGTAATCAGTCAGGATCCAAGCAGCGGGATGGTGGCGCCTGTAGGTTACCGTGTCAATCTTGTGGTCTCCGGTGTTACGGTGCCCAGCGTGGTTGGGATGACCAAGGTGGACGCCAACTCGACGATAGTTGACGCCAATCTTGCGCTGGGCAGTACAAGCTACAGATACAGCAGCACGGTGCCGGTGGGCAAAGTCATCAGCCAGACGCCTACCGCGGGAACAACGGTACGGATTTACTCAACTGTTCACATTGTGATATCGGGTATTCTCACACCTAATGTAACTAACATGCTGCTGGCCGATGCAAATACAGCGATTACCGATGCCAATCTCACCCTCGGCATAGTAGATTACGAATACAGTGACACGGCGCCGGTAGGCGTTGTAATGAGTCAGACGCCGTCAGCGGGGACGCCCGTGCCGATCGGTACAGGCGTCAACCTCGTGGTTTCGTCAGGTCCGCCGACGGTTCCGAACGTTGTGGGGCGTAGCCTGGCCGAGGCTAATTCCACAATTACGGCGGTGGATAATCTCAGAGTGGGAACCGTAAGCTATGAGTTTAGCAACACGGTCGGGGCCGGATTTGTCATCGGTCAGGATCCCGTGGGCGGAACGGTTGTGCCGATGGGCTCGTCTGTTAACCTGGTGGTATCGTTAGGTCAGCCGAGAGTACCCAACGTGGTCGGGATGACGGAACTTGGCGCCGTCACAGCTATCACGGCGGTGGATAACCTGACCGCGGGAATAACCAGCGAATACAGTGACACGGTGGCGGCCGGTCTCGTGATAAGTCAGAGTCCCGCGCCGAATACGCCGGTCCTGATCGGCTCATCGGTCGACCTGGTCGTTTCGTTAGGTCAGCCGGAAGTACCGGATGTGGTGGGGATGACGGAGCCTAACGCCGCGTTGCTTGTAGCCTCCATCGACAATCTGACAGTTGGCAGCGTGAGCCATGTATACAGCAACACGGTGGCGGCAGGGATGGTGATCTCTCATGACCCGGCGGGAGGAACGACGGTGGAAATCGGTTCAACGGTCGACCTGCTGGTATCGTTGGGTCGGCCGATCGTGCCGAATGCAGTGGGGCTGACAGAGCCGAATGCAGCGGCCCTGATCACCGCAGTAGACAATTTGACCGTGGGTACTGTCACCTATGAGCACAGCGACACGGTTACAGCAGGTCTTGTCATCAGTCAGAGTCCGATTGGCGGAGCAGCAGTATCGATCGGCTCAAGCGTCAACTTGATGGTATCACTTGGCCGGCCTAACGTGCCGAACGTGGTGGGGATGCCGGAGGCTAATGCCGTAGCAGCGATTACCGCGGTGGACAACCTGGCGGTCGGCAATGTAACCTATGAGTACAACGAGACGATAGCTCAGTGGCTGGTGATCAGCCAGAACCCGGTGGGCGGTACAGTAGTGGCGGTGGGCTCCCTTGTCGACCTTTTGGTATCACTGGGTCGCCCCATTGAGGTGCCGAATGTGGTGGGGATGACGCAGGCCGACGCAAACCTGACTATCGTTGGCGCCGAGCTTACTGTAGGTGCGGTTACCTACGAATACAGCGACACGATACCGGAAGACAGAGTTATCAGCCAACACCCGGTATATGGAACGATAGTACCTATCTGGTCAGCGATCGACCTGGTGGTTTCTCTGGGCCAGCCGGAGGTGCCGGACGTGGTTGGTAAGACGGAAGCGGAGGCAAATTCGACAATCACTGCCATAGGTAATCTCACTGTGGGCAGCGTAAGCTATCAATACAGTGAGACAGTACCCCCCGGTCTGGTCATAAGTCAGGACCCGAACGGCGGCACAAGAGTGCCCATCGGCTCATCTGTCGATCTGGTGGTATCGGCGGCGGTGGTGCCGGCTGTACTGGGGATGACAAAGACCGATGCAAATTCAGCTATTACGTCGGCCAGCTTAGTGATCGGGCAGTTGGCATACCGCTACGACGAGGTCGGCGGCGCCGGCACGATAATAGAACAGAGCCCGGCGCAGGGTACTCTTGTGCCTGTAGGCTCAGCGGTTAATATTGTGGTGTCTTTGGGCCAGCCGGTCGATGTAATGCTTTCGGGCGGCAGCCGGCTCGTCGAGCTGCAAAATAGCGACGGCGGCTGGGACGTGTCTGCTGCGGATGAAAACCCTGAGAACCCGAGTGATAGCAACATTCTTGCTTTGGCGGCCCTTGGTCTGAGCGAGGCGTATTACACAACCGCCGACTCCAATATTCAAGCAGCGCTGCAGAGCGCCAAGGGGTCCCTCTTGAACAAGATAGACAACTTCACGGTCACGGACGGGGCGCTTGCGGTGGAGCTGGACAACATACTGGGCGGGACGACCTGTTCAGACCATGTTATGACCAACTTCTACGACAAGCTGGCAACAGGAACTTACTATGATGCCGCAAGCGGAGCGGTACATGACACAGTCAGCTACATACAATCGCTTCGGAACCGCCGGGTAGCCGAAAATGCGCGGAATCTGAGCGCTTGGGATATGGGCGTGGGCCTGTACAGCGCCCAGATGATAGGCGCCGATACGAGTGAATGGGTGACTGCGGTAAAGGCTCAGATCGACCAGCTCGACGGCTACCACGGGTACGACGTTCTCGGACTGGCAGGGGCTGTCCTTGGTCTGGCGGCTGTGGACGAGGACTACGATCCACAGGCGGGTGAGCACGCGTCCGCTTCAAGCCTCAGCGATCTGGTCGCAATTCTCGCAAGTTACCAGATCAGCACAGGCGGCTTTACCTGGCATGCGTTGTATATGGACCCGTACTTCGACGAAACACTCAGAGAGACCGTTTATGGACTTAGGGCGCTGAATGAGTTTGACAGGGCGGGCTACCTGATTGAAATCATAGACGCGGGCAACTACCTGCAAAGTGTTCAGCTTGCCACGGGCGGTTGGGAAGACTATGTTGGTTCGTTTGAAGGTGAAGAGAACCGGATCAGCGGAGAGGCCCTGCATGGGATTGCGACAGCCATAGGTCGGCCGGTGACCGTTCCGAATGTCGTCGGCATGGGGGAGGCTGATGCGAATCTCGCCATCATGGCAGCGAATCTGATGGTTGGCGAGATCACATACGAGTATAGTGACACCATATCGGCGGGAGTTGTAATCAGCCAGAGCCCGGCATCAGGTGTAACGGTGCTTGGCAGCTCAGCGGTGGATTTTGCGGTCTCGCTGGGTAAGGCGGTGGTCGTCCCAGATGTGGAAGGAATGTCGCAGACGGATGCAAACCTGACTCTCAATACGGCCGGGCTCTTAGTCATTGTGACGTATGAGTTCAGCAACACCGTACCAGCAGGAGTTGTCATCAGTCAGAATCCCATTGCGGAGACAACAGTGGCTGAGGGCTCGTCTGTTGAGATTACCGTGTCGCTGGGGCCGCCGGTCGTCGTGCCGGACGTGGTGGGGATGAACGAACCCGATGCGAATTGGACGATTACATCCGGAGGACTTGCGATCGGAAGCACAAGTCTCGAGTATAGCGACACAGTGGTCGCAGGGACAATAATCAGCCAGAATCCAGCGGCCGGTTTGTTAGCGCCTTTGGGCTCATACGTTGATCTTGTCGTATCTTTGGGCAGGCCGGAAGTGCCGGATGTGATAGGTGAGACCGAAGCCAATGCAGCTTCTGCTATCATTGATGCCAGCCTTGTAATCGGGGATGTGACGTATGAATTCAGCGATACCATAGGTGCGGGACTTGTAATCAGCCAGAGTCCGGCTGGTGGAACGACGGTATCAGTCGGTTCGTCGGTTGACCTTGTGGTCTCGCTGGGTCGGTCCACTACTGTACCAAATGTTGTGGATATGTCCCAGGCAGATGCTGATTCCAACATCGTGGCTGCCGAGCTTGTTGTCGGCAACATAATCTTCGAGCATAGCGATACTGTGCCGGCCGGCTTTGTAATTAGTCAGGACCCCATTGGGGGTGTTGTTGTGGCCGTCGGCTCGTTGGTGGACTTAGTGGTATCGTCGGGCCAGCCCACTGTACCGAATGTAGTCGGCGAAACCGAAGCTTTCGCGGTTTCAGCGATCACGGACGTTGATAATCTTGTGGTCGGTGCGGTAAGCTATGAACACAGTGAGACCGTTCCCGAAGGTTCTGTAATAGACCAGAGCCCGGCGGGCGGAGTTGTGGTACCGGTCGGGTCTGCGGTCGATCTTGTCATCTCATTGGGACCACCAGCATTGGTGCCGGATGTGAGGGGCATGACAGAGGCTGCTGCGAAAACAGCTCTCGTTGATGCGGCTTTGGCAGCCGGCAGCGTGAGCCACGAATACAGCAGCAGTGTGGTTTTGGGAAGCGTAGTCGCTCAGAGTCCGATTGGCGGAACAACGGTCCATGTCGGCTCCCCAGTCGACCTTGTGATCTCGCTGGGCCCCCCTGACCCGGGCACTCTGTCCGGCGGCAACAGGTTAGTCGAGCTGCAGAATAACGACGGGGGCTGGGATGAGCCGTTGGACGATGGTAACCCAGGTATCGGCAGTGATGCAGAGATATTCGGATACGTGGCCATGGGGCTGGTCAAGGCTTACCGTCATGACGGTGAAGCCAACGACCCGGCTATGCTGGCGGCTTTGCAGAAGGCCAAGACATTCCTCTTGAGCAGGAGTGATGACTTTACAGTCGTCGACGGCTCGCTGGCGGTCGAGCTGGACGACCTGCTGGGCGGTTCTGACTGCGTGAACCACGTGCTGACCAACTTCTACGACCGATTGACGACGGGGACTTATTACGATGCTATAAGCGGTGCCATTCACGGGACCGCCAGTTATATCCAGTCGCTTCGTGATCGTCGTGCCGCTGAGCTGAGAGCGAACATGGCAGCGTGGGATTTGGGCATTGCACTTTGCAGCGCCTATGTCATAGGGGCGGAAACAACTGAATGGGTTGCAGGGCTCAAGTCTGAGATCGACGAGCTGGATGGCGGCCGCAACTACGATGTTCTGGGCCTGGCCGGCGCGGTCCTGGGCCTTGCCGCCGCTGGCGAAGATTATGATCCTCAGGCGGGCCAGCACGCATCGGCTTCGAGCCTCAGTGACTTGGCGGCCATTCTGGCGACCCGTCAACTCGACACAGGAGCCTTCACCTGGCACTGGCCGTACATGGAAGAGGGTATGGACGAGGTCGTTCGCGAGACCGCCTATGCCATTATGGCGCTGAGCGAGTTTGACAGAGCAGCTTACTTGCCGGTTGTCAGGGACGCAGGCATCTATCTGCGGAGTGTGCAACTGGCGACAGGAGGATGGAGCAATGACGCGTGGTCTGCCGAGAACAACCTGATTACAGGCGAAGCCCTTTGGGGCATCGGGGTAATGACAGCCGAGCCGGTTGTTGCGCCGAATACAGTCGGGATGGGCCATCTTGATGCCAATTCAGCAATCGACAACGTTGGCCTTGTGATCGGCAGTCTGGATTATACATACCACGATACGGCATCTGCCGGCGTTACGCTAAGCCAGAATCCGGCGGGCGGAATTACATTGCCGGTCGGCTCGGCGATCGACCTGGTGGTCTCCCTGGGGCGGCCCCGGGTCCCGGACGTGATAGGAATGTCAGCCGCAGATGCGAACTTGGCCATTACGGGCGTGGACGGGCTTACGATAAGCACTGTCACCTACGGATACAGTGGCACGATCGGGGCGGGTGGAGTCATGAGTCAGAATCCGACGGGTGGGACATTCGTCCTGACAGGATCATCTGTCAGCATAGTAGTCTCCCTGGGCCTGCCGGTCGTACCCGACGTAGTGGACATGCCTGAGGCGGACGCGATCCTGGCAATCACCGCTATCGACAATCTTACGGTAAGCACGGTGAATTACGAACACAGCGACACAGTAGCGGCTGGTCTTGTGATCAGCCAAGCCCCAGCCGGCGGAACCGTTGTTTCTGCCGGTTCGTCGGTCGAACTTGTCGTGTCTTTAGGGCAACCTATCGTCCCGAACGTGGTGGGCATGAGCGCGAACGAGGCGGTAACGACCATCGAAGCGGTCGACGACCTTGCGGCCGCCCAAAGTTACGCGTACGACAACAACACCCCGTTCGGGTATATAGTGAGCCAGAGTCCTGCAGCAGGTACCGTCGTAAGCATGGGTACCACTGTAAACATCGTGATATCTTTGGGCCAACCACTTGTTCCTGGTGTGGTCGGGCTGAGCGAGGCCGAGGCCAGAGTAGCCATCAAAGGAGTTGACGAGCTTCAGGTGGGCACGGTGAGCTACGCCTACAGTCCGACGGTGGCGGCCGGTTTCGTAATTAGTCAGAATCCTGCGGGCGGGACTAGCGTACCCATCGGAACCTCGGTTGACTTTGTGGTATCACTTGGCCAGTCTTCCACAGTACCGGCGGTGGTTGGCGCCACTAAGGCTGAGGCTGTTACGGCAATCACAACCGCCGGCCTGACTGTCGGCAGCGTGACTTACGAGTACAACGACGTGGTGGCCGCGGCAGTGGTGATCCGCCAGAGTCGGGAGGCGGGAACGATCGTGGTTGCAGGCTCGGCTCTTGACTTCGTAGTCTCGATGGGTCAGCCTGGGGTCGTGATGGGATTGGGCGGCAGCAGACTGGTTGAGCTGCTGAACAACGACGGCGGCTGGCACTTGTCGCCAAACGGCGACCCCAACGTGGCAAGTGACCCCAATATATTCGGCTCCATCGCAACAGGACTCCTGCAGGCCTATCGTCAAACCGGCGATCCAAACATGCTGGCCGCCCTGCAGAAGTCAAAGCTCTTCCTGCTTGGAAAAATGAACAACTTTGCCGTCACCGACGGAATGCTGGCCGTTGAACTCGACAACATATTGGGCGGCTCGGAGTGCGTCGATCATGTGATGAGCAACTTCTACGATAAGTTGGCCGCCGGAACCTATTACGATGCTGCAAGCAGGACAACGCATGATACAGCGAGTTACGTCCAATCATTACGTGAAAGACGCGCCAGTCAAGGCGCTGCGAATCTTGCGGCCTTCGACCTTGGCCTCGGACTCTACAGCGTAAACCTTATAGGCGCAGAAACAACCGAATGGATCAACGGCGTCAAGGCCGAAATAGACGAGCTGGACGGCAATCACGGTTACGACGTTCTCGGTCTCGCCGGCGCTGTCTACGGCCTTGCGGCTGCGGGCGAGGATTACGACCCGCAAGCGGGGCAGCATGCGTCAGCTTCGAGCCTTAGCGACCTGGCGGCAATTCTGGCGGGCTATCAGCTCAAGACCGGCGGCTTTACCTGGCACTGGCTATATATGGAAGAAGGCATAGACGAAACACTGAAGGAGACTGTCTACGGCCTGTTGACGCTGGAGGCATTTGACAGGAGCAGCTATCTGACCCAGATCAGGGACGCGGCCAACTACGTGCAGAGCGTCCAGCTTGAAACCGGCGGCTGGGAAGACTATCTCGGCGAGGGTGAAAACAACGAGAATACAGGTCAAGCCCTGCGGGCTGTTATGACGATTGCCCCGCCGCCGGGCGACTTCGACGACGATGGCGACGTGGACTTCAAGGACTATGCAACCTTCGCATCAAGCTGGCTGAGCGACGCCGGCGGGGAGAGATGGAATCCGGACTGCGATATCTCCTACCCGAACGATGACACGGTTGACGCACTCGACCTCGCTGTCTTACTCAACAACTGGCTCGCGGCAGTCGAGCAGTGACATGCTGCCGGGAATGTAGAATCCCGCCCGGTGCGTAAGTTAGCACCGCCAGCACTGCATAACTTTCTGTTGGCCTGGACGCCGTCCTTCCAACAGGGCGGCCTGAAAGAAAAAACACATCGGTACCTGCATATCTCTACTGGATACCTCATACAAAGCTCTGCTTGACACAGAACCAGGTCTTTAAGGTTGCAAGAGGTATCTCTGCATAAATCCCGAGGCATATTCCTCGTTATGATGAGGATGCCAACCTCGAGTAGAGGGGCAGAAAGTCCAAGAGTAGTCCAATTCTTTTCTTCTTTTTGACAAAAAACCATCAGTTTTAGGCTCAAAACAGCACTCCCAAAGGGTCGAAAACAGGCATATTTTTGTTGACAAAAGGACATAGAAGATGTAGTATAGTCCCTGCTCATAGTCAGTTTTGATATGGGCACAGGTAGGATACGTATGGAGCAGAAGAGAATAGTTTCGACTCAGTGGCAGAAGTAGTTGGGGGAGTATTTCTGTGCTGAGTTTTTTTGTTTTTTGAGGTAGGAGTAGTGGAGAGAGGTGGTAATAGGGGTGAGGAGTGGCAGGGTCAGTCCTGTAGGTTAAGAGGGGGACTATGGGACTGAGTGGTTCCTTCTTCTTTCATTTTGACTATGATATGCGGTGGCAGAGTTGCCGGTTAGTAAATGGTTGTAAGAAAAAGTGAGTTTTACGCTAAGATAATGTCTGATGCGAGGAATATAGTTTTCCTTAAATCAAGGAAATTACTGAAACTATAAGTGTGAAGAGGAGAGTTGACATGCGTAATATGAAATCTATACACCTGTCCTATATTGTCTTGTTCTTAATGTTTCCAGTTAGTTTATGTTATTCCGACCCAATTGACACTTCTTTTACATATCAGGGTCAACTCAAAGAACTGGGCGAGCCAGCTATGGGGCTATATGACTTTGTATTTACATTATACGATGCCGAGATCAATGGTTCCCAAATAGGTGACGCTCTCCTTCTGGAGGATGTTGTGGTAAGCAACGGTCTTTTCAGTGTTTTGCTGGATTTTGGTGAAGCACCGTTCGATGGCAACCTATATTGGCTTGAGATTGATGTTAAACCAATTGATATAAATGATTTTACAACTCTTACACCTCGACAGGAGATTAATCCCGCCCCTTATGCCGTATATGCCAAGACATCAGGAAGTTCCGCTGGTGTTATAAAGGGTCCGGGTATTGCAAACTATATAGCCAAATACCTCGACCCGAATACCTTAATTGAGTCAGTAATTTATGAATCTGATGGAAACATTGGGATTGGAACTGCAAGCCCAGATGAAAAGCTGCATGTTGTCGGCAACATTCGTGCGACGGGTACACTTATTGGTGCTGTCGATTGGGCAAATCTAGCAAGTGTGCCGACGGGTTTTGCAGATGGAGTAGATGATGTCGGTGTCGGAGCCGAAACGGACCCGACGGTTGCGGAAAGTGTAAAAGATGGAGTTTCGTGGAGCGAACTGTTGGACGTGCCATTGGGATTTGCAGATGGTGTAGATGACGTTGGTACCGAAGCCGAAACGGACCCGACGGTTACTGAAAGTGTTAAAGACGGAGTATCGTGGGATGAAGTAAGCAGCAAACCGGCTGGGCTTGACGATGGCGATGATGTAGGTATTACGGTCGAGACTGATCCAACCGTTCTTGCAAGTGTGAAAGATGGTGTTTCATGGGGTGAACTTGCAGAAATTCCATCTGGATTTGCTGATGGCATTGACAACGTGGGCAGCGGCGGAGATTCAGATTGGACTATTTCAGGAAATGATATGTATTCTACTGTATCAGGTGACGTTGGGATAGGTACGATTAGCCCAACAGCTAAGCTTGATGTGAACGGAACAGCTAAAGCCACGGCCTTTGTTGGCGATGGCAGCGGCCTGACAAATTTACCTACAGGAAGCGGCGAAGACTCAGATTGGACTATCTCTGATTCTAACATGTACTCAGCAGTATCTGGTAATGTTGGTATCGGATCATCAACTCCGGTAGAGAAATTAGATGTTATTGGAAATATCGCTGTTAGTGGAACGGTTGACGGTGTGGATATATCAGCACATGTGGCAGATGTAAACGCCCATCACTCTCAAGGTATACCACAAAATATCCAGGCATTTATAACAAGCGGCACTTGGATAAAGCCTGCTAATGTAAGTACAGTATATGTCAAAGTCTGGGGTGGTGGAGGGGGAGGAGCTTCAGGTGAGGATGGCCATGTAGGCGCATCGGGTGCTGGTGGCGGTTACGCTGAAGGACTAATTTCGGTTTCAGGTGATATGAATGTGACTGTTGGTTCTGGCGGTATTGGTGGTGGCACAGGTGGTGCTCCTGGTAGCGGTACTAATGGTAATACTAGTTCGTTTGCAGGAGATACAATAATTCAGGCAACCGGCGGTACGGGAGCCACCTATGATCCGGCCGGAGGATATGCCGGTCCAGGAGGTGTGGGTTCCGGTGGGGCAATTAACTTGTCAGGTGGTCCTGGTACACACTCAAACTGGGCTTTTTCAGACCAACAGAGTGGAGCAAAAGGAGGTGATTCTCCAATGGGTGGAGGAGGCGGTAGTGGTGGTGCAGGCGGCACTCAAACAGGTAGGCCTGGAACTTCCGGCACAGTACCAGGTGGGGGTGGGGGTGGAGGAAGTACTGCTGGTTCTGGATGGGGTTGGAGTCACGGTGGAGATGGTGCTAACGGACTTGTAATTGTTATGTATTAACATTTAATGATAAGCATCAAAAAATGAAATCTAACTTTCTATCATGCTTTGTATTATTACTCCTAATTAACCAAGCCTATGGTGTTGTTATTTTCACCGACAATGAAACAATTGAAGCCGATAATTATACTTACGATGGAAATGACATCATAATTGATGATTGTGTTTTAACTATCAATGGCCAGCATGATTTTAACAGTTTTCATATACTCGAAGGAGGAGTATTGACACATTCAGCAAAACAATCAAATGGATTTCATTTAATTGTTGTTAATGACTTTGTTATTGATGCTGGCGGAGCAGCAGATGTAAATGGTAAAGGTTATGGGCAAAATGCAGGGCCTGGTGCTGGCACAGGTTTTGCTGGTGGAGGTGGAGGTTATGGTGGTAAAGGTGGAACAGGGCGTTATTTGACATATGTTTTTGACGGTGGCTCAGCTTATGGTTCTATAATCGAACCTAATTCATTAGGCAGTGGAGGTGGAGGAGACAATAATGCTGCTGGTTCAGGTGGTGGAATCATACGTTTAACTGTTGGCGGCACTCTTGCAGTGGATGGTGATTTGATTTCAAAAGGAACTGATGGCGGACCATATGCAGAAGGTGGAGGTTCTGGTGGTAGTATATCGTTGACAGTGGGGACACTTGTAGGTGCTGGTGTTATATCCGCCGATGGAGGCAACGGTGAAATAAGATCTGGAGGAGGAGGCGGTGGTGGTGGTGGTGGTAGAATTGCTATTTGTTATAATACTAATGATTTTGCAGGGACTATTTCTGCCCAAGGTGGTTCAGGCTATGAGTACGGAGGGGCGGGTACAATCTACACCAAGTTACCAAATCAAACGTGGGGTAATCTAAAACTAGATAATGAAGGAAACATAGGAGCTATTACTCCCCTAGCGAAAGGGACTCATACATTCGATGATGTTAACATTATCGGCAAAGGAAATTTGGGAATTCCAAACGATGTGAACTTGGTTATTGTTCCGGATGTGCTAACTCTTCATGATGATGGATGGATGACTGTTTATGGTCAGGTAAAGCCTGTTGATTTAAACGAGTTTGCAAATATTGATATTAACACAGGAGCACATTTGGTTATCGATGCCAATGGCCTGATTGAAAGCTCTCAGGTGCAAATGTCTTCGGGGGGAACACTGACTTTAAATGATGGCAGTCTGCTTGACTGCGACACTGTGGAGATACAGTCTGAAGGGACGTTTGTTCTAAACACGTCGCAAGCATTTCAGACGGTAAAAATTGACGCCAACGGTCTTCTGACACATTCCGTGGGTGATACTGATCTTCATCTGACTGTTTTAGGCAACATGACGGTATATCCCAACGGCATGATAGAAGTAACCGGAAAAGGTTATGGTCGAAATGCTGGGCCTGGTGCTGGGACTATGTCTGGTTGCGGAGGTGGCGGTGGTTATGGAGGATTCGGTAGCGATGGTTATTGTTATGGGGACTTTTATCCTGGTGGTTCTCGTTACGGTTCTATATCTGAGCCTAATGCTTTAGGCAGTGGTGGCGGAGGAGATGAAAATAACGCTGGTTCAGGTGGAGGCATTATACGATTGACTGTAGGTGGTGTTCTGACAGTTGGCGGGACTATTAGGTCAAATGGTACAAACGGGGGTATACATGCGGAAGGAGGAGGTTCCGGCGGGAGTATCTGGTTGACAGTAGGAACGCTTGCTGGTTCAGGTATTATATCTGCCAACGGTGGTAATGGTAACACTTATTGTGACTACGGTCGATGTGGGTACGGTGGCGGTGGTGCTGGTGGTAGAATTGCCTTATATTGCTATTCCAATTTTTTTGAAGGTACTATTTCAGTTGATGGTGGTACTGGGTATGAAAGCGGTGAAGAGGGTACTATTTTTGTTGACAAGTTGTTCTACTCCATAGACAGTGGGCATCATCAAATCAGTTCAGGCGGAGATTTTGAATTAAAGGCAATTTGCGGCCAGCCTGAGCATAGAATTTTGAGCGGTGGAATCTTTACTTTAACAGGTGGCTTTCTTACCGACCTACCTGGTGTTGCACCGATGTGTATGGATGGTATTGATAATGATGGAGATGGTGCTACCGATTTTCCCGATGATGTTGGTTGTCTTCATGCATTAGATATATCAGAACTTACCGCAGATTATAACCAGGACGAAAAAGTTGACGTTAAGGATGTTGCGCTTTTAGCAGGACACTGGCTGAAATATGCCTATGAGCTTGATGTTGCCCCTCCTCCCGATGGAGATAATATTATTGACTTTAAGGATTTCGCAGTTATGGCTGAAAACTGGTTTGAGGAAATTAATCCATAGTTGATGAGATTGTCGGATTATATTAAGGCCATTTGTCTCTTATAGCTATCGCTACGATGTTGGAAAAACCGCAGACTAAATAACTATCGCCTAAGTGCCTGCTTTCATCAACTACAATATCATCGTGATCCTAATACGCCACTCCCTCCACACCCTCTCCCAACTGCTCGACTGAATTCCTTGTATAAATTGCCGTAGTATTAAGCGACTCATGCCCTAATATCTGTGCCAACTGCACCCAATACGGGGTAAGGATGTTTATCCGGCTCAGTCTTTGCCAACAAACTCAAAGGCGTACAGCTTGGCGTTTTGCATCTCGAAGCGCAGCCGCACGACCTGTCCGGCGAGGTTTCCCACTTCGGGGTTGCCCTTCCAGGTGACAACATGCCGGACCGAATCGGCAGTTATCGGATCGCAGTCGGCTATGCCAAAGCCCCGTACCGGCCTCTTCGGCGCATCTGTGAGCCCTATATTGTAGCCGGAGATTTCCATGCCCGGCAGGTTCAAAATGGCGACCCTGACCGTACCTTTTGCCGCAACGTTCAGCGTCAGCTTATTTCCTTCGAAAATAAACGGCCTCGTGATTATGGTTCCGGTTTGTCCACCGGCGTCGAGCGACACGAACCCGTCGAGCCTCTGGATGAAACGGACAGTCTTTCCTCGCGGCCGGCCCTCCGGATTGATGTACTGCCAGATGACGTCCCCGCGGCGAATCAACCCATCCGTAACCCAGCCCAGGCCGACCTTTTCGCCGTCCACCTGCAACGTCTTCGGCAGGTAAGGCGCGTCGCCTTCGGCGTCGAAGATGTGCCAGTTAATGCTGTCGCGGCTCACCGCCAATTCCGTGTGGGCGTTTCGTGCAAGAAAGGCCACGTATGTGTCAGGCGCCCACTCGTACTTTCTCGCCCGCGTCCTGAAGACCTGTCCGCGATCCGGGTCGAACAAATCCGGTCCCATTACGGTTATGCCTTCGCCGGTGACCGCGGGATAGGCCCAGCCTTCGAAGTACGGGTTGGGCACATCTCTCATGGGCCAGGCCTTGGTGACATCTCGCGTCTCGAAAAGAGTCGCACCGCGCCCGTAGGCGGGGAAGTCGCCGGTGCCATAGCTTCCGTCGCGCTTGAGCAGATTGATATAGACCCCACGCTGGTCGTCCCAGAATGTTTCGCAGCCACCACCGCTCACCAGCGGCAGCATGCACGTTTCATTTCGCCGCCAATGTATGCCGTCCGGCGACAGGTACAAATATATGCCGCGCTGCGCAATCCAGCCCGTGAACTTGAATCGCTCCTCAGGGTGAACATTGGGATTGGTATCTTTGAAGAAGCGGCCCCAGCACGGCACGTGCGTCAGGATAATGTTGTTTTGCTTTGAGCCTTCATATTCGATGATGCCGAGATCGGGCTCGGTGAAATTGACGCCGTCCTCGGAGATGAGCAGGCGGATGTTTCCAACATGGGAGCCGTAGCCGGGCGTGCGGACCATCCATACCTTTCCATCGTGGTCGAATATGGGCGTGTCGCCGCTGGTCCGTGCGTCGGTAATAACCGGCTCGGCGGGAGGATTTACCGTCAGTTCGACGTTGCGCTTTCTATCGACAATGACCTCGTCGATAAAGACGTGCTTGCGCGAGCCGAGCCTGATAGGCTCATTGGGCAGATACACTTTGTTGGCGCCGAACAGCAGCGGCGGGCCGTCAGCCGCGGCCGGTGCGGCGCCGCCCTTGCGGTAGTTTCGGCTGAAACTGTCCGGCAGAGCAAAATTGCCCGTGTAACGGACGACATCCGAGAAACGCACCTCGTCGATGTTGCCGTTGAAGTCATGCTCTCCGTGACGGTCGTGGCCAAGCGCGAGGTTGAATCGATTTTGTCTGCGCTTCTCGAAGTCGGGTTTGTCGGTTCTCCTTTCCTTCTCGAAAATGCCGTAAGTTGTGTTGTTCAGCGACTCAGGCCAGATGCTTGCGGGCACATTCGATTTCTCAACCGGCACGGTGGGAGCCGAACCCTGACTCACGCCGTCAATGAAGTACTCGAGCTTCCTGCTCGCCGGCGAGTAAGTAAACGCCACGTGATGCCACGCCCGGCCCCAAAGCTGCTGAAGTACTGTCGGGCATTCGGCCCGCAACCCCGCATAAGCATTCTCAACAACGAAGCCCTCTGCCCGCGTTTTCAACGTCACCTTAAATCCCGGTTCATACTTGTCACCGAGGTCTATCAGAACCACGTCCTGAATTGGGTTCGACATCAGCAGCAGCCAGAATTCGCAGGTAAAGTCACGCCCGTCAAGTGCGTTGAGCAGCTTTTCCGGCGCCACGGTCGGCCCCCAGAGCCCGCTGCCAGGCCTGCCGCTGACCTCCCTCATGTGGGCAAACGAAATATGGCCCTTCCACGATGAATAACCCACGGCATAATCGAGGCCCGGTGTGCACTTGAGGCAGTTGCCGAACCTGCCGGGGACGAGTTTGCCGCCCTTCATCAGGCGAAGGTCGTATTCGTATTGGCTGGCATCGGTGAGCGTAGTGTACGGGTAATCCGTCTCATCGAAGAGCCACAGCCCCACCGTGTGCTCGTCGGAAAAACTCGGAAAGTAATTATGCTCCCCACGAACTTTTGAGCCGGTAAACAGAAACAGTATTGAGATCATCATCATTTTGCATACTGCGTTGCGGCGGCTTTGCATCATCCTTACTCCTTAAATTCCTGTGTGTACGGTGGTTCTTGATCGTTCGTTACTGGTTCATCCCGTGCGAAGGATTTAGTTACTTGTCTTCTGTAAACTGCAAGGCATGGAGTGTGGTGTTCTGCATCTCAAAGCGCAGGTGCATGACTGGGTTCGTATCTCTGTGGGTTTCATTGTAAAGCCGGATTTCACAGACACCAAACTGTCCCGCGGCTTTGCTTATGACCAGACGTATCCTGTCCGTTTCGACCGGCTGAAAATTAATCACGCAACGGCGACTTTGGTTGTCGCGGACCGTTGCAGCGGTTCTCCATGAACCCTCCAACCACGTTTCCACAGTAAAATCAATTGCCCGCTCCTTTGTCCTCTGGAAGGTTGCGTGGATAGTATCAATAGTGGCGGGCTCGTCGAGCTCAAGCTGAATCCATTGGGGCAGCGAAGCCTCAGCCTCGGGGGCCCAGGCGTTTTTGTCCTCGCCGACAATGCGGTTCCAGCCGTTGTTGACTTTCTCGGGCGCCATGCCTTCGCGACTGCTCGAAGCCGTGACCCTGGCCCGCAGCGCAATATCATCTTTATCCATATTCCTGACGCCCGGCAGATAGCAGCCGTCTTTCAACAGGGCTTGCTGAAGTTCGCGGATATGATGCTCACACACGCCGCGAGGCGTGGTTCGGTGTTCTGCTGCGATGGCCGCGGCCGTGCCCGCCGCCTGGCCCATCATGCAGACCGGGCGCATGACCCTCGTTCCGCCCATTGCAATGTGCGTCGCGGAATGGCACCGGCCGGCCATCAACAGATTGTCTATGTTTTTCGAGTACAACGTTCGATACGGTATGCACGTGCGCTTGCCCTTGTACACGTGAATGCAGTCGTTGCCCCTTACCCAGAAGCCTTCCGGATGGTGCACGTCAATTCCCCAGTCGGTGAAGGCGACGGTGTCCTCGTCCATAATCTGTTCATCATAGTCCCGCTGAGTCATAATATAGTCGCCGACCAGCCGCCTGCTCTCGCGCACCCCCATAATATGGGTCAGCCAGACGAGCTCTCTGTTGCGGTTGGCCTCGATTGTTTTGGGGTTGTGGTTCTTGGCATAGTTCCACAGACCGATGTTTATCCGAAACAGCTCATCACGTATTTTTTCTGCATCTTCGACTATGTTAAGTACGCCGCCGTATTCGACCCACCACATGCGGTAAGCCCCGCCGTTCAAATCGTCACCCGGATTGCGACCTTTGCCGCGAGAGGGAACATCGAAGTTCGGCGGACGCACAACCTCATACAGACGGTCGTGCGAGTCAAAAACTTCGAAATCGTTGGGCTCGGTCCACTGGTAAGCCCAGTCGGGACATACGAACGGCACGGGCTTGTCGTCTGTCCTGAATTCGCTGTTGTAGAGGTTATTGCCCATTGTGTGAGTGCCCGGCCTGACAGGCGCAAGCGATTCGTTGAATTCGCGCCGCGCTTCCTGGCCCATGCGATATTCCGCGCCGGCGTAATAACCGACCCAGCCGTGCCCCGTACAGTCGATAAACAGCGACGCACGGAACCTCATCCGGCGACCGGCGTGAACATCCATCGCAATGACTGACTTGATGCGGTCTTCGGAGGCCTTTTCCACGCCGGTGGCCCGCGTGTTCAGAAAAAGAGAGATGTTCCGTTCGGCGCGAACAACGGATTCGATCTTCCCGGAATCTGCAAAGTTGCTCCAGCCCTGCCGGGGGAAGAACTCCTCGGCCAGGCCGGTGACATTGACCTTGTCGGGCGGGTCGCCGATGTAGCCCATTGGAGGGATTGATATTTCCGACGAGGCATTTCCGCCGAGGACGGGCCTATCCTGTATGAATGCGACCTTGCAGCCATGCCGGGCGGCGGCCACGGCCGCACCGCAGCCGGCGGGTCCTCCGCCCACCACCACAACGTCAAAGTCACCCATGTCGCGGATTTCAGGACTCACACCTGCGTATTTTTCGCGCTGCCCGGCTAGGACAACCGGCTCGTCCGACGGCCTGAAGCCACCGCCGGCAAGGACAACAGCATCGCAGCGTCCCCACCAGCCTGTCAGGTCACAGAGTCTGATTTCCACTCGGCCCGGCTGGATATCAAAGGCGCCGCCATCGACCCACCGCCACGCGTCTGTCTCGGCCTTGCCGAACGTGGCCTCCGAAGCTTTATCCCCGATCCGCACCCCGAACCTGCCCGGTGAATGCGTCGGAAACCAGTCCTTGCATCTTACCCAGAGACGATATTGGCGGCCCTTTGTGATCCGGGCAGAAGTAACCGCATCCTCGACCGGCTTGCCGAGACCGCCCGCCAGCAAATACGGCGAGCCCATCAGGTCAACAAACTGACAGTCATTCGACCATCCGCCGGTCTTGTGGAACTGCTCGGCCTCCAGCCAGATAACCGGCTCGCTCGCACCTTCCGCCGCAGACCCGCACGAAAAAAACGCAACACAGACAAACAAAACAGATATACACGCAAGGTGCGGAAAACAGCGGGCCTTCCAAAAACGGCAGGAAGCAACAGGCACTTTGAAGCTCCTTAATAACAAATTCGCTATCGCTCAAATTGAAAACTGTACAGCTTTGCGTTCTGCATCTCGAACCGCAATCGCACCACCTGGCCCGCGAGGTTGCCGACATCCGGATCGCCCTTCCAGGTGACAACCTGTTGAACCGAATCGGCGCTTATGGCGTCGCAGTCGGTAATTCCGTAATTCCGCGTCCCCTGCTTCGGGGGATTCGTCAACGCGACATTGTAACCGGTATATTCCTTGCCCGGCAGCGCCATGATTCCGACTTTTACCCGGCCGGCTTTCGCGTCAACGTTCAAGACAAGCTTGTCGCCGTCGAAAACAAACGGACGCGTGATGAATATTCCAGGCTCATCACCGGCGTCGAGCGAAATAAAGCCATCAAGCCGCTGGGTGAATCGTACCGTGGCGAGGCCGCCGCCTGTCATCCTACAATTCGCGTACTGCCAGAGCTCATCGCCCCGGCGTATGATGCCATTGGCTATGTCACCGCTGGTAAAATCAGCGATGTCAACAGTCCCGGCCTGCTCCTTCAGGTCCGCCTTTTCTCGTTCGTTTTGTTCAGTTTTCTTTGAATTACGCCTCGCTTTGGCATACGACTCCGGCTGCCAGTCGGGCTGGTTCATGAATCTGCCGGGCGGCATGTAAAATCCCAGTTCGGGGCGGATCTTCCAGTTCACTGCGTCACGACTTACGGCCGTGTCGCAGCCGGAGCGGAACATAAACGCCACGTAGGTATCGGGCGCCCACTCGTACTTCTGCGGCCGCGTCCTGAAAATCTGGCCATTATCCGGATCAAAGATATCCGGGCCCAGAACGGTTACTCCCTCGCCCGTCACGGCCGGGAAGGGCCAGCCCTCATAATAAGGATTAGGCACAGGGTTGAAAGGCCAGGCCTTGTTGATTTCGCTGGTCCTGAACATGGCCGTGCTCCGGCCATAGTTGGGATAATCGCCGCTGTTGTAGCTGCCGTCGCGCTTGATGTAATTGAAGTAGCAGCCCTGCTGGTCGTCCCAGAACGTCTCGCATCCGCCGCCGCTCACCAGAGGAAGCATACAGGTTTCGTTGCGCCGCCAGTGAACCGCATCGGGCGAAAAGTAAAGGTAAATGCCCCGCTGGCCCACCCAAAGCGTCGCCTTGAACAGCTCCTCCGGCGGACAGGCGGGATTCGTGTCCTTGAAGTATTTGCCCCAGCTCGGCAGACCGAGCATTATCAGGTTGTTTTCCTTTGAGCCGTTATGCTCGATAAGACCGAGGCTGGGCGCCTCGAAATTCACGCCGTCATCTGAAACGAACAATTCTATGGGTGCTTCATCGCCTTCGTAGCCTTCGGACTTGATGGTGTATATCCTGCCCTCGTGCTCGAAGAAGGATGCATCCCACGCGGCGTTTATGTTGAGCTTCACCCCTTTGGTCGGAGGATTCAGCGTCATCCTGATATTCTCTTTCCTGTCCACCATCACTTCATCTATAAAGACATGCTTTCGCGAGCCTAACATAACAGGTTCGTTGGGCAGATAACTCTTGTCGGCCGCGAATAAAAGCGCCGGGCCGTTGGCCGTTGCCGGTGCAGGGGCACCTTTGCGGTAGTTGCGACTGAAACTGTCGGGCAAAGGAAAATCGGCTTTGTACCGCGCCACATCCGAGATACGCAGCTCGTCAAGGTTGCCGTTAAAGTCATGCTCGCCGCTGCGGTCGTGACCCAAAGCAAAGTTGAACCGGTGCCGGATTCGCTTTTCATAATCCGGCAGGCTTCGTCGGTCCTCCTTCTCAAAAACACCGTAGGTGGTGTCCGCTATGGATTCGGGCCGAACCGAAACCGGAACCTCGGCTTTCGCAATTTTGGAAACCGCGACCGGCGTCTGTGCCACACCGTCGATGAAATAATTCAGATCCTCGCTTCCGCGCGAATATGTAAAGGCCACGTGATGCCACGCCCTGCCCCAGAGCTGGTTCAGTACGGTCGGACAGACCGCCTGGAATCCGCCGTACCCATTCTCGACCACAAAGCCGGCGGCGCGACTCTTCAAACTCACCGTAAAACCCGGCTCCAGTTTGTCACCGAGGTCAATCAGGACCACATCCTGAATGGGACTGGACATCAGCAGCAGCCAGAATTCGCAGGTAAAGTCCCGCTCGCCGACGGCCCGGGCGATTTGCTCCGGCGCTATGGTGGGACCGAACAGGCCGCTTCCGGGTCGGCCGCTCATTTCACGCATATTGTTGAATCCCACCGCGCCTTTCCAGGCCGCGTAACTGACTTCGTAATCGAGTCCCGGCGTGAATTTTAGACAGTTGCCGTACCTGCCCGGCACGAGTTTGCCGCCTTTCATCAGACGCAGGTCATATTCATGCGCGCCGGCGTCGGTCAGGGTCGTGTAAGGATAATCCGTCTCATCGAATAGCCACAGCCCAACCGTGTGCACGTCGGCAAACGAAGGAAAGTACTTTTCATTATCCTGGCCCCTGAGTTCAGCCCCTGTCAATACCAGTACGCCCAGCATCGCAACGAAACCAACGATTCTTGAGCTCATTTCACACCTCACAGCAGAAACCTATAACAATTGGTACACTGACCCTTCTCATTTGGATGCCCCCTGGGAACATTTGTCCTGGGATAAACCGGCTTTTATTTAACCGCACAGAGCCAAATTGTCAAGCGTAATCATGGTATATTGACGGCCGTCGCAGTGATGCAAAATTTCGCACTTGAGCTGCTTCCAGGGATGTTTTCTTATGCGGTTTTTTTGCAATCGCATCATGGCAAAAGGGCTTGATGAACCGCAGCGATTGGTTATAATAGTCGAACAGTCAATCTGCTGCCGGGCCGATTGAACGGTGCCCGGCAAAGGGGGACGTGGGCCTCCACCGGTTCGAATGGGTCGTATGATTCGGAGTCGCAGAGTCCACTTTAGGAGTATGAGAATGAAGAAATTGTTTGTGTTCACCGCAGTGTCGATGCTTGCTTGTGTGCCTTTGGTTTCAGCGGGCCAGGAGACCTTCACGAATTCACTCGGCATGAAGCTGATACGTGTCGGGCCCGGCGACTTCATTATGGGCGTCGAAGGCAGAATCCCCGGCGAGGCAGTAGCATTCGACCGCCCCGGACGACACGCGGGGCCGCCCCAGGAGCCGGCCATGTGGCAGGGCCTCAGACGGGGCCTCATCGGCGCCGTCATCAATAATCACGACCAGAGCGACAACAGACTCCTGAAAGTAATCGACCAGGTCGATCTCGACTGGAACACGGCCGCCGCACGCGACCAGAGACTTACCGGAAAGTCCGCGCGATGGATGGGCCTGATAAAACCGCCGGTGACAGGCAAAGTCACGCTTACCGTTGAAGCGAATAACGAAGTACAAGTCCTTGTAAATTACGAATCGGTCATCGACGCGGATGCAAAGAATAAGAACCAGTCACACACGGCCGAAGTGGAGATGTCCAAAGGCATGCTCACTCCGATAGCCATCGACACCGAACAAACGACCCATACCCGGCTGTACTGGAGCTGGGACGGACGCGAAAAAGTGCTCGTTCCATCCGAAGCGCTCTGGCACAGCGCCGAGGACGAGAACACGGCAAAAGCCTACCTGACATGGATACCTGGAACAAAACGCCGCGGAGGCGGCGACGGCGGCAAGGGCGACTACGATGAAATGCCGCGCCACAAAGTCACAATTACACAGCCCTTCTACATGTCGGAGACGGAAGTCGCTATCAGCCAGTTCCGACAATTCAGGGCCGAATACCCCGGCTACGAAGAGTTCAAGCCCTATGCCTGTTCCATTAGCTGGGACGAGGCAGCGGCCTTCTGCAAGTGGCTCAGCGAAAAAGAAGGCAGGCCCTATCGACTGCCCACCGAGGCGGAATGGGAATATGCCTGCCGCGCCGGCACGACCACGCCCTTCTCCTCCGGCAATAAGAGACCCGACCACGAGACCGCCAATGCGTGGGGTCTGAAGAACATGCACACCGGCGTGCGAGAATGGTGCCTTGACTGGTACGCCGTCTATGACGGGCAGAACCAGGCTGACCCCGTCGGGCCCGCTCACGGCTGGTTCAAAGTCGTCCGCGGCGGAAACCTGGACTGGACCACCGAGGGTTCGCCGTACTATGCCCGCTCGGCAAATCGTTCGGCCCTCGCCCCGAGCTTCGGCCCCCCGCCCCTCGAATACCAGTTCAAGCAGCTCCAGAACGCAAAGCTGACCTTCAACCTGCCACAGCAGGTCATCGAAGAATCCCACAGGCAGTATCAGATCGAAAGGCTTGACGATACGAACGTGACCCTCGACGAGGCGCTCAACACACCATTCAGATATACGGGCCTTGCCGGGCGCTGGTCAATAAGAACCAGCGGTTTCATACCGGGCCGCCACAAGATAGGCTTTCGCGTTGTGCAGGCGCCGATGCCCGCAACTACGCCGCCGCCTTTCGAGCCGCCGTTCGTGCACCGCTGCGTCAAGCAGAAGGCCCCGCGAATCGAACAGGGCCCCGATCCGCACAAGCCCTACTACCACACCAGATTACTTTATCCCAATTTCTCGGACGCATCGCTGGTCACCGCCTGGAAGCTGGGAATCGAACAGGGCTACGGCGGCGGACACCACAACTCGGCGCTGGAGGTGCTGCCCAACGGCGACCTTCTCGCAGGCTACTACAACACCATTTTCGGCGGCGAACGCGGTGCGTGCGTTTCAATAATGAGTATGCGTTTTCGCCGCGGCGCCGATGAGTGGGACATGCCAAGCTCCTGGCCCGACAACGTCGACTGCGACGACGAGGGCCCGGTGTTCTGGAACGACAACGGCACACTCTGGCTCTTCTGGGGCTCCCCCCGGCAGTTCGCAGGCTATCCATTCCAGCATCTGAAGTCAACCGACAACGGCGCAACCTGGAGCCCCGTTCAGTTCCCGCTGTTCGATAAGAGGGTCGGCCCTTACGCGGCCCAGCCGATTAACAGCGCCTTTCGCGATTCCAAAGGAACTGTCTATCTCGCCGTGGACGGCTCGCACTCGCCCATCACCTCCGAGCTGTTCGCCACCGCAGACAACGGCAGAACCTGGTACGACACAGGCGGCAGAACATACGGCAGACATTCGACATTCATCGTACTCGAAGATGACGTCATAATGGCCTTTTCAGGCAAGCAGGCCGAAATCAACGGCTTCCATCCAATCAACATCTCCAGAGACGGCGGCAAAACCTACGAGATATTCCCCTCGACACTTCCCGCCCTCGGCGGCGGAACAAGGGCGAGCCTAAGAAAGCTCGCCAGCGGCCGGCTCTTCTACGTCGGCGACATGCAGCTTAATTCTTATCGCAAGTTAACGCCCGAGCAGGCGCCGCCCGGCTTTGACGGCGAAGGCGCCTACGCGGCGCTGAGCGATGATATGGGAAAGACCTGGCGCGTAAGAAAGCTCGCCGGCGGCAACGTCCGTGACAAAAACGGCAACCCCGTCAGGGTTCATACCGTCAGCTACGTGACCGCACGCCAGGGCCCGGATGGGGTGATTCACATCGTTACATCTCATAACAATCCCGACCTGCACTTCGAGCTTAATGAGGCGTGGATTCTCCAGGACCCCACAGACGCTTCACCGCCTGCCGGAAAAGATCACAGCCGCATAGTCGCCGATACGGTGGAGAAATACAGCGAGAAGTATCCGAACGGCCAGCCGAAGGTGACATGGAGCGCGGGCGTCGGCGATGACGGCCGCTACCTCCTGGACGGAACGGAAACGTGGTACTATGAAAACGGGCAGAAGCAGTGGCAGGCCGATTACCACGCAGGCAGCAAAACAGGCGAAGAGACGTACTGGTCCCCAGACGCCGCCAGGAAGTGGCGAAAAGTCCACAAGGATGACGGAACTTATAACTGGTATATCTATGACTCGGCCGGAAAGCTCACCGCCCAATCCGAATGGCGCGGCGAAAAGCTTCTGACCCACAAAATCAATAACCCGTAATCGCATAGCGATTAAACAGGAGCCAAAATATATATTAAGGGTGCAGACATGAAAAGAACATCGGCAACAATCACGCTAATCAGCTTATTAGTTGTACTATGTCCTCAGACCGGGCGGGCCGGACGGATGCCGAAACAAAAGGAATATACAAACTCCGTCGGCATGAAATTCGTGCGAATCGAGCCCGGCGAATTCAAAATGGGTAATCTCACGGAATTGCTCCCCTTCGACATGATGCCCCAGGACGGCGGCCCCGGCAATCGTATGGACCATCTGCGAGTCGGTGACTTTGATGAAAGGCCCGTCCACAAGGTGAAGATTACAAAGCCTTTCTACATGGCCGTGCTTGAAGTGACAAACTTTCAATATGAACTCTTCGACGCGAGCCATAAACAATTGCGAGGCAAAGATGAAACTTCCACAGACGACGACGAAGCCGTCGTAAATGTCAACTGGTACGACGCGCAGAGTTTCTGCAAGTGGCTGTCGGATATCGAGGGTCTGCCTTATCGCCTGCCCACCGAGGCCGAGTGGGAATACGCGTGCCGCGCCGGCACAACATCCAATTACTATTGCGGCGAGCGCCTTCCGAAAGAATATCAGAAGAACCAATGGCTCATCAGGGGACGACCCGAAGGCGTCAAAATCACCGTCGGAAAAACTCCCCCCAATCCCTGGGGACTCTACGACATGCACGGCAACGTCGAGGAATGGTGCTGCGACTGGTACGGCCCTTATAGCGCCGACGCGCAGACCGACCCGGTCGGTTATTCCGAGGGCGACTTCCGAGTCACTCGCGGCGGAAGCCACTCGACGTATGCATATTACCTTCGTTCGGCAAACCGAGCCGGCATGATGCCGCAAGGAAAGAACTGGCTGATCGGTCTTAGGGTTGTACTCGGCGAACTCCCCGACACCAAACCACTCGATCCGCCGCCCCTGCCATTGAATCAGCAGAAAGTGGAGCAAAGAAACCCGGTTGCCGCACTCAAAGGACCCGACCCGGAAGTTCCGTATTTTGAAGGGCCAATACCGTTCGTGGTAATACCGCCTGCTTCCGCCGGACCGGTCTTTGCACTCCATAACCACGACCCGGCCATCGTCGAATGTCCCAACGGCGACCTGATCGCCTGCTGGTACACCTGCCTCGCCGAAAAGAACCGCGAGCTTGCCCAGGCCGCCAGCCGCCTGAGATACGGCGCCAAAGAATGGCAGGAGGCATCACCTTTCTGGGATGCCCCCGACAGAAACGACCACGCTCCGCTGATGTGGTATGATGACAAGAACACCATCTATCACTTCACCGGCATGGGATTCGGAGCAGGATACAATAGTATGGCGGTTGTCATGCGAACCAGCACCGATAACGGCGCAACTTGGTCTCGCGGCCGCATGATTCTGCCTAAGTTCGTCAATGGACAGATGCCCGTCGAAGCCGCATTTAGAATGAACGACGGCGCGATCGCATTTACTTCCGACGGAAGCCCGACGCTCTGGATAAGTCACGACGAGGGAATCTCCTGGAAAAGCTGCGGCGGCGCAATCAGCGGCAATCACCCCGGCGTCACCCAGCTCAGCGACGGCACCCTGTTCGGGCTGACCCGGGACACCAAAGTCGACGGAATGATGCCCATCGTCACTTCGAAAGATATGGGTAAAACATGGGACTATAAAGCCAGTGATTTCCCTCCGATCATCGGTGGAGAACGACTCGTTCTGTTCAAAACAAGGGAAGGTCCGCTGTTTTTTGCGTCACTGGCCAACGAGAGCATAACAATTACCGATGCGGACGGTGTCAAGCGACCCGTACGCGGGCTGTTCGTAGCCGTCTCCGAAGACGAGGGAAAGACCTGGCCCTACAAGCGCCTTGTCACCGACGACGGCCCGGGCAAGGGCGTAGGCTCTTTGAACGGATACGTCTTTACGATGAGCCAGAGCATCGGCGAGCACCTCGGATACTTTGCGGGCTGCCAGGCGACCAACGGCGTAATACACCTTATCAGCAGTACCACGCACTACGCGTTTAACCTCAAGTGGGCCATGACTCCGGCCCCGGCGATAAAGTATCCCCCGATGCCCGTAAAGCACATCGTCGAAACCTTCGACGGCCCCGAACTGGCCAACGATGGATGGATTCGCTACAAAAGCTACACGGGAACCTTTGACGGAAAAGGCTCATTCAGAATTTTCAATCCGGGCCGGCAAGGCGGAATCAACCGTGCCGTCGGATATGGTTCGTTCGAGGCCAATTTCACGCTGAAGAATTTCCTCTTCCATCCAAAGGGAAGGAGTTATCAGGGTGTGGGCCTGATCTTCGAAGACGGACTCCACGCAAAAAGTGCTGTGTATATTAGACAGAATGACATCGGACCGGGAGAATCTGCCGACATCACGTTCGATAAGACCCCCGACAGCATAAAGATTAAGACAATCTGGAATCTCCCCAAGAAACAGTGGCAGATTTTCTACGGATTCAACGGTGAAGATGCAGTCAACGAATTGCCCGCAAGCAAGAAAGGCATGTTCATGCAAAAACCATTCACAGAAAGCGTCGGCTGTGCAATACTCGCCCAACACGCCGGCTTCGACATTGACTACTTCGAGATTAAGCCGCTGTCTCAATAGAAGCATTCTTGATGATGCAACCATAAAGTCGTTCAACCAGGAGATAGACCATGAAGCATTCAGGAGCCCTGATCGCAACGATATGTGTGTTCGGTGCGACAATGGCTGCAGCGCCTGCTGCCGTGCCCGCGGAAAAGGAATATACCAACTCCGTCGGAATGAAGTTTGTCCGCATCGGGCCGGGAACATTCGAGATGGGCCAGCTAAAGACCCTCCAGCCCGAGGTGCTGCCCGAAATCGAAGGCGGCGACCGCGGCGGCAGGTTCGATCTGTTCGCCGAGGGCGACTACGACGAAAGGCCGATTCATAAAGTCACCATCACAAGACCGTTCTACATGGGCGCTTCTGAGGTCACCAACAAGCAGTATGAGCTGTTCGACCCCGAGCACAAAAAACTCAGAGACAGAAGGGGCCTCTCCAAAGACGACAATGACCCCGTGACATACGTCAACTGGTACGACGCACAGGCCTTCTGCAAATGGCTCTCTGACAAGGACGGAGTCCCCTGCCGCCTGCCCACCGAGGCCGAATGGGAATACGCATGCCGCGCCGGAACAACCACCAACTATGCCATGGCCGACGTCTTGCCGCGCGAGTTTGAAAAGTACTCGCGCAGAGACCGCTCAGCCACCCTCCACGTCGGCGAAACGCCCGCGAACAAGTGGGGCCTCTACGATATGCACGGAAACGTCGAGGAGTGGTGCAACGACTGGTACGGCCCGTATGTGGAAGGCCCGCAGACCGACCCCGTCGCCTACGCCGAAGGTGATTGTCGCGTCATCCGGGGAGGCAGCTACGATACTTACGCATATTTTCTTCGCTCGGCCAACCGAATGGGCATGCCGCCCGCCGACAGAAACTGGGTGACGGGCTTCAGGGTCGCAATTGCCGACCTGCCCGAAACCGCTCCGATGCCGGCGCCTCCGCCGCCGCTCAATCAGCGAAACGTCGTCCATAACGACCCCGCCGCGGTCCTAAAAGGTCCCGACCCGGACAAACCGTATTTCGAAGGACCTCGAAAATTCGTCAACATTCCGCGCGGGGCCATCGGACCCGTATTCGCCGGTCACAACCACAACCCCGCAATCGTCGAATGTCCCAACGGCGACCTCCTCGCCTGCTGGTACACCTGCGTCTCCGAAAAAGACCGCGAGCTTGCCGTCGCTGCCGCCCGACTGCCCTTCGGCCAAAAACAGTGGCAGCAGGCCTCGCCCTTCTGGGATGCGCCGGACCGCAACGACCACGCTCCCGTGCTCTGGTACGACGGCCGGGGAAAGCTTTATCATTTTCAGCCTTATTCCGTGGCCGCAACCTACGCCACCTTGGCCGTCGCAATGCGGACCTCAGCAGACAGCGGCGCAACCTGGTCTCGACCGCGAATAATCATTCCCGACCATAATGTCCCCAGTGGACACCAGCTCAGTGAGCCGGCCTTCAGAATGAACGACGGCGCGATCGCCATAACCACCGACGGCTTCCCCTCACTTTGGATAAGCAGCAACGAGGGCCTGACCTTCGAAAGCTGCGGCGGTGACATCAACGGCAACCATCCGGGCATCGCCCAACTTGCCGACGATCGCCTTATCGGCTTTCTGCGGGACAGCGAGGTCGAATGGAAAGAGGTCATCACCGAATACCAGGACATGGGCAAAACATTCACTCACAAGGCGAGAAAGTGGAGGATGGCACGCTGCTACTCGAGCGACCTCGGCAGGACATGGACCCATGAACCCAGCCCGTTTCCGGGTGTGGACGGAGGCCAGCGCCTCGTTCTTATGCGGCTGCGGGAGGGCCCCCTCTTTCTCGCATCTTTTGCCAACAGGGGCATGATTACCACCGACGCCGGCGGCGCAAAACGCGAGGTCAGGGGAATGTTCGCCGCCCTTTCCGAGGACGGCGGAAAGACGTGGCCCTATGTGCGGCTGGTCAGTGACGACGGGCCGGGAACACCGGCAATGACCACCAACGGCGCCTACTTCGCAATGAGCGCACGCAACGCCGAGTATCGCGGGTACATGGCCGGCTGTCAGGGACTTGACGGCATCGTTCACCTGGTCAGCAGCTATTCGCACTACAGCTTCAACCTCGCCTGGCTCAAGACCCCGGCCGCGCCGCTGAAATATCCACCGTTAAGCGTAAAGGCGGCGGTCGAAACTTTTGACGGACCCGAAAAGTTTGACCTCGACGGATGGGAGCCCTACCACGGCCACGCCGGTGGCTTCAACGGAACAGGTCAGTGCACGATAATCTCCCGCTCGCACTTCCAGGGGATGAATCGCCTCATCGGCGCAGGCTCGTTCGAGATGAACATGGCATTCGAAAACATTCACTACAATCCGCGCGGACGCACCGCGTCGCCCGGCATCACCATCTGGATAAAGGACGCGATGATGCGGCGACTGCACTTCTACGTAAGGGACGACCGAGTTGACGTAGGCCTGGCAGACGAGGAAGAACCCATGCGGCTCAACTGGCCCCGAGAGCTGGTCAAGTGTGAAACACCGCCCGTCTCGGCAAAGCTGCGCTTCATCTACAATGAGGACGCGAAACAGATTCGCATTTTCTACGGTCTCAACGGCGACGAGGCGACAACCGAGCTGCCGCAGAGCAAAGCCGGCATCTACATGGGCCGGCCGTTCAGCGAATCCACCGCCGCCTATATTATGATGAGCAACGGCAGGGTCGACGTCGACCACTTTGAAATAAAACCGATTAACCCGTGACACTCGACAGAAGTCAACTAAAAGCGTCGGCCCCTTTTAATTTGTAAAGTATCTTTCTCGCTGAATAAAGCATGCACATGGCTGTTGAATAAAACTTTAAACAGAAGCCGGATAAGCCTAAAGAAACAAACTTGGGTAATCCACGGCCAGAGCTGCCATACTTAATGTCTGTATATATTCCAAAAAGTAAAAAGCCGAAGCTTATGACCGCATAAATGGAAAATGCTGAAGACATACGTTTCATCCACAAAGGGCACTCTCGCATGCATAACTTCCAGGATTCCTTTTGATTAGAGCCTCTCGTCAGCAACTGGAAAACCAGAATGGCAGGCAGCCATACGACAGGAATACCAATAAGAAAGCTTGTTGAATATTTGCCCAACTGAAATCCAGCCCATATGGAAAGATGTACTGCTAAAGTCCACTTCTATTCAATCGCTCTAACAAGCTTCGCCATGCCCAGAGTGCGGTTATAACAACTGCGATCCAGTAAGGAATTACAACAAGTGGCACGAGCCAGAAGTGCATAGAACTACTCTTGGGCAAAGCATTGGCTATGAACATCACAACAGAACCACCAATAACAATCGCTGCTCCTGCAATTATGAAGATAGCTACCGTGACAAGAACACGTTTTAGTCTGGCTAATCTTCTTGCCTGTTTTTCAAATATCCAGACCATGATTAGTGCGAGTATGTAGAACAAGAAACCAGGGAAAACAAAAGTGAAGGTAAGAGATAAAGGATTCGGCAGTATGTAGCCTTCAAACTCCGACAGATACCTCTCAACGGAAACAACAGGAAACAAATACCACAACCTGGTTAATTTATAGTATTTTCCATCTGCCGTCTTAAAGCCCGTTTTCCTCAATTCTGTTGAAGGAAGTAAATCTCCATCTTTCACTACTTGTTGGTACTCATCATATCGTTCAGGCTCTTTTGCGTTCAAGTCCCAAATGAATGAGTTCCGTCTGAAACGCCACCACCCACTTCCTTCCGGCTCTATGCTAATGTCACCGATTAGACTACCACTATTGTCATATTGCCGAAGACTCGATGCAGCCTGTATATAAATAGAATCGTTTACATCAATTGCTACAGATGGGAATTTGGCATTTGTTGCAAACCAACCAAATTCAAATCTTCCATCCTTGTTATACTTCTGTATGCGTTTGCTGAAAGTGGAATAGACATATACGGACCCTTCAGAATCAGCTACAACATGAGTTGCTTCTGAGAACGGGAACTCTACCTTGTAAAATATTGTGTTTAAAGTTGGACCTCCCAGTAGAGCCAAGAGTGCTCCCCCCATCCACGCAAAAATAAGAAAGAACACGATAAGAAAGAAGACCGCCTTCAGTGGCTCCACACGTTCAGCTCTCTTCTTTGGGGTCGATCTGGCGATTGCCGTAAAAAGGTCACTGAGCAGACCAATCGCTAATATGATAAAACTTGGCAAGAGAATTGAAGGAAAACCACCGTGCACCCAGGCAATAAGAAAGCCTAATGCTATCAGTCCTGCAAATACAATTGTACCGGAATGTGAGGAAAAAGCCTTACGCCATCCTTTCTGCTCAAGCTCAGAATTCAAAGAATCTTGTTCTGCCATACGCAGATTCCTCTTTTAGGTTAGTCCGGCCATAGCCTCATCTCATCCAATGCTTGTAGCATATACATGAAACAAGCAGCTTCCTCTGGCATCGGCCTGCCTGCCTCAAAAGAATCAAGCCATTGGGTAACCTGTGCAGTCCTCCCGCTCAAGGCATTCTTCAGTTCTTGTTTTTCATCTTCCGATGCTTTCTGTTCGAAGTCATCTCGCATAACATCGTCGCCAATTCCCCACTTTGCTGCCAATGGCAGAAGATCACGTAGGTGTTCTGGCACTTTTTCCGAATCAAGACGCGGTGCTTTATATCGCTCTGCGGTCAAATTGTACTTCTCTTTCATCTTTTCAGCAGGAAGAATTTTACCGTGTTTCATCTTTGCACGACGGTTAAGGAATATAACAAGGATGGCTATAAGGAGTATGCCCACCATGCCGATAGAAGTATAATGTGAGTTGCTCATACGATAGCTCCAGTTGTCCCACGGATCCTTCTGTACAAGAGAATATCAAGTGCCGTTTCTGATATCAAGTTTGTTTGGTTGTTTGATTCCCATAAGGCAATGACCGTTGAGCCAAGTAGAGAGGTCGGACACCTGCTTACTGCCCGCTTTCTTCCCATGAACCAGAACCGCCGTAACCCATTCCGCTCTCCGTTGGCCCCTTTACACTGGTCCCTGATGCCCTGTTCCCGGATCCCTGTTCCCCCGCTTGCGCGCCGTCACTGTTTGCCGGGGCCTTTTGGCTGGTCCTGGCTTGTCGCAGCGAAGCGAAGATCCGCCGTCCTTTTGGCGGACCCGCCACGCCTCTTGCCCCACGTTTACCCGCCGTCCTTTTGGCGGGGAGGCGGACTTGGCGCGATATCCCGCATCCCGATCTCGTGGTACCCTGTTCCCCTCGCCCCTGCCTACCGATCTCCTCCTATCCTGATCTCCTCCCCCCTGATCCCACTTGGTACCTGCTCCCCTGATGCCGTGCCCCCTGATCTTCCGATACTCTGATATTCATTCTGTCCCCTCTCCTCCCACCATCGAGCACCAAGCATCGAGTATCCAGCATCCAGCATCGGGCATCGATAGCTTGCTGCATTAATTCTTCTAATACTCCGTCGCCAAAAAAGCACGTCAAAAAGTGATCAATAACCGCGCACTTTCGATCAGTTTCGACAACTTTTCGTTAATTTTCGGTTCATTTCGGTTCAATTTCGCTTCATTTCGAGATGCCTTTTTCACCCGAAAGCTTTGCAAAAAAACTTTTGCCCTTCCCCGCCTTTCCCATATTACCCATCTTCGTTAATCTGGGCAAGCTGTAACGATTATTCGCACATTTTTCATGGATTCTCGCCGCAAGACCACGTTTTTGATAAGTCAATCTTATACTGCACAGGCCAAATCCACCCCTAAACCCCTGCAAAATCGCACAGAACCGAATCGGCAATTGCCAGCGCCTGACGTGTAAGGAAAACCCGCCCATTTTCCTTCTTCATCAGCCCCCGCTCCTGATACGTCCCAATGGGCTCGGCAAAAAGCTCCATCGCGTCAAAACCCGTCTGCCTCTGGAATTGCGCCAAATCAATGCCGCACCGCCGCCGCAGATTCAGCACCGCAGTCTCGCACGCGCGTTCGAGCCCGCCGAGCGTTTCACTCGTCGCTGCCGTGCTCGCGCCGCTCCTGACCGCCTCGACATATTTGCCAATATCAGCATAATTCGTACTCCTTGTCCCCTGCAAATACGAGCTCGCCCCCGGCCCAATACCGATATAGCCGCCGTTTGCCCAGTAGTTGAGATTGTGTCTGCACTCGAAACCGCGCCTTGCGAAATTCGATATTTCATACTGCTCCATGCCCGCCGCCGCCAGCTCGTCAATCGCCAGTTCGTACATTGCCCGGTCGGTATCCTCATCGACCGGCTTCACCAGCCCCGCCGCCACATCCCTGCTAAGGGGCGTCCCATCTTCATAGGTCAGGCTGTAGGCGCTAATATGGTCCGCCGCCGCTTCAATTGCCGCCTGCAAATTGTTTTTCCACGAGTTCAGGTCGGCGCCGGGAACGGCGAAAATCAAATCCAGACTGATATTCTCAAACCCTGCCCCCCTGCCGAATCGAACGGCTTCGCGTATCGAATCGACAGTATGGCCCCTGCCCAAAAAATCCAGCTCCCGCTGAATGAAAGACTGTGCCCCGATCGAAAGCCGATTCACGCCCGCCCTGCGCAGCTCAGCCAGCAGCGACTCATCCACCTGACCCGGATTGACCTCCGCCGTGAACTCTTGCGCCGCCGGACCTCGTCGCGCTGCTTCACCGACAAGTCGGAGCAGATTCCTGCGGGCAAGGCAGCTTGGGCTTCCGCCGCCGATGTAAATGGTTTTCACGCCGGAACCCAGTTCATACCGCTCCATTTCGGCAATCATCGCATCAACGACGGCGCCGGCATCGTAATTGTCAACCGGCTCGGAGTAAAAACCGCAGTACCGGCACTTGGCCCGGCAAAATGGAACGTGCACATAAAGGCCGGGGCCGTCCGAATCACATTTCGAACAAGGTTTACCGAACATGCTTTATCCCCTGCACAGGCGGCGGAATTATCAGGGCCATCCGACAAAGTTTACCAGAAACCCGCCGAACACGAAAGGAAGGCGATTCTGAATCGGCTGGCGTTGTGTCAGCAGGTATATCAAACAGAACAGAATCATATCGCGGTTGATTTCCGGCGACCGTTGAATTAGAATGCCGGCCAGGAGCTGAAAGCAGACACTTTGCACGGACAGGTTTGAACACAAAATTTATGAAAACGTTGATGACGCAGGTAAGACAATGGCAAAACAAAGGTTGAATCGCTCTGACAGAACGGGGTATCTTTCGGGCAAACGCATTCTTCCGGAGCCGATTTCCGGAGCCACGGACATAGTAAAACTGACCGACAACATGGATGCCTACAACGGCGGAAGACTCAGAGCCGCCTGTCATCTATTGAGGGACAAATATTCTCAGGAGGATGTCACCGTCGGTTTAAGCCTGGCCGGCGCCCTGATCCCGGCAGGACTCGGGCCTTCCGCAATAATTCCCTTGATGAATCACGGCTTCGTCGACTGGCTCAGCGCCACAGGTGCGAATATGTATCACGACCTGCACTTCGCATTCAATCTGCCGATGCACAGAGGCAGCCACAACGTTGACGACGCCGATCTGAGGGACAAAGGCATTACGCGAATCTACGACATACTGTTCGATTACGAAGACGTCCTGATGGAAACCGACAGGAGGCTGCGACAGATACTGGTCAGGCCGGAATTCCAGAAAGAGATGGGCACCCGCGAATTCTATTACCATCTCGGCGGTATTGTCAACGAACTCGAACAGAAGAACAAGCTGGGCCAGGTCAGCGTTTTGGCGGCGGCCTACAGGAACGGCATACCTGTTTTCACCTCGTCTCCGGGAGATTCGACCATCGGGATGAACGTGGCGGGCCTGGAGCTTCTGGCCGAAGCATCGGGAATGCAGGATGTTTTCAGATTGAAAATAAATCCGAGCATCGACGTTAATGATTCCACGGCGATAATACTAAACGCCAAGAACTATGAAAACGGCAAGACGGCGGTGATCCTGATTGGGGGCGGCAGTCCCAAGAACTTCATGCTCCAGACGGAGCCGCAAATTCAGGAGGTCCTGATGATTCCGGAGGCAGGTCAGGATTACGATATCAATGTAACGGACGCGAGGCCGGATACGGGGGGATTATCGGGGGCCCCGCCAAGCGAGGCGGCAAGCTGGGGGAAAATCGACCCGACAAAACTGGAGGAAACCGTAACGGCGTATCTCGATGCCACAGTGGCGCTTCCGATTATGGCTGCGTACGTCCTGCAAACCACCAGGCCCAAAAAGCAAAAGAGATTGTATCACCGGGCGAAGGAGCTGCACGAAAAGCTGATAAAATCCTATCTCGAAAATAACAAAGAGGTAGAGAAACTCAAAAAGCTTATCAAGAAGCTGAACGCTTAGTCAGAAACGGGAGTAATATGAAGCCAGGCCTTTTGGAATTAGCCCGGAAACACGGGACGCCTCTTTTTGTGATCGACCATGACACGATAAGGAAGAACTACCGCACTTTCAAGAAGAGCCTGCCGAGGGTTCAGGCTTATTACGCGGTCAAGGCCAATTCGAATCAGGAAATAATCAATACGCTTTTCAACGAAGGCGCCAGCTTCGACGTCGCTTCTTACGCCGAGTTCATGCAGGTTTACAAATACATCAGGCACTTCAGAGAAAAGGACAAGGATTTTTATATTTGGGACAGGATAATCTTTTCCAACACAATTAAAGACAGGCAGACTCTAAGGAAGATAAGAAAATACAAGCCTCTTGTCACTTATGACAATGAGGAGGAGTTGAAGAAGATCAGCGAACACTGCGACGCAGCGGGTCTGGTCCTAAGGTTGAAAGTCCCTGATACCGGCTCGCAGGTGGAGATGGGCTCGAAATTCGGCGCCGAACCCGCCGATGCCTCCGGCCTCATAAGGCAGGCCTTCGATTTGGGGCTGGTGGTCGAGGGCTTAAGCTTTCACGTCGGAAGCCAGTGCACGGCGGTTGACAACTACGCCTCCGCGCTGGAAATAACGTCTCAGGTTTTTCATGATTCCCGCAGTAAAGGCTACAATCTGAACATAGTCGACATCGGCGGCGGCTTCCCGGTTCCCTATGACTCGCGCGTGCCCAAATTCGAAAGGCTTGCGGAGGTAATAAATTCCGAATGCGAAAGGCTGTTCCCGAAGGATATAGAGATAATAGCCGAACCGGGAAGATTCATGGTGGCGACGTCGGCCGTGCTGGTTTCGGAAATAATAGGAAAGGCAAGGAGGGATGGAAAGGTTTTCTACTACATAAACGACGGGGTCTATCACACGTTCTCGGGCGTCGTTTATGACCACTGGATTCCTAACTTTCGGTCGCTCAAACGCGGCAATAAAGAGGTGTGTGCGGTGGTAGGCCCCACATGCGACAGCTTCGACAAGATTTCCCTCTCGGAGCAGCTTCCGGGCAATCTGCAAATCGGCGATTATTTGTTTACCGAAAACATCGGAGCGTACAGTATCGCCTCTTCGACGAAATTCAACGGCTTCGACGGCGCCAAAATCCTGCATATAAACAATTGAGTAGCCGGCAGGCGTGACTGCTCCTGAGCAAGTTTCATACCGGGCTTTGGCTGTAACCGGATGTGCGAAGTCGACCCGAAAGACGCACAAGACGAATTAGTCGCTGCTCAACCGGTTGCCGAAAATTCAAAAATTGCACTTTTCAAAGCCGTCATCTTTATCCAGATAATCAGCCGGGACTGACCATCTGCATCCTTCTCAACAGCCCATCTGAAATCAGGTCCGCGTTCGATGCTCTTGCCGTCAACCTTTAGAGCCAGCTTTTTCGCGTCCCAGCCCTTGATAACGAAGCAGGGATTTACAACGGGCGAATCATCGGAACCGGCCATCGTGAATTTCAGTTCGGCTGCAACGTCGGAGGTTCGGGTAAGGTAATAAGCCCGCTCGCCCCTGACAAACGTTCCGCCCGTAAAGCCATCGCTGCTGATATTCAAAGCAGGCGGATTCTCCCATGCCCTGGCGAGTGGAACGAGCGCGAGAATATCCTTATCGGTCATGCCCTGAAGCAGCAGTCTGGTAGCCGTCAAATCGGTCTCATAGGTGGGCCGCCACTTGAAATTATCGAATGAGCTGTGCGAGGTCCTGTCGGGCTCGTACGCCCATCGGCCGTCTGAGGTGACCTGCGAAACCGGCCAGTGGTTCCACCACGGAAAACGCGACGCCTCGGTAAGCTCACCGTCATAACATTCCGGCTCCTTATACATCTGCCTCTGCTCGAAAATCGAAAAGTGGTCCCAGTTGCTCTTGAGGTTCACCAGATGAATATGCGCATCTTTGGGCTTCGGCATGTCCTCGCCCTTGAGCTGTGTGGGAAGGCCGTTCTCCCAACTGTATATTTCCTTTTCCGCCTTTATGTTTGCAAGATGGACGGCATCAAATTCGATGTTGTCCTCCGGGCGTGTCTCAGGTCCGTTTACAACGATGGCCTCGTGCCACTCGTGCCATTTGTTCTTGGCCGAGCTCCACAAGGTCTGCCGGCGAATGGCTATGCCGTCCGGATAAATGTAATGATACTCCTGACCCCAGTCGCCCCAGCCGTATGAATCAACGTAGGCAAATTTATCATGCACGTCAACCATGCCGTAGCGCCAGTGAATTACAACTCTCGCATCGTTATTCTCGATGATATGCACATGTGAGTGACGGCATTTCTTGTCGGACATGGGTTCGCCGCAGCCCTCAATACCTCCCTTTGCGGTCTCAAGAAACTCGCTGTTGCTCCACTTGTTATGCTCCGACACCCAGTTGGGAATGTAACTCGTACCATGCCAGAAAACAAACTTATAAGGCACCTGGTCAAACTGGATAACCACGTCGGCATCGTCGCCCAATCTCCACATGTTGTCCCAGTTGTCGTAGAATTTCAATGTCTGGTAGTAGGCGCCAAACCTGTGTGCTTTGCCTGAGCCGCCGACCGGCAGCACCCTTTTTTGCAGGTCCGGATTATCCCTCTGCAGCGGATCCGGCTTGTTCTTATTGTAAGAATCCATGACCTGTGAAGCAGTCAGTGCAGTGGTATATATCTTGACATCATCTATCAGGCCGTCGAAGGCATAACTATCGGGGATACCTCCGACATTCTCCCGGATTCTGTCGGTGACAAGCATGTCAATGCCCTTGCCGATTTTGATATCCTCTTTGGCGACCGTGATATCGGCGTCGGGCACGGAAACGGAGCCGGCCTCTTCGCCATTTATATATATCAGCATCCTGCCCCGAGATTTGTCGAACGTCCCGGCGACATGGACCCATTTGTTTCTCCCGACGACAGAAGAAGAGGTCGCTTCCTGCCATTTTCCGCTGGCGTGAACCTTCATACCGACGTGGCCGTGCGCATCTATCCCAAGAAAATAACCCGCCTTGGCGAATTGCGACTGATGAACAATGGGGCACCAGTTCCACGGGTAGGCCTTTACCGCGATCCAGGCTTCGAGCGTCAGGGCGCCGCCGACGGCGGGAGCGGACGAAGCGGGATGGACAACGACTGTGTTGTAGCCGTCAGCGACAAGGGCCGTACCGTTTATGCCGGCGGCCCACAAGGTTTTGTTGCCGGCAATCGCATCGGATACAGAGGAGACCGATTCAATCGCGATATCGCCGGAACCGTCATCGAATTTCCACCACACCGCCGGTGTTCGTGTGACGCCAGGGCTCTTCTTTACAACTACAATAACCTCATCCTGTCCGGCAAGCCGCCCGTCATTTGCGGTCAGTTGCAATTGATATGTCCCCGGGGCAGAAAACTGCGCATCGGTTTGCGGTTGGTCGCTGTTACCGAAACTAACGGCTCCCGGCCCCGATAATTTACTCCACGAAATAGTCAACCGGTCAGCGGGAAGGCCGTCATCATCAACAGAACCGGAAAGCCTAACAGACCAGGGGCCGGCGGAATCGGAGGAAACGTCCAACGTCCGGTCATGGCCGGCGTTGACCACCGGCGCAGCGTTCGCAACCGAGGTACCGCCCTTTGGCGTGATCGAAACACTTGCTTCGCTGACCGAATCTATCCCAAGCCAGATCACCAAATCCATCGACCCAGCTCGATTGATATAGCCAGCCTTGAAATTTTCCGACGACTTGCCGTTGACGGTGACGGACACATCGGCGTCGCCCCAGTTTTTGACAACGATAGACGGATTGCAGACGGGTCTTGTCCCGGCTTCGGCAAGCTTGAAATTCAGAACCGAGGGAGAGTAATTCTTTCTGCACTTAATGACATAGCTGCCCGTGGTCTTGTCAATGCCTTCATTATTGTAAGCGTCCGCTGATGAACCGGTAAGAGTAAGCACAGGCGGCGCCGCCGACTTGTCCCTGGCAATCCCGTCTGCTGTCAACCGCAGCTCCTGTATCATCCACCTGGCGGGATTGCGCCAGTCATCCAGTTTTTCGGCGCCACTCTTGACGACGCGAACGCAACGACCATCAGGATACACTGTAAAGTACTCATCGGTGAAATCGTCAAAATCGGTCTTTGCAAAATCGGGGGCATATCGCCAGTGGACGACCGCCCTGGCCGGCGTGTCCTCAATCAACCGCGCCGTTGCAAACCGGCAAATACTATCCGGTCTGAGGTCCGTCCCGTCACCACTCCTCGCAACCAGCTCATCGAGATACCACTTTCCTGAGTCCGTCTTCCAGTAAGGTAGATAGCTCGAGCCGCGCCAAAACACAAGCTCACCACCGGTATCCGGGCGCACAACAATGTCGGCGTGCTCAGCCACTCTGGCGGCTTTTTCCCAGTCCTCGCCGCTGTCATAACGGAAATAACTGGAATCCATCCCTGCTGAAAAACCACCAGCAATACACAAAAAGGCAAGCAGCGATATTGACGTAACGTTCTTAGTTAACATATCGACCCTCTTCAAAGACTGCCATATTAGAACTCTAAAACGTAAACATAATCATACGCGATTCGCCAGTTAATCGCAAGGCAGTGCCTTGAAGCAGAAAGATGCCGGTGGATTGTTCACGAAGTAAGGCCGCACGCAGGGTTCGCCCGAGAGGCGGCACCGCTGCAACCGAATTTGAGCCGCCATTTGTCGCGGGCGGTCCCTGTGTGGAAAATATACAAGGGGGTTGATTCCCATCTCATCCCGGCATATCCTTAATGCAGCTTGATTCAAATTCAATATATGGTCCGGTTCGGACAGGAGGCAAGAAGATGAAGACCTCAACAACTATCCGGTCGCTTCTCGGTTTACTCACTTTTGCGGTTGCTGTCGGCACGTGCCTTGCTGAGTCGCCGTCGGTGCAGTCGCCCGTGTGCGAGTACAAGACAAACCCGTTGGGGATCGACGTGAAGAAACCGCGCCTGAGCTGGAAGATCACATCATCCGATCGGGCCGTTACGCAGTCGGCGTACCAGATTCACGCCGCAGCGCATGTCGATGATCTGAAGTCTGGCAGAGACCTTCTTTGGGACAGCGGCAAGGCAGAGTCCGACCGGTCGATTCACGTTGTTTATGAGGGACCTGCTCCGGAGTCTCGGCAGCGTATCTGGTGGCAGGTGCGGGTCTGGGATGACGGGGGTCGTAATTCGGACTGGAGCGAGCCGGCGTTCTGGGAGATGGGGCTGCTGACACCGGGCGACTGGAGCGCAGAGTGGATTGAGCCGAATCTCAGCGAGGCCGCGAACATTTCCAATCCGTGCCCCATGCTGCGGCGGGAGTTCATGTCGGCGAAAGGGAAGATCAAATCGGCCCGTGCGTACGTCACATGTCACGGTCTCTACCAGATGCAGATCAATGGGCGTATTGTGGGTGATGAACTTTTCACGCCCGGATGGACGGCCTATCTGCATCGGCTTCAGTACCAGACATACGATGTTACAGGGCTGTTGAACGCGGGCAAGAACTGCGTGGGGGTCATTCTCGGCGACGGTTGGTACCGCGGCCGGCTTGCCTGGAAGGAGCGGCGGAATGTTTACGGCAAGAAGCTTGCACTGCTTGCACAGATTGAAATCGAGTATGAGGACGGCACAAGGCAGGTGATCAACACGGACGGGGACTGGAAGGCATCGACGGGGCCCATTCTCATGTCGGATATTTACAATGGCGAGGTTTACGATGCGCATCTTGAAATGGCCGATTGGAGTAAGCCTGGATTTGATGACAAAGGCTGGGCGGGTGTCACCGCGGCAAATTACGCAAAAGACATTCTGGTTGCGCCCGCAGGACCGCCGGTGCGAAAGATAGAAGAAATAAGGCCCTTAGAAATGCTCAAGACGCCTGCGGGCGAGACTGTGGTGGACATGGGCCAGAACATGGTCGGGTGGGTCCGGCTGAACGTGCGAGGGCCAGCCGGGACTTGTGTGAGGCTCCGTCATGCGGAGGTGCTGGATGCTCAGGGCAATTTCTATACTGAGAATCTAAGGGCCGCAAAGCAAACGGTAGAGTATATTCTCAAGGGAGGGGGCGAGGAGGTCTTCGAGCCGCATTTTACGTTTCAGGGCTTTCGGTATGTGGCGGTGGAAGGCTGGCCGGGTCCGCTTTCGCTCGATGACATGACAGGCGTGGTGATTCACTCTGACATCAGGCCGACCGGCATGTTCGAATGTTCGAATCCGATGATCAACCAGCTTCAGCACAACATCCAATGGGGTCAGAAGGGCAATTTCCTCGACGTTCCTACTGATTGTCCGCAGCGGGACGAGCGTCTGGGCTGGACGGGTGACGCTCAGGTGTTTGCTCGGACGGCCTGCTTCAATGCGGATGTCGCGGCGTTTTATACAAAGTGGCTGGCGGACCTGGCGGCCGATCAGCAGCCCAGCGGCGCAGTGCCACACGTAATTCCGAACGTGCTGTCACTGGGCCAAGAGAAGGGAGAGTCGGCATCGGCGGGCTGGGCCGACGCAGCGGTGGTCGTTCCGTGGACGGTGTACCTGTGCTATGGTGACACGCGCATACTCGAGCAGCAGTATTCGAGTATGAAGGCCTGGGTCGATTATATGGCGGGACGCGCCGGGGACAGCTACTTCTGGAATACGGATCATACCTATGGCGACTGGCTGGCTTTCAATACGAACCGCTCCGATTACCCGGGGGCCACTACGGACAAGGACCTGATCAGGCAGGCATATTTCGCCAGGAGCACGGACCTTCTGCGGCGCAGTGCGATTGTGCTCGGCAACAAGGCGGATGCAGAGAAGTACGGGGACCTGCTTGAGAAGGTAAAGAAGGTCTTCCGGGACGAGTTCGTGACGCCTAATGGCCGTCTGGCCTCCAATACTCAGACGGCCTATTCGCTGGCGCTGGCATTCGACCTGCTCAGCGGGCCCACAAGAGAAATAGCCGCCAAGCGGCTGGCCGACGACGTCGAGCAATTCGGGCACATCACGACCGGTTTTCTTGGGGCATCACCGATCTGTCACGTGCTGAGTGACTACGGTTACCTGGATGACGCATATATGCTGCTGAATCGCACGGAATATCCGTCGTGGCTTTATCCGATTACAAAGGGGGCGACGACGATATGGGAAAGGTGGGACGGCATAAAACCCGATGGGACGTTCCAGGATAAGGGGATGAATTCGTTCAACCACTACGCTTACGGGGCAATCGGTGAATGGCTTTACCGCGTGGTTGCAGGCCTCGACATTGACGAGCAGAATCCAGGATACAAGCATATCATCATCCAACCTCATCCGGGCGGAGGGCTTAGCTTTGCCAGGGCGCGGCTGGATTCGATGTACGGGCCGATCGAGGCCGAATGGCGTGTTGACGGAAATACAACGACCGTAACAGTCGAGATTCCACCTAATACCACTGCCACCGTCAAGTTACCCTCTGCCAAGCTGTCTGACGTCACGGAAGAGGGGAAACCGTTAAGCGAGGCAAGTGGCATACACCTGCTCCAGATGCGGCAGGAAGGGAACACAGCGGTCATTCATATAGGGTCAGGACAGTACCTGTTTCGGTACTCCAAACGGGCTTGGTCGGCAGGCTAATTGAGGCGGCATATACGCCGGTGTTCGGTACCCGGTTCGTAACCGTCTTTTAGAAGTGCCCGGATGGCTTGATCAAAGAATAGACTGTGGCTATGACAATGTGGGCGGAATATATAGTCACGACGGCGAGTTGAGGTTGGGCCAAGGCAGATTCTGTTCCACATCTGCGCACCTCAACTTATGACCAGTTTTCCAAACGCACCGATACTCTGGTTCGATGCTCGTGACCTGAGCAAAACGCAACTCAATCGATTGTCCACATTGTCAAAGAGTCCTGGTCCCTGACGAACACGCGCTTGCCCGCAACTACGGGGTGCGCGTAGGTGGGGGTCTCGGCGACCTTGACCCGGGCCACCTCGGCATATTCGGTGCCGCTGGGCTTGAAGACTATCAATTCGGAAGTGCTCGGCAACGCCAGGAGAACCGAACCGGCATCGAGGATGGCCGCGAAGCCGCCGCGACCGTGCTTTGCTGCGTCGGTCCAGGCGGTCTGGCCGGTCTGGGCATTGATGCAGAACAGATTGCCCTGGTTTGAGAGGCCGAAGAGCAGTCCATCCTTGAGCACCGGCGTATTGAACTGCGGGGCGAGATCCGGGTTGCTCCAAAGCTCTTTGGCCGCAAAGCCATCCGCCTGCTTTTCGATCTTCACGGCCCTGGCGCCCCGGCCTGCCCCGGTATAGATTACCGTTTGCCCATCGACAATAGGTGTGGCGGCATTGTACGCCCTCCCTGCGGGCATAAAAGGCAGATGCCACAGCAGCTTTCCATCAGCCACAGCAACAGCCACGATGCTTTTCTCCGCCAGCGTCACGACCTGCTTCGTGCCTGCCACCGTCAGCAGAACGGGCGAGGCATACTCCGGGCCTTCGCCGCCCCACCGCCCGGATATGGCTGTAATTCGCCAACAGCCCTGAGGTTCCATTTTTCGCCTGGCAAAAGAACCCATCTTCAACAATCTTGCTTAGGGCCAGAAAATCTTCCGTATTGGGCATTCTCGTACGTTCTCAGCCTAACCTCGACCATCACTTCGGGCAGAATCTCGCCCAGGCGTACAGGTTCTGACCTATTCCGCCTTCCCATCCTGTTACCACTGAGAAGTTGAGTGTCTTGAGTCATGATTTCAATTGCGCCACGAGCTGCCGCGTCTGGGGTGACTGATTCTTCTGGGCCTGTTTTAGGGCGTGGGCGTAGGCACCACCCTCTTTCTTCAACAGCTCGTTGCCTTCGATGATCTCTTTGAGGGCTTTTGATTTTGTTCTGGCGTCTTTCAGGAATCGAGCTGCCCTGGTGCCGTACACTCCGCCTAACAGCGCCGATATGCCGATGCCTAATTCGAACATATTATCCGCCACCTGCCACCCATCCGGGCGCTCGGCCGATTCCGACAAGGCCGCCCCCGCCAACTGATAGCTCGATTCCGACAGCATCTGCTCGGCCGTATCCGCCTGTGGAAATTCCTTCGGCAGGCCGCAATAGCTGATAAATGCCCTGCTCTGCAACTCACCAAGTCCGGTCAGCGCCTGCAGCTTTTCCGAGGCGGCCTCCCTGCGGGCCTGTTCGGCAGCTACCGCGGCCGTGCGATTGTGCAGCCATGCGTTTTGTTTTTGGGCCTCGCCCGGTGAAAAACGCAGACTGTCACAGCCAAGCAGCGCCAGACAAGACATGATCGGTATTACAAAAAATTTTTTCATAAGCTGTCTCCTTAATCTTGGATGTTGTTAAGCTTCTGTGCTATAATTCCGCTATGCGGACCCGCGAGACACAATGGCAGATATAGGGAATACGCCTCTCATGGACATAGCCAAGAACTTCAACCCCAACACGATACTGTTGTGGCGGAACGTCGCTGAGCACCCTGAGGCGCAGCGAATCCTGAGTATGTTTCCATCAGCGAAGGTACATCTGATAAAATACCAGCTCAAACCTCCTTTGCCGAACATACCGCAAGGTCGGGCCTTGCTAAGGGGCAAGAGGACACTGATGATAGGGGAAACCTGGTCCTATGTTGGTCACTTCGACGGCCAACCCACCGGCTTCTCATCTAATAAGACTCCACAAAACAAAAAATGCCTGAATGTTCAATGTCGATCCTATTACAAACTCGTCCCCGTCTCGAACGGTTGTCCTTACTACTGCACCTATTGCTATCTCGCGTATGTCTATCGCAAGTTCAGACCATTCATCAAAATAAACATTAACTACGACACCATGTTCGAGCAAATAAGAGAAGCCTCAGCCAATTCCGGCGGTAAAGTCAGCTTCAACATGGGGGAAATGCTCGACAGCCTCGCACTCGACCACATAACCAACCTGACAAGAATGCTGATCCCGTTCTTTTCTGATTTTTCACACGGCTTTCTCATGCTTCTGACCAAGAGCAGTAACATCGACAACCTGCTGGCCACCAGGCCGAACAACCAGACCATTGTCTCCTGGAGCCTGAACAGCCAGCACGCAATTGATACATTTGAGCCGGGTACCGCCAGCCTTGCCGAGCGTTTGAAGGCTGCCAGGCTGTGCCAGGAACACGGCTACAGAATCCGGTTTCGTATTGACCCCGGCATCCTGCACCCAGACTGGCAAGCCGGGTACGCGGAACTAATCCAAAAGGCCCTTACCAACATACGGCCCGAAAACATCACGCTCGGCATGTTAAGGCTTCTGCCGGGCCACTTTCACCTTGCAAAAGACGCCTACGGAGATCGAGGCAGAAAACTCTGTGACCACAACTTTGTCCGAGGCGCCTCGGACGGCAAGCTCCGGTACCAACCAATGCAACGCATCGAGTTCTACACATTTCTAATTGATGTTATTCGCAGCTGTGATAAGACAGTTTCCGTCAGCCTCTGCCGAGAGACTCCTGATATCTGGAGCACTCTCAGCAGCCGCTGCGAGCCTGCAAAATGCAACTGCGTCATGTGGTAAAGCCAATGCGACCTCAGTCCCCTGCTGCCTTCCACGAACCATTTCAGGCAAGCGCCCCCAAAGGCTTGGATTGCCTCAATGCCTTTACTCATGGCCGCAGACATCCCTCTCTAACATCTGCTGTCGACACCCATTTTTCAACGGCTCGCAGACGGCACTCGTACGAAATGCTCTTCTCTTGAAGCAGTTCGAGCTTCCGCTCAAAATTCTTCTGGCACTCACACAAATACGTGACGTCATGCTGAAGCAAATCAAGCTGCCGCTGCAGGTTGACCCAGCTTCCTACAATCAAAGAGGCCAAGAACACCAACTGCACCAACACCGAGATATTTACCTGGCGATTCAAACGCCAGCCCTGTTCGTTTGTCTGTCCAGCCTGATCTCTCACACCGGGTGAGGTTATAACTGATATCCCCGCTATTTCGTCAGAATCACGGAACCGCTGCCCATCGGGGACTTTTGGCCTATTCTCCATATCTGCCTCGTCGCTCATAGCGGATACTTTCTTTGTCGAACTATTCTCAAATTGGTGCACTGTTTTTCAAAATCCATCTGCACCCGCTTTATCCAACTGACGCTTCGATTGTCCCTTCGGCAGCTGAGCAGATCCCGGCTTTCTGGGCTGCATGTCACCCTATCGCCGACCTGGTAGTCAAAGGCCAAGTACGGCGTCTGCACATCAACAGTCTCGATGACCTCAGACGCCGCCTCGGCCTTGTTTCGCACAAACTCGCATAGCGCCTCAGTGTTATCCACCTCATCCGCTTCGCCAATCGCATAGTCAGCGGCGCTTGCAAAAATACTCTGCCCAGACACCTTTTGGTAACGGAACTGTCGCGGCAGCCTGACAATATGTTCGACAACCGGCACCGTCGAACCAACCGGACCATCCGCGACTACACAACTCAACCGCTCGTCGCTTATCACCGATGCGGTTATCCTGAACTTCAGGACTCCTTTCAAAGCCGCCACCCAGGTGTTGACATCCAGCCGGTCGCTGCTGAGCCACACCCCACATTCGTCAAGCAGATTGTTGAAAGCGTAAAGATACTGCCACCAGTACTGCCCGTTATCAAACGACACCTCAAAGAAATAGCCCACTGACTTTCCTTGTTTGTCCGTGGTGAGCGCAGGCCAAAAACGCCGGCACCGAGGAACAAAATTGCCGCCCTCGAAGATCTTTGTAAAGTCGAACGCCTCACCCTGATTGTATGGAGTGCTGCTGTAGTCTCCTGCTTCATTTAGGCACCACTTGCGGTACACGTCCTTGGTCTTGTAGAACTCAGGGTTTGTCGAAGGCGAAAACTTGTCGTAATCAGTATCTTCGTCAGCAGGGTCCCACGCCTTCACCAATTCGAACGTTGCTTCATAGACCTTGAAATCACCCTGCCCGATATATTTGTGCGTTATAGGCCAGAAGGTCCTTGTGCTGTTCAGGCGAGCAACATCTGTCTTCGATATGCTCAGACGCTCGCCCGACCACTGGTGATTCAACTCGACCCCCCTGCCGCGACCCGATCTGTAGAAAACTACCGCCTGAGCAGGGCCGATCGGCACAGGTCGAGGGACAAACTTAAACTCCAGCCCAGTCCGCTCACAACACCGATGCAGTGCGTCCGCAAGATTCAATCCGGTGACGTCAAGTTCACAAACCGTTCGGTTCTCCGTCAATGCCCGGAGTCGCTGTGTGCTCGGAACCTGTAACCGACCTTGGGGCAAATATTCACAGAGCAGGTAACGAATCACCTCCGCATAACTCCAAGGTTTGGCATTTGACGGCTCGGCACAGAATACGGTATAGCTGCTGCCGTTGTCCTCTATCGGCTCGATCTTGGCATTGCCCTTGCCTTCGGCGTTAAAAGTGGTGCCCAGCCCCGTCAAGAACACGGTCGAACCATCAGAATTGCCCACCCGCTGGCCATAGACGCTGATTCGCTTCAGAGCCGCACCCAAATCTTTTGCTATGACCTCCATTATTTCACGGTCAGGCCCAAGTTGTGTTTCAACGCTGTCCACCTCGCCGGCAAAAACGGGAAAAGAAACAGCGCCTCCACCCGGCGCACAGCCATTGTAAATCTGCTCGATACAAACGGTTCTTCCAATGCCGAACTTGCTTTCGATCTCTTCGACCCGCATTAACCTGGGACCAGTGTATGCCGCGGGATTATAAACCAACCTCGCCCAACTGAATTCCGGCCAGCCGGCACGCACCACCTCTTTCAACTCAAGATAGGCACACAAGGCACCATCGACCGAAACCGAGAACGTCGGTGCTGGAAGTGACAACCTTGTTTCAGCCGACTGAAAAAAGTCGATTCGGTTGGACATAGGCAAATCTCAAGCCCATCAAATTACTTCGACGCTAAGAAGATCCATTGCACCGGGGCTCGTAGCGCCAAGCTGAACCTTCATCAGTGCTGAAGAACTGCCCTCTTCACCAGCGGCGTCCTCAGCCCTCACGCAGAACGCGTAATCTCCCGGATTGAGTGATTCCGTTTCGAAACAGTAGTACCTTTGCCCGATGTAATTAACGCTGGCAATCGGGTTTTGGTAATCCATCTGCCCAGCACCGCTGTCACAGTAGACCTTGAACAGCAGGGGCGATGACTCTTGGTCGAGAGGATAGTAGAACCAAACAAGCTGTATCCTACTGCCGTCAACCTGGTCGGCTTTCACGTCCAGTATTCCACTCGGCCTCGGCTGAGCCAAGTCGCCCTGAGTATCTATCGAAACCTTGACCGCCGCAAACAGGGTGTGCTCCAGGTACCCGCAACAGTTGACCCGACGCACCACATAGAAACACGTCGAGCCGGTCTCATGCTGAAGGTAGCTCGGCGGCAAGATTTCCCCAAAGTCCAAATCAACCACCGCCAGCATGGTGTCAGAATCAATCGCGTCCATGCGCTCGCCACGATAAAGCACAGAACAGCCCTCCACACGCGACCAGAACCAGCCCAACGTCAAAACCGTTCCCAGCTTGAATGCACTGGCAGTCATGCCGGCAAACAGCGCTTCTCTTAGAAACTGTGTTTCCATCAGCTTGGTGCTCTCGTGATGCTCGATTCGGTGTCATCAGGGGTATGCGTCAAAATAACCGTCTGGCCGTCATCGTCGAAGTATTCAATCAAACCTGTACTTTTTGTCTGGACGGCTTTGTTGATAAGTACCTTTGCGGCCGTCTCGTAAATGCCGTTGCTGCCGAGCAGCCAGTCGTAAACGTGTGCCGGCATGACCATAAAATCCTGCCACACCGGCAAGGCACCTGATTTGTGAATCGCAACGCGCAAAGAACCGAGCGTATCGGTATCAGTGGCGTCCAACGGTACTCCATAGTACCCATTCTCATCATGGGCAGCACCAGCGGAGTTGTTCGTCTGCGCAAAGTCACTGCCATCCTTGGAAAGCCTTATGTCGGCTTGAACGATTGTCAGGCCGGTCTCCGCCGTCTTCCCGTCAGCATCATCGACAAATGGCCCCATCTTCTTAGCTCGACTTTTGCCAATTTTTAGGCTATTGAACGATGGATAGCAGATTCATTATACCAGCAAACGGACTCCTGCCGATGCTTATTATTGTTTACGACAATAAGTTCGGAAAGGAGTCCATTA